>Ga0209273_10003573_pt1 | contig 10623 bp, 9 predicted proteins | sample tdAd471_FD_187126 | JGI IMG/M metagenome (GOLD analysis project Ga0209273, IMG submission 187126) | Marine sediment microbial communities from the Atlantic coast under amendment with organic carbon and nitrate - tdAd47.1 (SPAdes)... | ecosystem: Environmental > Aquatic > Marine > Coastal >...
TTCCTGGCCGGCCCGTCGGGCCGCGGCGGCGCCGTCAGGCCGTGTACCGGCCCCCGGAGCGCTTCGCCCGGTACATTTCGGCGTCCGCGTGCTGCAGGAGCGAGCTCACCTCTTCGCCGTCGCCCGGATACATGGCGATCCCGGTGCTCGCACCGATGCTCAGAGTGCGCCTGTCGATGGAAAACGGCTCGCCGATGGTCTCGGAGATCTTGGCCGCCACGGAGGCGGCATCGTCGGCATCCGTGATGGCCTCGAGGATAACCGCGAACTCGTCGCCGCCGACCCGCGCCACCGTATCGACCTCGCGTACCGCCCCCATGAGCCGCTGGGCGACGACGCGCAGGAGGCGGTCGCCCGTGTGGTGGCCGTGCTCGTCGTTGACCGGCTTGAAGTCGTTCAGATCCACGAACAGGAGCGCCAGGGGTTGATTATTGCGCTTCGCGCGGGCGATCCCGGAACGCAATCGGTCCATGAACAGCCCCCGATTGGGCAGATCCGTGAGGCTGTCGTGCTCGGCGCGATGCACCAGCTGCTCCTCCGACTCCTTCTGTGCGGTGATGTCGTGGGAGTAGCTGAGCAGCTTCACAACCCGGCCATCCTCGTCCCGGAGGGGGACGAGGCTCGCGCTGAAGATGCGCGCCTCACCGTCGACGATGCTGGTGTATTCGAACTGGCACACCCGACCCTCACCGGCCTCGGTGAGCAGATCCGAGACGCGTTTCTGATCCCAAGGCGCCACGTAGTCCAGATAGGATTGACCGATGATCTCGTCGGCGTACACGCTGCCCGCCTGGCGCGCTCCCTCGGCATTGATGCTGAGAAAACGACCGGAGGGATCTATCTCGTTGATGCTGACGGGGGCGCTCTCCACTATGGACCGCAGACGAAGCTCGTTGTCGCGCAGCACGCTCTCCATCCGGCGGCGCTCGAGCTCTGCCGCGGCACGCCCGGTGAAGGTCCCCAGAAGAGACTCTATAAAAGAAGGATCCGGAAGCGGGGCGCCGTGGGCCACGCCGATCACGCCCACGGAGATGCCGGCCGAGTCCAGCAGCCTGCGGCCGACGAAGCTCTGGGCCTCGAGGCCGGTGAGCATCTCGTCGTCGGGGAACTCGTCCAGGACGCGGGCAGCGATGCTGAGGCCCCCCTGATCCAGGACCAGCTGGCTCGCGCTTCCGCCGAGCCTCAGGGTCGCTAAATTCGAGATGCGGCCGTGGCTGCAAAGCGCCACCAGACTGGCACGATCGTGATCGACACAGTCGAGCTCCGCGACGAATACGTGCTCGACGCCCATGGCATCACCGAGCAGCTGAACCAGGGATTGGAAGAACGGATCACCAACCAGGGGCGACAGGCCCGACGCGATGTCGCGGATGGCCTCTTCGAGTCGCGCTTGCGTCGTGCTGCCGAGATACATGGCTCGCCACTCTCTGGTCGTTCGTCCTGGAACGCCCCTGGATCACCCGGGAATCACCCCGGGCGTCCCGTCGGCGTCACGCCCGGCGTCGACGCGCGACGTGCCCTGCAACGAGTGCATGCGCGGCGCGCGGGAAACCCCGTGCGGTCTACAAAAGACAATCCCCCAATCAGGAGCCAGCAGTCGTTTCCAGGAACAATCTGCTCTGGCTCCGCCCCGGCGGTCGGCCGGTGTTCCGGCTTTGTGTTGTCGCGCGGGCATATTGCCGGAACGAGCGCGTGTCCCGATTCTACCAGATCGGCACCCGGGCATGAACGGCCGCCAAGACCCGGACTAGGACCCGGTATAGATGGGATACGCGCCGCACAGCTCGGCGACTTTGCCCCGGGTCGCCTCGCAGACGTCCAGCGTGTCACCGTCTGCGAGCTCCTCCAGCACCCCGGTCATCCATTGACCGATCCGGGCGAACTCGGCGGCGCCGAATCCCCGGGTGGTGCCGACGGCGCTCGAGAGCCGCAGCCCCGAAGTGACGGAGGGCTTCTCGTCGTCGAAAGGAACCGCATTCTTGTTACACGTGAGCCCGGCCTGCTCCAGCCTGTCGCTGGCCTGCTTGCCCGTGATTCCCCGCGAGCGCAGGTCCACCAGCAGTAGCGACGTGTCAGTACCGCCCGAGACCACGTCGAAATCCTTCTTCTGGATCTCCGCCGCCAGCGTCTGGGCGTTCTCCACCGACGCCGCCGCGTAGCCCGCGAATGCCGGAGCCAGCGCCTCCCCCAGGCAGGCCGCCTTGCCGGCTATGGCGTGCAGCATGGCGCTGCCCTGGATCCCGGGGAACAGCGCGGAGGCGAAGCGGCGCGCCAGATCGTCGTCGTCGGTGAGGATCAGGCCGCCGCGGGCGCCGCGCAGGCTCTTGTAGGTGGTGGTCGTCGTGACGTGCGCATGGGGAACGGGAGACGGGTGGACACCGCCGGCCACCAGGCCGGCGATGTGGGCCATGTCGACCAGCAACCACGCGCCCACGTCGTCCGCGATGCGGCGAAAGGCCGCGAAATCGATGATGCGGGGATACGCGGAAGCGCCGGCGATGATGAGCTTCGGGCGGTGGGATCGGGCAAGCTCCACCACCTCGTCCATGTCGATGCGTCCGTCCTGACGCCGTACCCCGTAGTGGCGCACGTTGAACAGCTTTCCCGACTGGTTCGGCGGCGCTCCGTGGCTCAGATGACCGCCCATCGCCAGCTCCATGCTGAGGATTGCGTCGCCCGGCGCCAGCAGCGCCTGGTACACGGTCTGGTTGGCCTGGCTCCCGGAGTGCGGCTGCACGTTGGCATGGCGGCAACCGAACAGGCGGCAGGCGCGGTCGATGGCGAGCCGCTCCAGCGCGTCGGCCCACGCGACGCCGCCGTAGTAGCGCCGGCCCGGGTAGCCTTCCACGGTCTTGTTGGTGAACACCGAGCCCTGGGCTTCCAGCACCGCGCGGCTGACGAGATTCTCCGACGCGATCAGCTCGATCTGATCGGATTGGCGCTCCAACTCGCCGGCGATGATGGCGGCGAGCTCGGCATCGCTCTCGGCAAGGGGCGTAGAAAAGAATGCGTCCCGGTCACTCACCCCGGCGATTCAACTGCGCCAACGACAACAAATCAAGCGTAAAGAATTCTTAGGGGACGTGGGTGGGGCCGCGGCGTTGGAACTCTTCCAGGGATATCCACTCGCCGTTCTGCTCGAACTCGATGAACGCGCAACCGTTCTCGGAGCCGTAGTCGTCCAACGGTTCGCGGCCACGGTAATTGCCGAGTATGTAGCCTGAGAACTGGGCTTCTCCCGCGTCGTTCAGCATGCGGAAGTGCTCACCGTGGATGATGACCGAATCGAAGGGCGCACGGTTGCCGACGCCGCTCGGTCCGATCTTCCCCACGGCCTCGCTGCTGTCGCCGAGGATCGTGTCCCGGGTGACGATCCAGGTGTAATGGGTATAGCCCTTGCCGAGATCGCTCACGGCCCGCCGCCCGGTTGCTGGATGGTGGAGGAAGGGGTGGTGCCGGCTGCAGGAGTCGAACCCGCGACCTGATGCTTACAAGGCAACTGCTCTACCAACTGAGCTAAGCCGGCCGGCGAAGTACCCATGGCGGCGCCGCGACCGCACGGTAGTGCAGCGCACCGGGAGTTGAACCGCCGCTCCGTCGCTGACTCGCTCATAGACGGTCGAACCGAGCTACTGGGTGCCAGAGCGGCCGGATGCGTCCAACGCTGCACCAGTGGCGTTGTCGGAGTAGCTGCCTTCCTGCCGCAGGTCGGAGGAATTGTAGGTAATCGCGGGATCCCCCGCAATTGGCCCGTCCCCGCATACCACCTGACGAATGACGAGATCGGGAAAGATCTGATCCAGCACACCGACGGTCATCGGCTGGTCCCTGCTCGTCGTGACGTCGAACCAGGAGGCCGTCACCGTCCGATAGCGGGGCAGCACCGAAGGTGTGAATCCGCCCGATTCGAGTTGCGCCACCCGCCTCTCGAGGGTTTCGTTCTGACTGTAGAGCCCGAGGGAAATAGCGTTGGCCATATCCCCGCGAGGGATTACGTAGATATCTTCGATAGCGGCCGCCTGCATCTCCTGCACCAGCCCGTTGGCGGCTTCGCGGCTTTCCTGGGGCGGCATGAACACCCAGGTGCTGGAGACCTCGCGGCGCTCGTCGTCACGCAGCGTGGCCTGGCTGCCCTGGGCGTTGAACCAGGCGCCCAGGGCCGAGATATCGTCCTCGTTCTCCAGCGGCCCGATGGTGTAGCACGCGATGTCGGAGTTTTGCGGCATCGCCAGGACCTCTTCCAGCGCGACCGGCGCGCTCTCGCTGTCCGTAGCGGCGGTCTCCGCGGGCACCTGGGCTTCGGGCTCGACCGCCGGGCCCGCCAGAGGCGAGCTGCGCCGGCGGCGCAGCACGCTCGGGTCCACCTCGTTCACCAGCAGCAGCCGGCTGACCATGGCAGCGTTGGACGTGGCCGGTACGGCCTCGCTCGCAACGACTACCTCCCGCTCCCGGCTGAGCTGCCACCCGAAGAAGGTGGCATTCGCCAGTACGAGACACAGGACGACCCACTTCACATCGACACCCCGGCATTTCCTGTCCTCAAGTATACAGCCGGTGGCTGCGGCCGCTTTCGGCAGGCCGGCTCAGCGGGCCAAACGCAGGCTGATGTCCCCGGAGAGGATGCGGCGGTGCGCGCCGTCGACTTCCAGCAGGAGCGCTCCATCGGCGTCGACACCCCGCGCCGTACCCTCCAGGACCTGTGAGCCGTCGTGCAGCTCCACCGCGCGGTCGCGGACGGCGTCCCGGGAATCCCAGTCACGGCGAAACCCGTCGAAGCCCGTGTCGGCAAAGCGCTCCCACGCCGCGGTCACCTCGGCGAGTACCCGGGACGCGAGCCGATTGCGGCCCGGGCGGGCAACCCGGGAGGCGAGATCCGCCCACGGTTGATCGATGCCGGCACCCGCATCTCCGGGCATGTGAACATTAATACCGATCCCGGCCACGGCCCGCCAGGGCCCCGCGCCAACCGCCGCGATCTCCACGAGAATCCCGCCCAGCTTGTCACCGTCCAGCAGGACATCGTTTGGCCACTTGAGGGTCACTCCCGAGACCTCGAGAGACTCCAGCGCCTTTGCCACGGCCACGCCGAAAACGAGGCTCATGCCCTGCACCGACCGGGGCGCCGCGTCCAGGATTCGCAGCACCGAGAGATACAGGTTCGCGCCGGCTGGCGATACCCATTGCCGGCCCCGCCGCCCCCGGCCGGCGCTCTGGGACTCGGCCACGCAGGCGTGCATCCCGGCGGCGAAGGCCTTGCCTTCGAGCAGGTAGCGGTTGGTGGAGTCCACCTCGCCGAGCACAGCGAGGGAGCGGAGGCGGGCCCTCGCGTCGACGGGCAGCCCGTCCAGTATGCGTTGCTCGTCGAGATGCTCCACCGCGCGCAACCCCGTGCTCAGATCCTGGCGTCCAGCAGCTCGCCGACGGCGCGCGACAGCCGTACCAGATCCGCGGGTTCCGAGAGCCGGTGATCGCCGCCCTTGACGAGCTCGAGGGTCGCGTCGGTGGACGCCAGCGACTGCAGCAGCCGGCGAGACATCTCCCAGGGCACGTCCCGATCGTCCAGGCCGTGCAGCAGTCTGACGGGGCAATCGAGAGCGATGCGCGTGTCGAGCAACAGATGATCGCGGCCCTCGCTCACCAGAGTGTGGCTGATAGGGCAACCCTCGACGTCGTAGTCCGATGGCACGTGGATGACGCCCTCGCTTGCCAGCAACTCACGGGCGTCTTCGGGGAGGCGCCGCCAAACGAGTTCCTCGGTGAAGTCCGGCGCGGCGGCGAGCCCCACCATGCCGTGGATGGCTCGGGACAGGGCGCGCGCCACCAGCAACATGATCCAGGCGCCCATGCTCGACCCGACCATCATGAGGGGCCCTTCGGTGCAGCCTTCGATCACCGCGAGCGCATCGTCCCGCCAGGTGCCGATTGTGCCGTCGATGAAGCGGCCGCTGGATGCGCCGTGCCCCTGGTAGTCGAAGCGCAGATAGGCCTGCCCCCGGTCACGGCACCAGTCGTCGAGGTGGGACGCCTTGGTGCCCGTCATGTCGGAGCTGAATCCGCCGAGGAACACCACGGTGGGCGATCGGCCATCGCGCCGATGGTAGGCGATGCGCGCGCCGTCATCCCGGGTCCAGTAGCGGGGCGCGACGCCGTCATTGCCGTCCGTGATCCCTTCCATGTTCATCGGGCGTCCGCGCCGTCGCATGCCTTCTCCAGGGCCCGCTCGACGACGGACTCGATGCCCTCGCGCCGCACACTCAAGGCCGGGATCACGGTGACGCCTTCTAGATGATTCACGACGACACCGGGAGGCGAAAGCCCATCGAGACTCATGGTCGTTCTCCAGCCCGCTCGCCGGGCACTGACGGTGGCGCGCATTGTATCGCGGTAGACCGCGCTCTTCTGACCTATGATCTCAGCCATGCACCTCATCCATACGCGCATCCCCGGGATCCCCGGGATCCCGTGAGCGCCGCCGGCGCCTGCCTCGAGCCCGGCGACGAGCTCGCCATGATGATGCTGCTCGCCCGGCTGATCCGCGGCGAGGCCGTCGCGGCGTCGGAGCTGCCCAACCCGGGAGATGTGGCGGTAGCCGCGCTCCGCCACGGTGTCCTGCCCCTCGTCCACCGGGGGCTCGGCGTCCACCGGCCCGGCGACGGTTGCGACGGTCTCCGGGACGCGCTGACCGTCCTCGCGCGAAACGAGGCGGCGGCGGACATCATCCGCGTCGCCGAGACGCGCCGCCTGCTCCGCGGGCTGCATGATGCCGGCATCCGGGTACTGATCTTCAAGGGCGGCGCCCTCGCCTTCAGCCACTACGCGAGCCCGCACCTGCGGCCCCGCGACGATATCGACATCCTGGTGGAGGAGTCACAGCTGCCAGTTCTGGATACGGTCGCGGGGGCCCTGGGCTACCGGGCATGCACGGCGTCGGATGGCCGCCTGATGTCCCATCAGCGTGGGTACACCAGGATCGACCGACGCGGCATCCACCACAACATCGACGTCCATTGGCGCATCAGCAATCGACATCGCTATGCGCGGCTGTTCAGCCTGGAGGAGTTGCTCGCGCGCTCGCGCGCGCTGCCGGAACATGCCGGATCCGCACGCTGCCCAGCGCCGGTTGACGCGCTGCTCATCGCGGCATTGCACCGGGCGCGCCACCGGGGCACCGACAGGCTGGTTTGGCTCTACGACATCCATCGGCTCCTTGCGGCCATGGACGCCGGGGATCTCGCGGAGCTGGAGGAAAGGGTCGCGGGTAAGGGTCTCGCCGCCGAGTATCAAGCCGCGGTCCACGGCGCGGAGCACTTCTTCGGCCGCTCCGGCGGAGCGCCTCCCACCGTCGCCACCGGGCTGCGCACCATCGACATTTGGCGTTCGGACCTCGCGGCGCTGCCGACCTGGCGCGCGCGCCTCGCGCTGCTGAAGGAGCATGCGTTCCCGTCCGCCGACTACATGCGGCGCACCGGCGGAGGCGGAAATCCCGTATCATTGTCCTTCGCATACCTGGTCCGTGGCGTGCGCGGGTCGATGAAGCTTCTCCGCCGCGCCTGATCAACATCAACGACGCTCACCAGCCTTTGCCCTTTTGCTTCGGATCATGGATCCTTGGGCGCGCTACAATTTGGCCGTAGAAACGCGAAGGAATTATTGAATGTCAGCACTAGCCCAGAACGTAGTCAACATCCGCCACGGCAAGAAGAAGAGTGACAACATGGCCAGCAAGGCCGATCGTCACGTGCTGTACGAAGACTCCGTGCAATGCGTCGAATCGGAAATCGACTTTGTCGACGACACCTTCAAGTCATTGCGCAATCGCAAGGCGCAGGTGCTGCGCGAAGATTTCGGCGGCACCGCCAATACGTCCTGCGAGTGGGTCCGCCGTCGCAAGCGCAATCGCGCCATCGCCGTGGACCTGGATAGCGATGTGCAGGACTGGGGCAGGAAACACCACGTGGCGAAGCTGGGCGATGCCCGGGAACGGATTACTCTGCTGAACGAGAACGTGCTCGACGTGAAGACCGAGCCCGCCGACATCGTCCTCGCCATGAACTTCAGCTACTGGATCTTCAAAGAGCGGGAGCAGATGCGGCGCTACTTCCGAAGCGTCCGCGAGAGCATGGTGGATGACGGGGTCTTCTTCCTCGACGCCTACGGCGGCTCCGACGCCTACAAGGAGATGCGCGAGCGCACGAAGTACGACGACTTCACTTATATATGGGACCAGGCCAGCTTCGACCCCATCACCGGGGATATGGTGTGTAAGATCCACTTCAGCTTCCCTGACGGGTCGCGCATGAAAAATGCGTTCACCTACGACTGGCGGCTCTGGACGCTCCCCGAGATCCGGGAGATCCTGCTGGAAGCCGGCTTCCAGCGCGTCACGGTATACTGGCAGGGAGACGACGAGGACAGCGACGAAGGCAACGGCGAGTTCGAGCCGGCGGAGCACGGCGAGGCTGACGAGGCCTGGATCGTCTACATCACCGCGGAAAAATGAGCTCGACCGTGAGCACTGACGAGACCCGATGACAGACAAAATCACAGAACTGCTGGCGACCCGCGAGTACCTCCTCGCCGACGGCGCGATGGGCACCAACCTGTTCCAGCTCGGACTCGCCAACGGGGCGAGCGGCGAGCGTTGGAACGTGGAGGACCCCGACAAGCTGCGGGGCCTGCACCGATCCATGGTCGAGGCCGGTGCCGACATCCTGCTCACAAACACCTTCGGCGCCAACAAGTTCCGCTTCCAGCTTCACGGACTCGAGGACCGGGTACACGAGCTCAACGAGGCGGGCGCCGCCATCGCCCGGGAGATCGCCGATCAGGCGGGACACGACGTGGTCGTGGCGGGCTCCATGGGACCCACCGGCGACGTGCTCGAGCCCCTCGGCGAGCGCACCGTCACCGAGGCGGAGGATGCCTTCACCGAGCAGGCGGAGGCGCTCAAGGCCGGCGGCGTGGACGTTGCCTGGATCGAGACCATGTACGCCGAGAACGAGCTCGGGGCCGCCATCACCGGCGCGACCCGGGCCGGGCTCCCCTTCATCGCCACCATGACCTTCGACAGCGGCGGCCGGACGATGATGGGTATCCGTCCCCAGGACGCCATCCAGCTGGAACCCTGCCGCCACCACCATCCCGTCGGCTTCGGCGCCAACTGCGGCGTCGGGCCCGCCCAGCTGCTGGATTCGATCCTCGGCATCGCCCACGCCGCCAACCCCGGCGCGATCATCGTAGCCAAGAGCAACTGCGGCCTGCCGGTGCTCAACGACGAGATGCAGGTCGTCTACGACGGCACGCCGGAGATCATGTCCGACTACGCGCGCATGGCCCGCGACGCCGGCGCGCGAATCATCGGCGGCTGCTGCGGCACTACCGTCGAGCACGTGCGCGCCATGCGCGAGTCCCTGGAGTCGACGACCCGCGGATCGGCCCCCACCTATCTGGAGATCGAAGAACGCCTCGGGCCGGTGAAGACCACGGTGGACGTGGAGAAGGCCGTCAAGCGGGCGCGCAAGGAAGGCTGATTCGGCACTGAATCAGTTCGGGGGCAGGCGCGAGGCATGCTCGCCGAGGACCCCCACGTCCACGACGGGCCGTGCCAATGCGGGCACGCCCTGCATGTGGGTCTCCAGCAGCGCGGCGATATCCATGAGGAAGCGATCGGCATAGCGCCGCGACCCGATCAGTTGAATCCCCAGAGGCATCCCGGTGTGGTCGACGCCGCAGGGAAGCTGTACGACCGGGTGGCCGGTGAGGCTCACGCCGGCGGTGAGATCGATCCACTGCAGATAGGAGTCCGTGGGATCGCCGTTGATGTGGGTGCAATAGGGCAGCTCCGTCGGAAACGGCGTCACCGCCGTCGTCGGGCAGATCAACAGGTCGAAGTCGCGAAAGAACGCGCCGAAGCGACGGTAGATGCGCGTCTGCTCCGCCACCGCCCAGCCGATCTGCTCGGGGTCCATGTGCATGGCCGCCTCGTAGTGGGTCACCACGTTCATGCCGAGGGCATCGTAGTGGTGCTTGAAGTGATCCCGATGGGCCGCCAGCGCGTGCATGCCGGACAAGTACCAGAAGGCATGGCTCGAATAGCGGATGTCCGGGTCGCGCCACTCCAGGCTGGCGAAGAGCGGGGCCAGCGCGTCCACCCGCGCCCGAAACACCTTACCGATCTGCTCGTCCACCTCCGCGTACCCCAGGTCCACGCTGGCGGCCACGCGCAGGCCGTCGAGATCCGGCGGCCCACGCCCGGCGGCATCGGCGGCGCCCGCTAACGGATCGCCGCCGCCCGCGCCCCCCATGGCGGACAGCATCAGCGCCAGATCCGCAACGCTGCGCGCCATCGGACCCTGCACGCCCAGGGTGCTCATGCCCACCACTCGCCGATCGGAGGGGACGACGCCGGGCGTTGGGCGCAGGGCGGCCACGCCACAGAAGGCCGCCGGCGCGGCGAGGGACCCGCTCAAATCCGATGCCGTGCACAGCGCCAGCATGTCGGTGGCGAGGGCGGCCGCCTCGGCCGGGTCTCCCGACGCCACCGCGAGATCGACCGCGCCGAGGAGCGAGGCCTGGATCAGGTAGGCGTGCGCGGCCGGGTCCACCGTTTCACGGAATGCTCCA
>Ga0209273_10003575_pt1 | contig 10618 bp, 10 predicted proteins | sample tdAd471_FD_187126 | JGI IMG/M metagenome (GOLD analysis project Ga0209273, IMG submission 187126) | Marine sediment microbial communities from the Atlantic coast under amendment with organic carbon and nitrate - tdAd47.1 (SPAdes)... | ecosystem: Environmental > Aquatic > Marine > Coastal >...
CGCAGTCCATCGGTAAGAACCCCTTCGAGGGCCGCAGCCAATCCACACGGACCGAAGAAAGCTCTTTGTTGCCCGAAGATGAAGCGCGCCGTCTGCCCCTCGACGAGATTGTCATGGTGATCGATGCCCAGATGCCGGTCCGGGCAAAGCGGATCCAGTACTTCGACGATCGGCTGTTCAAGGCGATCCACGCGGCACAGACGGGGGAGCTGCCGTTTCCGAAGCCGGGGGGAGGTGGCCCGCAGGGGAATCTCCCACTGAGTGTGCGTGCCATGCCGATGACACCGCCTGCGAACGGACCAAGTGGACCTGAAACTGACGCGGTTGTGGACAGCGCAAGCCACGTTGCGGGCCGCGGCCAATCTTCAGGGCAAACCGACATCGACGCAAAGAAAACCGCGCCCGTCGTTCAAGCCGTTATCGCCGAGGAACAGCGACAGATAGAAATGGACTTTGGGGGCCAGGTTGTGGATGCCGAGACAGTGGGCGTGGATGATGAGGCGCAGATGCGCTCTGCTGTCGATGGATTGGATGAAATGGAAGCGATGCTGCGAGAGGACGGTGGTGAAAAGCTGGTTGCCCGATAGGGTGGCGGGCATGGCGTGTCTGTCGGACGGGGCGGCGTCTGGACATTTGCTAAGCTCGACGCAAAGGTCTACGAGGCCAAGTGACATTGCTTACTCGCCTGCCAAGCGACTGATCCGAAGCCCAGCATAATTTGTCTTACCCTCCAAGATATCGACAAACACCATGTTTCTTTTGGCGGCACGGTCTTTCAGTCGGTCGAAAGCCAATACTTCGATAATCATGTTACGCGTGTCAAAGTACTTGTAGGCCATTGGGCCTCCGAAATTCGTGATCTTGAAGTCATTGTCTTTAAGGTATGTTTCTAGATCGTCGTTCCAGTCGGCTATGACGTAGCCCCGCACCATATTATCTTGAGAGACCTCAACTTTTCGGTCACCGCTCGTCGTCACGCCACCAAAATCGCGTATTTCTCCGATCTGTGAAATGAGTTGTTGCACCGGATTGTCAGTTGGTTTGGCTGCGTTTTCGACGGCGGCAAATCCCTTCTTATGTGGTCGTTTCATTTCAACAATAAGAAGTTCTTTTTCGTTGTTCACCAATATGTCGTGAGCAAACGATCCTTTTTCGCGTTGCTTGCCCTTTGGGGTCCGGTCACTGGAGATATACTCCGCGTACGCTAGGTCGTCATCGATTAGCCACAGGTTGTGCGAAGAGTAGTCGATCTCGTCGCTGTCCTTATACCTGGGGTAAATCAACTCGTGGACGGCATCTTCTTTGGCCACAGACCCGTCAGACCTGCGATCAAGCATTTCCGTAAGCACTTTGATTACGTCATTCCGATAGGCCACGTAAACGGCCAACGCCTCTTTTGCATCGGCTGGGATGTTATCTCTGACTACCCTCTGGAGTTCCTCTAGCGGCGTCTTTGAGTTTATCTTCCGAAAGTCGAATTTGCTTCGCAGCCGCTCGACGAACAGGTCTTGCGCCAACTGCTCTTTTGATTCTGTGATACCTCTCTCACTGACGAATTCATCAAGAGTTTTTCCTCCAAGACCTCGTCGAAGGACAGGGTCGAGCGCAATCAGCTCCTCGACGTTCGACTTTATCGTCGCACGCCTTGTACCCGTATATATTGGCTCAAGTTCTAAAATACGAGCCTTTGCTTCGACAGCAAGTGCGTCTTTCAGTGATCTTTGCTTGCCTTGATGCTGAATCTCAATCCCAAGGTTCTCAATTCGATCACGAGACTGAGTGGCTTTGAAATAGGGACTGGTTACTGAAACGAGATAGTTGTACCGCCGCTTCTGGTCATTGAAAGGCGTGTCCCGGAGCCCTTTGGCAATGTTTTCAAGGTCACTTGTCGCTCTATTGTCCGCATAGAAGTAAAGGCTGTGACGTTTCGATTTCTTAGCATCGATCTGCATGTAGCGGAGATGAAATTCGACATGCTCGCCGTCTATCTCAAACAAAACGGTGTCCTGGTCACGCTGTGTCACGCTTTCCGTGAAATAATCGGAGAGGTTGAAAGTCGCGCCGCCGATTACACACAAGAAGTTCTGAGGCGTCTTTTTCTGGACGAACTCCAGAAGAAAATGATCCAGAAGAGCGATCAATATTTCCTCTTCAGTATAGTCATCCTCTTTTGCCTCATTGGCAAAATCGAAATATTTGAGGTACTCGTCTTTCGGATTGCAAAACTTGACGGTAAGTCCTGTGTCGTGTTTGTGTGGTGCTAGATGTTCGCTGCTGTTCAACTCTTTAAGGTTGTCGTCTTGATCAAGCGGCAAGTACTCGAAAACGGCATTGGCAACCCTTCCGTCTAAGAATTTCGTCGGCGAAGCGTAGAATACACTGTCAAATATCTTGAAGGAAACAAAACGCCCAAACCCTTTTCCGTTCCGGCGTAACTTGTTCCCAGTAAACGGCGTCAGAAAAGCGTCCAGATTGGCAGCGCTGAATCCCTCTCCGTTATCCTCCACCACAATGGTTTTCGCATCGATGTCAATTTCAACCCTGATGAAGCCATCTTCGTGAGCGCTCAAGGTATATTTGTCTTCTATCGAATGAAGTGCATTGGAGACTGCTTCGAAGACCGGATATAGAAAGCCCGGAAGGCCAGCCGGAAGCGATGCTCTTTTGATCTCTGATGCTAGATCTAGGCGCTTGTGTTTCAAACCGGCATCTCCAAGGAAATAGGTTGGTGGATTGGTTCCGGCACTCTGATCGGAGATGAATAAGAAGTGCAATCAAGACATGTGATGTTGGTCCGCGGCTGTGGCCTTGAAGCTGCCGCTGGTTGCGCGTCGACCAAAAGCTCAGCTAGGGGCCGGCCGCTCACAGCGGTTACGATACTGGCCAACCTTTCCACGCCGATATGACGACCAATCTGGTCACTCTCCATCATCGAAGTAAGACTTCGTAGAGGGATGGTCACGGAGTTGCTCGGGTCTGTAAGGTCGCATCTCTCCTACGTGTGAAACCGGCCCAGCTTCAAGGCGCTCGAAGACCGATGGATGGAGCTGGAAAGCGGCGCTTACTACGCGCGGCGCAACCGGCCACCGCCGCCGGATCGGACCGTACGCGAACATGAATGTTTCCTCGTGCTGCATGCCCCTCGGATCGGACATGACGTAGATCTTGTTATCGTTGATTTGGACATCAGGCACGCATGCTTTCAGTTCTTCAAGCATCCAGCTGAGCGCGATGTCGCTGAGACGGGACTCTGGTTCGGGATAGCTGCCGCCAACGTCACTGTGGCAGCCAGCGAACCAGACTTGCTTCAACCAAGGTGGGTCACGGCCTTCGGTCTTCCTAGCTTCAGCCGCCATTGCCCATTTCACGCGGGGAAAGTTCTTGCGATGCTCGTCTATCGCTAGGGCATGACGGGCGTGGCCGACATCGGAATCGAGCCACTGGTCATAGTTTTCAAGACTCCACTTAGCGTAGTGGCCGTGTTTCCAGATCGCAGGCCAGTCGGCGAGACGGGTCAGTCTGAGTGGCTTCGTCTCGTCCGGTGAGAAGTACTTCCACTGCGACCACTTCAGCTTCGCATACCAGAATCCGATGAGACCAAGGAAGCCGAGAAGGGGAAGCCAGACGTACCAGGGCCAAGAGAACCAAAGTGCCGCACCGAACGCGGCAAAGAGCGTAAAGGCGACGACGCCAGCCAGCAGGCTTACCTGCGCGTTTCCAAGTGCGGCGACTGTGTCGAAAACGCCGATGAACGTCGGCTGGACGTTGCCTTGGACGTCCTCGTCCGCATCCGGCACGAAACTTTCGTACTTCTGCCGGAACCGCCGACCCAGCTCTTCACGCCTTTCGTAATAGGGCTTCTGCCCGCGTGGGTAGCCATTTCCATGGTTGTAGACGAAATTCACGGCATCGCTGGCGATCTTCCTCAGCCGCGGTCCGAAGCGCGGAACCGGCGATCCGTCCGGCATCCTTGTCGGGACACCGCAGAGGTTCATCACGTTGGCAACGGCACGGACGGTGTAGGCGCCTCTCGAAAATCCGAAGAGAAGGATATGGTCACCGGGCTCGTAGTAGGAGATGATCTTCTCGTAGCAATCGATTACGTTTTCGTCGATCCCGGTCCCAACCGCCGCCGACAGGATGTTCCTAATCCGCCGGAGCGTTAAGCCCCCAACCTCACCCGCACCGAGACCGGCGGAATAGAAACAGACCTGTTCTTTCGGGTCGATTGGCGAAGATGGTCCGGGACGCATCGCGCGATACATCTTGTAAACGTTCGATAGTCGCTGGTCGGGTCGTAGCCCACCGACTTGGCCGGTCCCGTCGGAAAATATTAGGATGTTCTTGGGCATGCTCGGTTGCGGCTCGTTCGTTATTTGTTTCAATATTTAATACTCGGTTCAAAGCGTCAACGCTTCTGTCAAAAAAGTCGGATCCGATCTCCTGCCGCATGGCTCATGCGGCGTGTGATTCTGTTCGATCAGAAGCCGAAGGCGCAGCCTCTGACCCTGTGATCGGGGGGCCATTGATACATACCGAGGCGGTGACGCCTCGACCGCCTCTCTTGGACTGAATCGAGGCCTAGTTACAGTGCGGCAGACTCAAGAGGTTATTCGGTTCGGCTCCATCGGCCTCGGTTTTCAGGTATTTCTTTCCGTTCCGCGTAGCGATGATGACCCAAACCGAGTTGCCATTTACGCTGGTCCAAAAACGCCAAGTGCCGTCTTCGATACCTTTGATGGCAGCGTCGAGCTTAATGCACCAAGGACCACCACTCTTGGAACCAGTGGCCCCACCGATGCTGTCAATACGCCGGTCAGAGTCCGCGCCGTCTGGGATAATACAGGTGATCTGATGATCCTGTGGCATGAGGTAATATCCTTCTTTTTATGACATTCAAGGACGCCGGGTTGAAACGGGCCCGCAGAGGTAGATGCTATCTGCGAGCCCTGATGTTGTAGGGTCATAGGCTTAGCAATCAGGGAGATTGTCCAAGTTGTTGCTCGAAGATTTATCGGCGGTCGAGCGAAGGTATTTGCCGGTCGTTCCGTTCACCACGGTGATGTTGACACGAGACGTGCCAGCCTGCTGGACGTAGTAGGTATGCGTGCCGTTTTCGATATCGCGGATCGCATCAGTCTTCTGGCGCGGGGACCATGCTTCGCCTGATTTGCAAAGCTTGGTGATGTCGCCGTCCTTGTCTTTTCCTGATGCGGTTACTTGTCTGTCGGCCATTCGAGGCACTCCTTGGTAAGAAAAATTTCAGTATGGCTTGTGCCATCCCTGTTTGGAGGAGTGCCGGGTATCACCAGGCACCCCAATTTTTCAGAGTCATTTTTTGTTCGGACGCTGCGTAAGCGCAGAAGCCGCCGCTGTCTTTGCCGCCGGGCTGGACTTCGGATTTCTGAGCACTTTTGAAGCTGCCGATGCAGCCTTCGCGCTCGTTACTTCGCTGTTCGATTTTGCCATGTTGTTCACCTCCTTCCTTTCCTCTTCTCTCTGGACTTTGCCGAAATGGTCGATTCTCTCTTGACCAAAATCCCAGTCCGTTATAGTTTTTATGACGAAAACGTAGGACATTCCGCCAAAGAAAAGGGCCAAACGGCCCAACAAGACTTCCTACGATATCGTCATAATATAGGATTTATAATCGTAGTGTCAACTGCCGATGAAACTGACGGCGTTTTTGCTGCCCGATTGCGTACCGCTCGCGAGCAACGGGAACTGAACCAGACAGAACTTGCAAAGATAGCTGGCCTTCAGCCCGCTGCTATTGGTCACTTTGAAGCGAACCGCCGGAAGCCGTCCTTTGCTAACATTCGCGCGCTGGCCAAAGCACTTGAGGTGTCATCCGACTACCTCTTGGGCAGGGCGGACACCATCAAGGGGTCTACGACAGCATTCAGGAATGAAGAGAGCCTAAATCATGCTGATCGTGAAAGCATTCAACTGATGATCGACACACTTGCGAGGCGGCGGGAGGATCGCGAGAAGTGAGTAAGTTCAGACTCAAGATGTCTCGACTGAAAGGCGAACAGGTAGCAAGCCAGTTCGGGTTCGAGACGCTTCCCATTGATCCTTTCAAGGTAGCAGAAGATGAGGCCATTGTAGTAGAGGCAAAGAAGCCTGACCGTGAAGGCATGAGTGGCTGCATTGTTTTTAACGATGATGGTGTTGGCATTATATATGCTACTCACATTCGCAGTGAGGGCTTTCGGCGCTTCACCGTAGCGCATGAACTTGGGCACTATTTCCTTGAAGGACATCCCGAAGAGATACTGAAAACAGCCCCGGTTCACTTTTCCAAGGCGGGATTCACGCAGGGGCACAATTCCATTGAGATAGAAGCTGATCATTTTGCATCAGGATTGCTTATGCCCACGCGCCTTACACGCGAAGCCCTTTACGGGGCGTCGGTTGGTCTTGAAGGAATTCTGCACTTGGCAGGGGAAGCTGAAACGTCGCTTACATCGGCAGCAATTCGAGCTGCCGAGTGCGCGCCATATCCTATGGCTGTTGTTGTGAGCCAAGGCACTCAGATTGCCTACGGGTTTATGTCAGAAAGCTTCAAGCGACTGGATCGCCTGCGTTTTCTTAAGAAGGGTGATCCCCTTCCCTACACTGCGACGCGGAATTTCAATTCCGAGGCAGCAAACATCTCAAATCGGAAGTCCATCTGTGGTTCAACGCGCCTGGCCGAATGGTTTGGTGGAGAGAAGACGATTGCGCTTGAGGAAGAGATCGTAGGTCTGGGGAGTTATGGCTATACGTTGACAGTCCTGTCGAGTGACATGCTCCCCGAGGATCCCTATGAAGTTGAGGATGAGGAAGAGAAGCTTGTTGCAAGCTGGACACCTAGATTTGCGTATGGCCGGTAATGTTGATTTTCGTCGCTTAAGTCAGCTTCATTTTATAGAAATGAAGTAGCTATAGAAATCCCGCAACCCCAACGTCTATGCCGAGTTCGCTTTGAGCATAGGTAGGGCAGGGGATCGACGGGCTGACGCCGGCCCACCCCTACCTTGACATTTTCCCTATTATGTTGATCCGCCTGTGGTCCTGTCAGGTCCGAGAAAACCGACCGCCGCAATCACACGATGTCGTTTCTGGCCGCTCGCCTTGCGTCGAGAAGGATCAAGCAGTTAGCTATGACAAAAGCCCCAGGCAAACCCTTTGCTGTTTTGGCAAGTTTTTAGCACCGGTCTGTCACCGCTTGCCCAATCTACCAAGTCTTGAAAGCTGTGCCAGCATTCGGGCACCTGTTCCGTTTGCGTCACCCGGACGAGCCGCAGTTGGTCCTCCGGCAGTATTGGGTCGGCTTGGCAACGCTTGCACACCGAAGAATTGGCGCGCGCGCAGGGCTGCGTATTCCGCCCCCGTCGCACCACCGATGGCGTAACGGTTGTAAACCTGTTGGCTACCTGCCAGCCCTCGGGCAAATGCATAGCTGCCACCGAACCCGGCAGAGAGCGCTGGCATCATGATGTTTCCGGAAATCGCACGAACCAAGAAAGGCGTTGCTATGATGAAACCCTTTGCCATCAGCACCATCATGAAAAATGGGATAAGGGCCCCTATGTTCGAGGCTCCCTCCGGGTCGCCAAGCTCGGCAAGAAGCGCCCGAGAGACCCCCGTGATCGTCGCGAACACTCCGGCGACGACGATCGGATACATCGCGAATGAAATGAACGCGGATAACCAGCGCGCGAAATAATCCTTGGTCACCTCGAACAGGGTCAAGAAAATCATCACTGGCGCAATGCCAATTAGCAGAGCGATCATGAGCCGGGACGCCACAACAATGAACGCCGCCAACCCGCCAAGAATCGAGAGCAGCAGAACCCCGAGTGTGTCCAACAAGGCACCGGCCATCCAGTTCAGCTCGGACCCCGCAGCATTCAGATAGTCCCCGAGCGCTGCAATCAATTCGTCAAATTCCTCTGCAAAGGTACCGGACGGGCCAGGTGATCCGCCGCCGACAGAAGCCACAAGGGCCCCGGCAATGCTGTCGATTCCGTTCAGTATTGCTGAGGCAAGCGCATTGAACTGGACCCAGTTGGCCGCGAAGACCCCTATCAGTCCGACCTTTACGGCCAGCCAAAAGGCAGTTCGGCCGTCCATGGCGCGATACTGGTAGATCATGTTGATGAAGACCAGAATGACAACTAGTGTTGTGCCCAGAACCAGCAACGTACCGACCGTTGCTGCGACCGCACCAAACTGAGTTTCGGCAGCGGTATCTAGATACCCTTCGGACGTTTCCACGAAGTAGGTGACGACACTCATGGATTGCTACCAGTTGCCAGCTGCTACGCAGATTGGCATGGCGGCGCGGCGCAGTTCATTTGCCTGCCGTCGGTATTCGGACGTCGCTTCGACAACGTCCCAGTATTCAGATGAAGCATAGCGCTCGGTGTAGAAGCGTACGGCGTCCTCCCAAGTTGGATACCGTGTGGGACAGTCGCAGTTTTGCGAGTCTACGACGCGCTCCATGCTTTGAGCCCGATATATCTGTTGGATCAAAAGGCGCTTGTAGGATTCGCGCACATTGATGTTCTGCATCCATTCCGGCTCGGGTGGTTGGTCTGGGCAAACATTTGGGTGGTTGTCGAGCGTTGGGATCAGGTTCCACTCTGCTACGCCAGCAGTTGTGCCAAAGATCAAGAGCAGGCCAGCGACTGCAATAGTCTGTGTCATTCCGATGCCGCCTTCATTGTACCAGTCTCACGCTTCAAGAAAGTGGTGTAGCCGTAATCGCCGACTTCGGCGGTGATGACCTCCCACCCTTCCGCGCCGCGCTGATTCAAGACACGTCGCATCTCGTCGTAGTCCTTTTGCTTCTTCACCGGAAAGGACAGGATATCGTATTCAAACGTCTTCATGGGGAAGCTCCAATCTCAGTTGCGCCGGGGAGGTAGAATTCCGTGATGCCGCGTTTGCCGTCATGGCGACCGGCCTGGATGATCACGTCGATGGAATTCTCGATGTATTGGATCATGTCGGCATAGGTCATCGGGATCTCGGTCTTGAGGGCCGCAATCGCGAGGCGCTGCACGGCCAATTGCGGGGTTTCGGCATGCAGCGTGGTCATCGAGCCGCCATGGCCGGTGTTGATGGCTTCCAGAAAGGTCATGGCCTCTTTGCCGCGGACCTCGCCCAGGATGATCCGGTCGGGGCGCATGCGCAGCGTGGCGGTGAGAAGCACATCGGCGGTCTGGAATTCCGCATCGCGATTGGCGATGAGGGTCACGGCATTTGGCTGGGTCGGCAGAAGCTCGGCGGCTTCTTCGATGGTGACGATGCGTTCCTCGGCTAGCACGTGAGAAAGGATCTTGCGCGCGGCTACGGTCTTGCCGGTGGAGGTGCCACCCGAGACGATCATGTTGAGTTTGTTCTCGACGCAGAAGGCAAGCGCATCATCAATCAAACCCGCGGCCACCACAGCGCGCAAGGCGCGCTTCTTTTCCACGCGCAGGTCTTCAAGCTTGCGCTCTTTTCCGTAGAGGAAATCGAGCGCAATGCCCTCGAGTGGCAGGCTTGAGAAGAACCTCAGGCTGATCGACATGGCCGAGAGCACGGCGGGCGGGGTGATGACCTGTGCGCGGATCGGGCGCCCCTTATAGGTGATCGAGACCGAGACGATGGGGCGGTCCTTGCTCATCGTGGTGTTGGCAGAGGACGCGATCTGGTTGCCGAGGTCCCTGACCTGAACGCCCGTCAGCCTCTGGTCCAGCGCGCGCATGAAGTGATCACCCTGGAATTCGCCCCAGCAGGTGCCATCAGGGTTGATGCAGATCTCGATGACGTCGTCGCGGGCGGCGGCGTCGATCCGGTCGAGCGAGGTTTCGAGATAGCTCAGCGACATGGGCTCAGAATATCTCCAGATCGCGGTCGACCATGACCGTGACGCGGGCGCCCTGGTCGACATAGATGACGGGGCCGATGGAGAGGTAATCGCCTATGACGCTGTCCGTGGCATCTGCCAGATCATCGCCAACGTCTTCGAGAGCGTCGGCGGCAGTCTCATCCTGGACCTCGGAGGCGGCGGCACTGGGTGCAGCCGAAATCAGCGAGATCAGGGCGGCCGACCCGAAACGCTCGGCAAAGCGCGTGTCCACGAAACCTGTGACACCGGAACGGCCCAGTTCATCGCCCCCGAAGGAGCTGATCTGGACGGTCTGATTGTCAGGCAGGATAATCCGGTCCCAGGCGATCGTGACGCGGCGCTGCGCGATATCGACGCCGGCGCGGTAGCGCCCGATGAGACGGGATCCGCGCGGGATTAGGAGGCGCGCGCCATCGACGCTGTAAACATCCTCGGACACCACGGCACGGGTCTGGCCGGGAAGGGAGCTGTCGAGGGCGGTTTCCATGACGGCCTGGATCATGGTGCCCTGTAAAATCGTGTTGGAGGGATTGGCGATCACCTGGGCCTGCGTCACGGTGGAGGGCAACGCACCATTCAGCACGAAATCCGTCACCTCGCCAAAAGTGCGTTCGGTCAGAGCCGTTTCATTCGCTCCGGAGGCACCGCCAAACGCGATGGTGGGCGAGGCGATGCGCCGCTCCTGGAAGGCGCGTTCCTCCGCGGCGCGGCGCTCCAGCTCGGCCATGCGCC
>Ga0209273_10003576_pt1 | contig 10616 bp, 16 predicted proteins | sample tdAd471_FD_187126 | JGI IMG/M metagenome (GOLD analysis project Ga0209273, IMG submission 187126) | Marine sediment microbial communities from the Atlantic coast under amendment with organic carbon and nitrate - tdAd47.1 (SPAdes)... | ecosystem: Environmental > Aquatic > Marine > Coastal >...
CCCGATTCCACCAGGCAGATAGCCCCCACCAACCCGGGCGGAATCCCCGTGCCGTGAGTCAGCTCTGCCGCAATTTTTGCAATATCAAACATGAAAAGCCCTGAACAAAATGAGTCAGAGCCACACCATAAAGACCCGCGGAGCGGGGACTAAAAAAAGTGGTTTAGTTATTCGGCGGCGCTTAACGCTTTCGGTGAAAACGCTGGCTCCCAGGTGGCCAACGCGGGGTCCTGCTCCTCGCGGGTTTCAATGCCGGCGTCTAAATCATCCAGCACCCTGGCAATCAGGGACACGCCGAGCGGGGCCAACGACCGGCGCCATAATTCAGCCGGTGTGTCCCCCGGCCGAATATGGCACCAGGCCTGCGCCGCCACCGGGCCGGAATCAGCGCCGTCGTCCATCCAGTAGACCGTGCCGCCGGTAATCGGCTCGCGCATGTGGACGGCCCAGCGCACGGCGTCCCGGCCGCGGTGGCGGGGCAGCAGCGACGGGTGATACCCAATCGCCCCCAGTCGAGTTTTCGCCCGCGCGTCGGCGCCGATATACAGATGAGCGTGAGCCGCCACAATCAAATCACACCCGGCTGGTATATCGGCGCCCGTGACTCGGCCGCGGGCGACCGTTGCTGGCCCGCCGGCCGCTAGCGCCGCCAGGTACAACCGATCGTCGGCCGCAGGGGCGGCTGCCACGGCGACATCGTCTCCCCGATTCCGGCACAGGTTAAAGATTTCGGCGCCGAGCCACTTCTGCCCGACCAGGGCGACCCTCACGCGTCGGCCCCCAGATAGCGAAACCCCTGCACCGCGCGAAAATGGCCGCCGAAACCGGCAGAACCGGGGGGCTTTCGACCTTTCTTAACGGCCGACTCCGTCAGCGTTTTTATCGATTTCCCACGATGGCTGCCGTAAAGCGCCGCGGAGACCTGGGTCCACCTGTCGTCCCGTCTGAGCGCCGCGGCGAGGCCGGGGTGCGAGGTATGAAACAGCGTCGGTAACCGCTTCTTGTAGCGGTTCTCGCCGCGGCGCCACCGCTCGCACACGGCATTTAAAAAGCGCATACCGACCCCCGCGCCTTGCCACTCCGGCATTACTACCAGTCGGCAAGCCCGCGCCTCAACCAGGCCCGGCCGAGTGCTAAACGCTACGTGGGCTACCGGCTCACCGTCGATGGCCGCAACGTAACAGGTCGAGGCCATCATTTTCGGCATCTTTAAATAATGATGCGGCTCAAACATTGGCCAGTAACGCCAGTCTGTCTGCCAAATTTCCATGTCGAGCAGCGGGCGTCGTCGAACCAACCCCCGTTGAAACGCGCCGGTGCCGGTATCAAACACCCAATCCGGCTGCAGCCAGTCGAGGATGTCGTAGTGGCAGGAGAGTAATACGGCCTGCCCGCCGGTGCGCCGCCAGGCTTTGGCAAAAGCGCCAGCGCCAACCCGGGCAATTTGCCGATCGACCACCGACGAAAACTCATCGACCACGGCCAGCTTGGGGGCCGCGCACACCAGCCGGGCCAGCATCGCGCGAAAGCGCTCGCCGTTCGATAGCACCGAGTGAGGCCGGAGCCAGGCCGGAACGCTGCCCAGACCAACCGCCGACAACGCGCCGGTCACCCGATCGAAATCACCCCCGGGGGATATCGCGTCGACAATCGGCACGTTGGCCGGCCAACGCGGAGCGTAGTTGTTGCCGAACTGTTGCCCGAGGCTGGTTTTCCCGCTCCCCGACGGGCCAACGATCACGCCAATTTTCCAGTCGCCGTCATCAATTGGTAGGTCAGCGTCGAGCTCGAAGTTCGCGCCGCTCTCGACATTAAACAGGCTTTTCACCCGCGCCGCCCGGTAGGAGTCGTAGTCATCGCAGCTGCGGCGAATTGTAACCTTCATACCGTCACCACCCGCAACGCGTGGCCCTGCCGCTTTAATTTTTCGTAGGTTGTCTGCTGCTCGCGCTCATTATCGCAGAGCACAATAACGCCAAACTTGGGGCGGTATTTAAACCCGTTTTTACCGGGCGTTTTGAGCTTTTTTCGGTCGGCCATCTTGAAATTCCCCGTCCGGCGCTCTCGGCGCTCCGGCTAGGGGCTCTGTGGCCCTCCGTTGGTACATCGTGCCGCATCGAGGGCACTTGATTTTCAGGCTTCCGCCGCTCGCTTCCGCCAGCTTTTTCCCGCAGGAAGCGCATCGAATAGTCGTCAATTTTATAACACCGCGTGATAGCCTTGGCGCGCTGCGTACGCGGCGGCGGCGCCATCGGCTTAACGCAGGCCAGTTCTGCGGGCGGCGGCTGTCTGAGTGTTCGCGCATTCAGGCAGTCGCGCCGTCTTAATAAGCGTGACGAGACTACCGGTTACCGCCCAGACGGCTAAAAAAAACAGTTTATTGATTTGACCTATCCGCGCCTCTACCAGGGGCGTGCGAACCGCCCAAAAAACGCCGCCATCATCGGCGGCCCTCCGTTGGTTGTCTCGGCGCAATCTCCCGCGTGTCCCGCAAAAACTCATAATCAGCAACGCCACCGGGCCCGATGATAAAAAAGAAAGCATTCCGCGGCGCCAGCTGAATGGTCTGGGCCTCTGGCCGGCTGATCAGCCCGCCTTTAAGCTTGTAGGCCACGCCAATAATAGGCCCTATTTCCACGTCCCTGACCATCGGCGGGCCGAAATTGTTAAACGCTGTTTTGCCCACCTGGTCGCAGTAAAACCCGGCGGGATCAGTAGCACAGATATTCGTCCACGCTGAGGTGGCGGGCAGGGCCGTCAGCGCCAGCAGCAACGCAGCTAATGCTTTAATCGCTTTCATTGTCGCCTCCTTGACTACTCAGGGCCGCCCTAGCCGGACAACCCGTTCCACCCGTCCAACCACGTTTAGCTGGTCGACGGTTTCAGCGTCCAGCTCTATCGGCGGATAAATTTCGTTATTGCTCGACAGGATCAAACCCGGCTTGTCGAACCGCCGGGAAACCCGCTTGACCACCAGGTGGTCGAGTAATCCAACAATGTAAACCGCATCGCGGCCGATCGCAGCAACGGACCGGTCAACCAGCAGCATGTCCCCGTCCGATATCTTAGGCTCGCCGCTGTCACCACGGGCGATGACGGTAATCAAATCTTTTCCATCCAGCCCCTCGGCACGCAACCAGTCGCGGCGAAAATGCCAACTGCCGACCGGTTGTTCGTCAAGCACCACTCGCCCGCCGCCGGCCGCGACATCGATATCGTACTCGGGTATGGAGACGAACTCGCCGTCATCATCGGCGGTGGGGCTGTACACGCCCGGCGCCTCTTTAACTAAGCCGGCGTCCTGATCCCGTTTTCCCGTCAGCACGTAGAGCAGGTCAAAACCCAGGCCGGTCAGCGCCGCCAATTTGTCGCCGGGAATGGCCACGTCCTTCTCCCATCTACCGACTGTTTTGGCGTGTGCTCCCGCCGCTTCAGCGACATCGGCTAGCCCAAACCCCAGCCGCAAACGCTCCTTTTTTAATCGGGAATGGATGTTTTCGTTACTTTTATTCATAAAACCGTTGACATTGTAGTTTATCTGTCTAATATCGCGTAAACGCTACCTAACAATTATTAGGGACCGCATATATGCACCCCGCTGATATTCAAGCCGCCATCACCAAGGCCGGTCACACCCAGGAGTCACTGATCAAGCTGATCAGGCTCAAAGGCAAGACCCCCTCGATGATCTCCCACTCGATCCACAGCCGCTACCGCTCAAGGCCAATCGAGAGCCTCATCTCTGAAGTTACCGGCATACCGTTACAAACCCTGTGGCCGAACTGGTATCCGCGCCAGCCACGGAAAGCAGCTTAACCCCCCGCAAATGATTTGCACAGAGCAAAACTCACCCGCGTTTGGAACGCGCCCAATTTACGCCACTGAGGGCCGTTCCAATGGTTAGCCGGCGCTGGAACAAGACCCGCGCCACCAGCGTGCGTCACGCGATAGAGCTGCTGATTGAGCACGCCAGCAAGCGCCGCAATTTGAGCGTGGAGCGCATCGCCGACGCGATGGGCCTGCAAAGCCACTGGATCATCTACAAATGGATGGAGAGCGGCAAGCTGCCGACCATCCAGATTCGCAACCTGGAAACCACCTGCGGCGCTCAGTACCTCACCCAATACCTGGCCACCTCGGCCGGGTCACTGCTGATACCGCTGCCCAACGGCAAAACCCCGGCCACGCTCGACGTTAACGAGCTGCAAATCGCCTGCGGCCAGGCGGTACAGCACCTGATTAAGTTCAGCCAGGGCGACGAGAGCGCCGACGACACCCTGAACGCCCTCACCGAGGCAATGGAGCAGCTCGCCTGGCACCGCGCCAACGTAGAGACCCACGAAACCCCCGCCCTCGATTTTGGAGACTTCACCGATGAGTGAAAACAGCCACCGCGACGTTAAGTACCAAAACACGGGGCAGCAGCGGGCGCTCAAGCTGGTGTTGCTGCTATCGCGCCGGGTGGTCAGCGGCATGAAGCCTCTCGAAATTTCTGAATTTTTAAACGCCAGCCCGTCGGTCGTCACGCGGGACCTGGCCAACCTACGGCTTGCCGGCTTTGCCGAGCAGATAGAGGCCACCGGCCACTGGCGTTTATCGCCCCGGGTTGCCCAGATCGGCATGGACGTACTCGCCGACATGGATCGCGCCCAGCGTCAGGTTGACGAAACCCGAAACCGATTTACCCGAACCCAACAATAGGAGCACCCACCGTGACTGGCGACACCTTCGACCACGACCCCGATGACCACCAGGACCGATCACCGCTGGATGAGGCCGGCGAAGCCCGCCAGACCCGCGACATCACCAACGCCATTGTCGATAAGCAATTTGGCGACATGGTCGAGTACCAGCGGGAGCGGGTTATCACTGAGGCTCGGTTTTATTTGGGTCAATCCGCCGCGGCCATGCTCGAAGCGGGCAAACGGTTGATATTGCTAAAAGAGCACGAACCCCACGGTGAATTTACCGACGCCGTCGAGTCGCTTGGCCTAACCGTTAGAACCGCGCAGCGTTTTATGCAGGCGGCGTTGAAATTTGGCGGCGCAAAAGCGTCGACGTTGACGCATTTGAACAGATCCAAGATTCTGCTGCTCGCGGCGGAAGACCAGGACGATATCGACGAGCTGGCCGAGGGCGGCACGATTGCGGATCTCAATCTGGACGATATCGACAAAATGAGCGTGCGCGAGCTGCGTAACGCCCTGCGCAAATCCCGCACGGATCACGCCGACGACAACGAGGCAAAAGAACGATTACTGGCCGATAAAAACAACAAGATCGACGAGCTAGACAGCGAAAATCACGCCCTCCGCAGCCGCTCAGACCCCTGGCCTAAACGGGTGCTGGCCATCGCCACCGAAATCAGCGAACAGCGCGGGCTGGCCTTGCAGGCCATCGAACGGCTCGACGGCCTGCGCAATGCAATTCTTACCGAGGATTTCGGCGCCCTGGCCGATGACGACGACGCCGTCGGCATGATGGCCAGAGTCTATTACGACGGCATTGCCGACCTGTCCGAGCGCCTGGCCGCGGTTAGCGATCAGTGCGAAGCGGTTTTTGAGGGCTACTACCAGGAGCGCCAGCCGTTGGCGTCACTCTGGTTGCAACTGCGCGACGAGCACCCGGACCTGTTCGGTGACCAGGAGGCAGGGCAGTGAGTGAGCAGGCCAGCAATTATCGGATAGCCGGTGATCCGGCCCCGGATCTGTCTCAGAACCAGTTGTTGACCCTCGCCCGGCGGCAAATCATCGACGGCTCGCTGGATCAGGTCGACGCCTGTCGGCAGGCGCTGCTCTCGGCACGGATGTTCAACGAGGCCGGCGACGCGGAAATGACCGGCAAGGCATTGAGGCTCGCCCGCAAGAGCGCCGACGAGCTCCACCGCCAGCTCATCGGGGTCAACCCCGAATGAGCGCCACCGCCGACCTGGCCACGATCGATGCCCTGCGCGACCTGGCGGCCCGTCTCGGCAGCGCCGGTCACGGTCAGCGCTCTATCTATATAGAAGAGTTTGCCGGTCTCTACGGCTGGAGCAGGAACAAGGTTTACGCTCAACTAAAAAAAATCGGCTGGAGCAGCGGCCGAAAAACCCGCTCCGACCTGGGCACCACTAAGCAGGATATTGATTCCGTGGTGGCCCTGGGCGCGGCGCTGGAGGCCGGCATCCGCAAAAATGGCAAGGCGACCCTGCACACGCCCACGGCCCGCAGCATTCTGGCCGCCAACAATCAAACCTTTAAGGTCAGCAACGCCCGTATTAATCAGCTGCTGCGCCGGGAACGGCTCAGCCTGAGCCAGCAGGCAGCGCCAAAACCGGCCACCCGGCTGCGCTCGGCCCACCCCAACCACGTGCACCAGGTGGATCCGTCGCTTTGCCTGCTCTACTACGCGCCCGGCGGCAAACAGCTGCAAATCAGCGATGCCGAAGCCTACAAAAACAAGCCCGAGACGATTGCCAAAATAGGGGCCCGCAAGTGCTGGCGCTACGTGCTCACGGACCATTACAGCAGCTCGGTAATTGTTCGCTATTACGAGAGTGCGGGCGAAACCCAGGGCAACCTTTACGACTTTTTACTTTACGCCTGGGGCCGGCTCGATGGCCGGCCGTTCCACGGGGTGCCGCAGGTATTACTGTGGGACAAGGGCAGCGCCAACACCAGCGGCGCGATTAAAAACGCGCTCGACGCGCTGGACGTTAACCACATCACCCACCAGGCCGGTAACCCCCGCGCCAAAGGGCAGGTAGAGAACGGCAACAACCTGGTGGAGACCCTGTTCGAGTCGCGCCTCAAGTTTGAACCGGTCGGCAACGTGGGCGAGCTCAACGCCGCCGCCGAAGCCTGGTGCAACGCCTACAACCTGAACGCCATTCCGCACTACGACAGCCGCCTAAAGCGCAAGGGCATGATCGAACCGGTGGCCCGCTTTGGCCTGTGGCAGACCATCCGCCCGGAGCAGCTGCGGCTGCTACCCGACGAGGCCCTGTGCCGCTACCTGCTATCCGCCAAACCGCAGGAACGCAAAGTGCGACCGGACATGACCGTGCAGTTCCGCCACCCCAACACCAAGCGGTCAGAGACCTACTGCGTACGCCACGTTACCCAGGCCTACATCGGCTGCACCGTGATGGTCAGCGCGATGGTCTACGGCCAGGCGCAGGTCGTGGTCACGGTGGACGACCACCTCGGCCAGAGCCACCGCTATTTATGCGATCCGGCGCCCTGGACTACCGACGGCTTTACCGATGACATGCCGATGATCGGCGTGGATTACAAGACCGCGCCGGACACCGATATCGAGCGCGCCGGCAAAGCCGCCGACCGGGTCGCTTACCCGGACATGGATCAGGAACAGATCGCCAAAGCCAAGGCCGGCAACGCCGCGCCCTTTGGCGGATTAGATGCCCACAGCCACCTGAAACACCTGCACGTGCCAGCCACCATTGACCGCCCCGGTACCGAGTTAACCGTGCCCGACGCCGTCACCCTGGACGTTAAACCCATGACCCATATTCAGGCCATGAAACGCCTCACCCAGGCCCTGGGCCGCGCCCTAACGCCGGACGAAAACCGCCGCCTGCGCGGCGACCATCCGGACGGCCTCACCGAAGACCAGCTCGACCAGTACCTGGAGCAACTGCGCAACCCGCCCCCCGACGAACAGACCCGGCTCGAACCGGGGCTGCGAATCGTCGGCTAACCCTTCACTCAAACCCCGACCCCCACGGAGAACACCATGAGCGACCAATCCCCACCCTTACCAGCATTGCTGCCTTGCCCGTTTTGCGGCAATGAGGCGGCTGAGTTTGATGCCGCTGAAGGTAGCGAGCATGAGGTCAGCTGCCCCAGCGCCGATTGCGCCGTGACCGCCTGCGTTTTCGCCCCCACCCGCACCGAAGCCATCGCCCTTTGGAATACCCGCGCCCCGGTGGGGCATCTGCAGTTAGCCGCGCCGGGCAGGTTTGTCATTGCGATCGAGAATTACCGCACGCCGGGCGGACTTCCCACAACGATAACCAGGGGCATCGGCCCCGACCCGGCCGACTGGTCAACGCCGGCGGCGCGCTTGTTTAAGCGAATTTTCGCACTGCTGGAAGCCGACATAACCCCCCAAACGGTGATCCCCAATGACCGCCACTAATCACCCCCCCGGTCAGCCGCTGCTGCTCAAGCGGCTGATCGCCGAGCACGGCATTGCCGTTCGCCAGCTGTCCGAGGGATTCACCCACCCCAACGGCAAGCCCATTTCGCGGTCGGCCATCTCGTTTTTGCTTAACCACAACCGCTGGCCGACCCGCACCAATCGGGCCGACCTGGTGACCCACGTCGAACGCCAGTTGCGTGCCCTGGGGGTCGACGATGAAGCCATCGCCAGCGCCTGGGACGCCGACCAACGCGGCGATGACAACCTGCCCGTGTTAATGCGCCGAAAAGCGGGCGCGGCACTCGACTGGATCAACCCCGAACCCGAATTACCGCCCAAACTCCCGGAGACTGAAATGCTAACCCCCGAAGCTACCCAGCTATTCCGCCTGCCTCGCGATCCCTTCACCGACGACGTGCAGGGTGCGGAGGACGTCTTCCTCAGCGCCGACCAACGCTACATTCGCGAGGCCATGTATCAGGCCGCCCGCCACGGCGGATTCCTGGCCGTGATCGGCGAATCCGGCGCCGGCAAAACCACCCTGCGGCGCGACCTGATCGAGCGCATTGCCCGCGACGGCGAGACCGTCTCCATCATTCAGCCGCGCACGATCGATAAAACCCGGCTGACCGCCGCCGCCATTTGCGACGCCATCATTAACGACTGCTCCACCCAGCCGCCATGCCGGACGATGGAGGCCAAAGCCCGCCAGGTGGAGCGCATCCTCACCGACAGCAGCCGCGCCGGTAACCACCACGTGCTACTGATCGAGGAGGCCCACGACCTGCAGATTAAAACCCTCAAATATCTAAAACGATTTTGGGAACTCGAGGACGGTTTTCGCAAGCTGCTGTCGGTGGTGCTAGTGGGGCAGCCGGAGCTAAAAGTCCTGCTCGACGAACGCCAGAACCCCGACGCCCGCGAGGTGATTCGCCGCTGCGAGATTGCCGAGCTACAGCCCCTCAACGGCAACCTGGAAGAGTACCTGCGGATGAAGTTCGAGTGCCCCCGCATCGGCGCGGACCTTAACAAGATATTCGCCCCCGACGCCTTCGACGCCATCCGCGAGCGCCTTACCCACCGGCGCCTGGGCACCAGCGCAACCCTGTCGCTGCTTTATCCGCTGGTGGTTAACAACACCGTGCGCAAGGCCATGAACCTGGCCGCCCGCATGGGCGAGCAGCGAGTCACCGCCGAAATTGTCCGGGAGGTTTAATGATGAACAGCCAATTCACCGACGACCAGCTAATCCACCTCAGCACCTTATATATAAGTAACCCGGCCCTGCGCCTGAGTGGTTATTCATTCCTCCAGTTCGCCAGCTACCCGGATGAGTGCCTGCGGCTGCTGGTATTTAACGACAGCGCTCCGGACGACGACACCGAATTTCTGCCGCCGTTACCCGCGCAGCTGACCGCCGCCAAAAAGGTCCGCGATCGGTTCCAGCTGCAGGACGCGGTCGCCAGCCTGCGCCTGGATGAAGACCTGCAGCACGACTACCCGGAAGCCGGGTTCCACGGCGACACGGTCACCGCGCCCATCCACCGGCGCAAACCGGCCCGGCGCTACAAAGTCGGCAGCCATAAAACCCGCCAGCGCCGGGCGGTGGCCGGGTGAAAGCGCTCACCGTTCATCAGCCCTGGGCCAGCTTGATCGCCAGCGGCGAGAAGTGGGTCGAAAACCGCACCTGGGCAACCTCTCATCGCGGTTTGCTGGCCATTCACGCCGGTAAGGGGTCCGCCTATCTACCGAAAGACTCACCGCGCGCCTACCCGTTGGGCGCGATGGTTGCGGTGGCCAAGCTAGTGGCCTGCGTTCCCGTGAAATGGTTTGAGGCCCGGCCGCTTGAGCAAATAATCCCAGGCACCAATATAACCGTTGGCGACGTGGCGGCTCACGAGTACACCGAAGGCCCCTGGTGCTGGATTCTCAGCAGGGCCGTCGCTATCGACCCGCCGATTCCGTGCCGGGGCGCGCAGCGCCTGTGGAACTGCGAGGTTGGCTTTGAAGCCGCGAAAACCTGGCACCTACATAACGACGGCCGGTCATGACAACCGCGGCACTCATTGTAATCGCCTGGACGCTAAGCGGCCTGATCGCCGCTGAGCTGTTCGGCACCATCGTTGACCGCATGAACCCACCGGAGGAATAGCCATGACCACCCGATCAGCCGTACTCAACCTGCTAAGCAATCACAACGGCGCCAATAACGGCATGCACATGCGCGACCTGGCCTTTCGGCTCTACGGCCCCGGCGCCGGTGAGTTTGAACAGCGCCAGATTCGCACGCTGATCGTGGCCCTGCGCTGCGAGGGTCATCCGGTTTGTGGCCGGCCCGATACCGGCTATTTCCTCGCCGCCACGCCAGACGAACTGGACACCACCTGCGAGTTTTTAATCCAGCGGGTAATGACCACCCTCGAGCAGATCGCCCGCATGAAAGGGCGATCGGTTCCCGACCTGCGCGGCCA
>Ga0209273_10003579_pt1 | contig 10607 bp, 6 predicted proteins | sample tdAd471_FD_187126 | JGI IMG/M metagenome (GOLD analysis project Ga0209273, IMG submission 187126) | Marine sediment microbial communities from the Atlantic coast under amendment with organic carbon and nitrate - tdAd47.1 (SPAdes)... | ecosystem: Environmental > Aquatic > Marine > Coastal >...
GGAACGTCCATTGTGGCACTTCCTCATTCTGAGAAATCAACAGCACCCCCTCAGGGCTGAGTTGTCGCCGTCCGATCGAACAGCCAGGATTCCGCGCACTTGGCTCCCGGCGAACACATTGCGCCGCGAACCAGGGCTGACTGGAATCGACTTCGCGATTGCGGTTCGCGAACGTCCGGATGAAGGCAGGTCTCGCTGGCATGCCTTATTCCAAACAGGATTAAGCAGAACTATGGCCGACAAGCCCAGCACTGAAGACATCCTCAAGAAGATCCGTCAGCAGAGTGCTGGAGGAGACTCTGCGGAAAAGGCCGCGGACGAAGCTCCCGCACCGGCGGAACCCACAGAAGCGGCAGCTCCCGAGGAATCGACTGCGCCCGCAAAGCCCGCCGCGAAAGCAGCTCCCAAAGGCACGTCCGACATCCTCGCGTCGATCCGTGGCGGTGGCGGCGGACCGGCCAAGGCTGCTGCCAGTGAAGACGCTCCTGCTGAGAAACCGAAGCCGGCAGCGGCTCCCAAGGGCACGGCGGGCATCCTCGCCTCAATCCGCTCTCAAGGTGCAACCGCTGACGACTCTGGTGCCGCTTCTGCGACGCCGAAGGCCCCTGCAAAGAAGAAGCCGGCAGCGGCTCCCGCTGGTGATCTGCCTCCCGTCAGCGAAATGCTGCAGCAGATGAAGGCCGGCAAGGGCACAGCAACCGCAGCGCAGGCGGCCCCAGCAAAACCTCAGCTCAAGATTCCGACAAAGCCTGCGAAGGCGAGTGCTGAGCCCGAAACACGCCGCAACTTCCTGATGGCGATGATCGCGACTCCGTTCGCGCTGGCGTGGACACTTCTCGCCGGAATCTCTGGCGTCTGGCTCCTGGCAATCGCCAGATACATGTTTCCAAACGTCCTCGTTGAACCGCCGTCGCGGTTCAAGATTGGTGCGGCAAGTGACTACCCACCGGGCACTGTCTCGACCAAGTGGACGGCCGCCCGAGGTATCTGGATCGTTCATACGGACCAGTACAACGGCAAAGACCTGATTTACGCTCTGTTGTCTGTCTGCACTCACCTCGGATGTACGCCGAGCTGGCTGGAAGGCGAACAGAAGTTCAAGTGCCCGTGCCACGGCTCGGGGTTCTATATCAACGGCATTAACTTCGAAGGCCCGGCACCGCGTCCTCTGGAACGCGTGGGTCTGCAGATCGCTTCCGACGGCATGCTGGAAGTCGATAAGAGCGTGAAGTTTCAGGAAGAAAAAGGACAGTGGGAAGATCCCAAGTCCTTTGTTGACGCGGCCCTCGCTTAAGCCACGAAGCCGTCCGTCTGGTCTGTCTGCTGCTGAATTCCTGCAGAGAAGCTATCCATGTCCGTAGGTGACTACATTCGCGAATCGCAGATCTGGAAGAGTATCTTCCGGCACCCTGCTCCGTACGATCGGCGAAACCGAATCGTCGTGGTGCTGACGAACTTCTTCCTGCACCTGCATCCGGTTTCCATTAAGCAGAACGGGATCGCCCTTTCTTACACATGGTGCATGGGCGGCATCACGTTCTTCCTGTTCCTGGCGGAAACGATCACCGGCGTTCTGCTGATGTTCTATTACCGGCCAACGCTGGAATGGGCTTTCACGGACATTCTCGCACTTCGCGACGTGACGACACTCGGCATCATGCGTGAAATCCACCGCTGGGGCGCTCACGCGATGGTGATCACGGTGTGGCTCCACATGTACCGGGTGTTTCTAACCGGCTCCTACAAGCCTCCACGGGAATTCAACTGGGTCATTGGCGTCATTCTGCTGAAGTTGACGCTGCTGCTGTCCTTCACCGGCTATCTGCTGCCGTGGGACCAACTGGCCATCTGGGCGATTACCGTTGGATCGAACATGGCCCGAGCGACACCGTTCCTTGGACACGAGGGTCCCGGTTATCAGCTGCTCAACCTTGGCGGCTACGACCTGATCACCAAGGTGAGTGATGCAAGATTCCTGCTGCTGGGGGCACGTGAGGTCGGCGAAGAAACGCTCAACCGCTTCTACATTCTCCACTGCGTGGCCATTCCGCTGGTCGTCGCCAGCCTGATCGCAATTCACTTCTGGCGTGTCCGCAAGGACGGGGGCATCAGCCAGCCGCTGTAATGGCGGACTTTGAACGCCCTCTGACTCAGTGACTTCTTCAGCAGTCCTATCGGCTGTCTCAGCTCCCTGGATGGTTCTGGATTTCCAATGACTGGTCCACATCCCAACCTGACTCCGTCCGTGATCTTCGGGCTCGGGTTCCTCTACCTGATCCTGTTCCTGATGAACGTGGCGTGGACGGTACGCAGCTACAAGAAGGACGGGGATGTCAACATTCCGTCCCTGCTGGGTGGCGGCCACGCTCCCGTGGCGTTCTGGTGGGGGCTGTACGCCGCATTCCTGTCGATGGTCACATTTGCCCACTTCACGGGCTCAGGCAATCCCGATCAGTTTCTGATCATCCTGCCGGACTTCATCAAAGCACCGATCGACATTCTTGTTGCCGATCCGCGGCTGTTTTTCGGCATCACACTCTTGATCTTCATTGGCATCATCGTCTTTCGTCGGCAGCTCGCGACTCCAACGGCAGGCTGGACTCTGCTGAATGCGTCTCTCCTGTTTCTGACGCTCAGCATGACGGACTACGACTTCCGGCAGATTGTCGGCAAGCCGGACAACGTCCCGATCGTTGCCATGCTGTTCATCGTGGGCTTCTTCACCTGGCTGTACTTCAACCGGGCCAACGAAAACGACGAACGTGCGGCCAAGGGTCTGCCCCCCAAGGAATCCGAAAACAATGAGAAAGTTCTGGTCTGGCCGGACCTCGTCTACTCGGAACTGATCTGCATCATCGCCCTGACGGCCTTTTTGTTCTTCTGGGGTGTCTGCCTGCAGGCCCCGCTCGAAGAACCGGCCTCTTCCGTCAAGACACCAAACCCGTCCAAGGCACCATGGTACTTCCTGGGTCTGCAGGAAATGCTCGTCTACTACGACCCGTGGCTTGCCGGCGTGGTATTCCCGAGCGTGATTCTCGGTGGCCTGATGGCGTTGCCCTATATCGACTTCAATAAGAAGGGCAACGGCTACTACACGTTCAACGAGCGTAAGTTTGCGGTTTCGGTCTTCCTCTTCGGCTTCCTGCCGCTCTGGGTCGGAATGATCATCCTCGGGACCTTCCTGCGAGGCCCCAACTGGAACACGTTCGGCATCTATGAGTTCTGGGATGTCCACAAGCTGGAGGCCCTGAACAATATCAATCTGTCCGACTACTGGTGGGGCGGATTCGGAATGGCACTGCCTGCCAATCCTCTGATTCGAGAGTTCCCCGGCATTGTTCTCACACTGGCCTACCTCGTGTTCATGCCGCAGTTGATGGCAGCGACGGTGTTCCGGAACTTCGCTTACCGCATGGGATTCCTGCGGTTCATGGTCTTCTCCAATCTTGTACTCATGATGGCAGCTCTGCCCATCAAAATGGTGCTGCGATGGGTCCTGAACCTGAAATACATCGTGGCCATCCCTGAGTACTTCTTCAATATCTGACTTTCACTTCTGAAAGCGCTGCCAGCACGGGCCGGCATCGTTAACTCATAAGGCCAATCGCCAGGTACGGACGACAATGCCTGCAACTGAGCAATACCTTCGCAACATCAAGCGGATGCACGTTGTGTTCTGCATCTCCGTGATCGCCTTCTGCGTGGCGACACTGCTGATGCTTTACAAAGACCACAACGACGAGTGGCGCGACTATCAGACGACGTTCACCAAAGCGCGAACGTTGAAACTGGAAGCCGAGCAGCAGAAGGCCTACGAAACGGCAGCTGGCTCCCAGGAAGAGTTCATCCAGGAAAAGAACCAGCTCGAAGACAAACGTAACTCACTGCAGTCGGAGCTTGAAAACAGCAACGAACAGTTCCAGACGCTCACTCAGGAAGTCGCGGAACTCGATCGTCAGTATAAACAGCAGGGCAGCGACGTTCGTTTCAAGCGCGCCGACCGCGATGTAGCACGGGCGAATTACGACCTCGGCGTTCGCGACAACATCCCGGCCGACGAACTCGAAGGACTGAAAGCGAAATTCGACGCGTTGCAGGCCGAAGTCGAAGCCATGGAACTGGCCTGGGAGCAGAAAGAAACCGAACTCAACAACAAACGCGACGCCCTCGCTGCGATTACGAAAGAGCGTGACGAGGTCTCCGAGAACCTCACAAAGTTCACAGCTGACATCGCACGTCTGGATGACACCCTCGATTCGATCGCTCCACAGGGAGCCGTCAAACGAGCGAAGCGGGCCTTCATGGAATGGCCAATCATCGACGGCTTCAATTCGCATATGAAAGTTGTGCAGGACTGGCTTCCCGATCTCCATGTGACGCTCGGGATGACCAGCGTTGCTCGCTTCGATCGCTGCCGCACGTGCCACCAGGGCATCTCGCAGTTCGGTGCCGGCAACGTCGCTGAGTTTCCGCATGGCGAGGTCGACTCCGACGATCCCGCGGATTGGGTTGCCGAGAACAAGTTCCCGCATCCCTACTCCAGCCACCCTCGACCGGACGTCTATTTGACGGCAACCAGCCCGCATCCACAGGCCGATTTCGGCTGCACGATCTGTCACGACGGTCAGGGCTCAGCGACGAGCTTTCTCAATGCTCAACATGGCCCCAATGATCCCCATGAGGAACACGAATGGGCTGAAAAGTACGGGCACTTCCACAATCACTTCTGGGAACTCCCGATGCAGCCGGAACGCCTGCGGGAGTCCACCTGCCTCAAGTGTCACCACGACGTCGTGGAACTGGGCGTGAATCCCGAATTCGGCGCGACCGCTCCGAAGGCTTACGAAGGCTGGCAGCTGATCCGCAAGTACGGCTGCTTCGGCTGTCACGAGATCAACGGCTATGATGGCGGCGAGCGAATTGGCCCCGATCTGCGATTGGAACCGACTGCAGAAGAAGCTCCCAAGTATGCCGCTGATCCCAACATGATTCCGGGCGAACTCCGCAAAGTTGGGCCGAGCCTCAAGCACATCGCGCAGAAGGCGTCGGAAGAGTTCATCGCGTACTGGACCGAAGAGCCAGCCAGGTTCCGTCCGACGACAAAGATGCCTCGGTTCTTCGGGCTGTCGAATCTCGCCGACGCTCACGGAGCGAACATGTCCAGCGTCGAGCTGGCTGCCCTGGCACGTCATCTCGTCAACCAGTCGACCGATGTCACGCTTGATACGCCTGCAGATGGCTACCAGCCCAACGCGGAACGCGGCAAGACGCTGTTCTCTGAACGTGGCTGCATGGCCTGTCACTCGTTTAATGACAGCGACTTTGAAGGCTCATCTGCCGACTTCGGGCCGAGTCTCACTGAGACGAGCAAGAAGCTGCTGCCTGGCGAGGCCGGATTTAACTGGCTTTACACCTGGATTCGCGATCCGCAGCGGCACCATCCGCGAAGTAAGATGCCGGACCTGTTCCTCGATCCCTACTCGACACCCGACGGGATCGTTGACCCTGCTGCGGACATCGCGAAGTTCCTGCAGGGTGACGGCCCACAGGAATTCCCCACGCCTGAGTACGATGACGAAGCGGTCAAGAATCTCGTGACCGAGTATCTGGCCGGCAAAGCACTGACGAACGATCAGTTCCAGCAGTTCTGGGAAACGCGGAAGTACCCCTTTGGTCCCGAGCAGATCAAGGGCGACGAAATTGCACTCGTCCATGACGGTGAGGGTTCTCCGAATGATGAGCAGTGGAACAATATGCTGCTTGAGTATCTCGGTCGCCGCAGTGTTTCTCGATACGGCTGTTATGGCTGCCACGACATCAACGGTTACGGATCAGCCCGTCCGATCGGGACCGCACTGCAGGACTGGGGCCGCAAGGACCCCCACCGCCTCGCCCCCGAGCACATTCATGAGTTCCTCCATCATCATGGCCAACCGGACGGTTCAAGCACCGCCGACTTCGTTAATGACGCCGTCCGCAAAGCGAAAACGGAGACGTTCAACTCCGAACAGGAAGAAGAAGATGGTCTGCGAACCGCATTCTTCTACGACAGCCTGATCCATCACGGTCGCCCTGGCTTTATCTTCCAGAAGTTGCGTGACCCGCGCAGCTACGACTACAAGAAGGTCGAGACCAAGGGCTACACCGAACGCCTCGTGATGCCGAAGTTCCCGATCTCTGAGGAAGAAGCCGAAGCGATCGCGACATTCGTTCTCGGACTTGTCGCGGAGCCGCCAGCTCCTGAGTACATCTACCAGCCTGATGAGCAGGCAAAAGACCGCAACCACGGAGAAATCCTGCTGCAGAAGTACAACTGCGTCGGCTGTCACATGCTCGAAATGCATGAAATGGAATATGCCATTGAAGAAGGTGGACTCGCCACCTACTCACCGCTGCCAGCAGATCACGCCAGGGGCGTTAAAGAGCTGCTCAAGTGGCGTCGTCCAGTTGCAGCGTTCACGGGACGGACTCATGAGGTCGATGGCGAGTCGCTGGCGACAGTCAAAGTCGCCGGCCTTCCATACCTCGCGGCAGACCCTGAGGAAGCGCCCGAAGATCAGATTTGGGCCTTCGACTCCTGGGAGCCGATCCACGTTCTGTCTGATGCTGAACTGGCCAGTCGCGAAGAAGCCGTCGCCGACGGCGAACTCGAACAGATACTCAGTCCGGAAGACGTTGTGATGCCAGGCTCGCGCCTTGTCATTCCCGGCAGTCATCTCGTCTCCCGCAAGGCACCTCGGGGCGGGCATTTTGCGGAATGGCTCGTTGAGCAACTCATCGAAGGCCGAGCGAACGGCAACCGCTACAACGCATGGCAGATGTCACCGCCCCCTCTGTTCCGCGAAGGCGACAAAGTTCAAACTGACTGGCTCTACCGATTCCTGAAGGATCCGGAGCAACTGCGTCACACCATCGTGCTGCGGATGCCCAGGTTCAACATGAGCGACGAAGAAGCGCGCATCCTGGCAAACTACTTCGCCGCAGCGGATGGTTCTCCCTACCCCTACCAGTCACTGCCTCAGACCGAGCCGGCGTACCTCGCCGCACAGCAAGCAGAGTTCACTGCGGCTCACCCCGAGCGGGCAGAACTCAACACCTACCTCGAAGAATCGTGGGGGACGCTCAACGAGCAGCTGTGTATCAAGTGTCACGCGGTGGGCGGCAAGGAATTTAAAGCCGGTAACGATCCAAACGTGATCCGAGGTCCGAACCTCGAATACGCCAGCCAGCGGCTCCGCCCGGAATGGACGCTGATGTGGCTATACAACCCGCGATGGATCACCCCTTACACGTCAATGCCGGCACCTTTCCCCAACAACCAGCAGCAGTTCAAGCCGCTGTTCGAGGGCAACGGAACCGACCAGACCATCGGCGTCCGCGACGCCTTGATGAATTACTTCCATCTGATGGAACGCCAGTCACATCAGCCTGCGGCCCAGCAGGTCACTGCTAACTGACGCTCTATTTTCTCAGAGAATCTCCATGACACGTTTTACCTTTGCGGTACTGCTGCCAGGCCTCGCCCTGATCGCTCTCGGATGCGACCTGAATAAGGTCGACCCCGGCGGCGGAGCTTCGTCGGACAGTGTTGTCACGGTGCGAAGCGGCTCAGCGGCTTCCCCGGCAGCGGGTGGTGACAGTGCTGCCGGCGGAGGTGCAACAACTGCAGCGGCGTCGGGCGGCGCACCAGGCAAGCTCCTCGGGACAATCAAGTTCGCTGGTTCGCCGCCAGTGCTGCCTCCAAAGGCAACTCAGGGGAATGCCAAAGATCCGGCCGTTTGTGCGAAAGACGGCGACATCCCGGATGAAAGCCTGCTGGTGGGCTCCGACGGCGGCCTGCAGCATGTCTTCATTTATCTTGACAAAGAGCCCGCCGGTGCCACCGCGGAATCCTTCGAGATCGGGGTCTTCGACCAGAAGGCCTGCATCTTTACCTCGCACTCGTTCCTGGCACTTGCGGGCGTCGAGTTCGAGGTTCGCAACTCAGATGCAGCTGCACATAACGTGCACACTTTCCCGCAGTTGGGAGCGGTTCAGAACTTCGGCATGGAGCCCAACTCGTCAACGACGATGTCCTTCAACAAAGCCGAGCGGGCGCCCATTCAGATCAAGTGTGATATCCATCCCTGGATGGAAGGCTGGGCACTGATCCTCGACCATCCCTACATGGCAACCACCGACGAGAACGGGAACTTCGAACTGCCTGAACTGCCGGGTGGAAGCTACAACGTCCGAATCTGGCACGAACGCGGAGCGAAGAACGGCCAGCTCGAGCGAGCCAAGGTGACGATTGACGGCGAGACCCGGCTTGACCGTGAGTTCCCAGCTGGCGATTTCAAACTGTAAGCATCACGTCGGCTCTGGCGTCGCCTGAGCTGCGGCCTGTGTCGATTTAAGAAGAGATCGATCCGTGAAATTTTCAGACACCATCGTCTGCGCAGTCGCACTGCTGAGCATCGCCGGATGCTCGTCAAACAGTGTGCCGCAGTTCGAGACCAGTCAGGATACCGAAAAGCTGTTTCAGCCGGCTCGCGATGCCGTTGAGTCTGAGCTGCATGCTGCGTTCGGTACGCCGGACCAGCTTGTTGTGTGGCCCGAGCTGCCTGTCGATTTTGGCAACTTCGGTGGCTCAATTGAGAAGGTCACCACACAGGGAACTGTCGTTGTTCCACTGTCCGGCCAGTCTCCTCTGGCGACTGCAGACCGGCTTCCGGAACTCAGCGGAGCTGCCGTCCTTGTCGCTCCCAGCGGCGGTGATGAAACGGCTGAAGACGGACAGGCTCCAGCCGAGAAAGCGGTCGCCGTTTACCGGGTCGCTCACTACGAACCTGAGTCGAAAAGTCTCCATGTCGTCGGCGACGACGGTCAGCCGACTCAGATTTCGGCCACCGAAGGCGACGGAATTCAGATCATCGGCGATGGGCTGCAGAAAGGCCGAAACCTGTACCTGCGGCACTGCGTACATTGTCACGGCGTTTCCGGCGATGGCGACGGGCCAACGGCCCCCTATCTCAAACCGCGGCCACGGGATTACCGCAAGGGACTCTTCAAGTTCACGTCGACCAAACCTGGCATCCGAGCCAGCCGCGACGATTTGTTTCGAATCGTAAAGCTTGGCGTCCCCGGCACATACATGCCGTCGTTCATGCTGCTGCCGGATGACGAGGTGAGCGCCATCGTCGAGTATGTCCGCTGGCTGTCGATGCGGGGCGAACTGGAAAGCAAGCTCGTCGTGCAACTCTCTCTGGACTTCTCGTCAACGCGTCTCGAAGACGAATCATTTGCTGACGTTTCTGCCGAGTTCGACGAGTTTCGTGGTTCCGACCTGCCGGACATTGTCAGCTCGGCTGGCGAAGAACTCAGCGTCGACTGGAGTGCTCCCGAAGATCCGGAGAACGTCGTCACGCCGAAAGAGGAACGCGTCGCCTCGTCAGAGGAATCGATCGCTCGAGGACGGAAGCTCTTCCTGAGCGAGAAGACGAAGTGCTACTCGTGCCACGGTGAAACGGGTGCGGGTAACGGGACAGCTACGGAAACGATCAATGACCTTCCCGGACAACCGGGTGTCAAGGCGGAGGAGCCCGGACTGTTCGACTCCTGGGGCCAGATCATCAAGCCACGAAACCTTCAGCGGGGTCTGTTCCGCGGAGGACGCCGCCCCGTCGACATTTATCGTCGCATCCATTCGGGCATCAAAGGCACGCCGATGCAGGCATTCGGCAACAATCTGAGTGACCAGGACATCTGGGACCTCGTCAACTTTGTTCTGAACGTTCCATTCGAGAAGAAGACGCAGGCGTCTCACTAAGTTTCCGATCGAGACGATCCTCAGGAGTCATCCTCGTGAATAAGTTCTGGCCTCTGTTTTTCTGTTTCTGGCCCGTCGTCGCCATCGTCGTCTTCTGGATTTCTCCAGCTATGAACTGGTGGTTTCCTGGGATGGCGATGAGTCCTCTAGGCGAACAGATCGACAATCTGTTCTACATGATTCTGCTTGTCGTCGGGATCGTGTTTGTTGGAACGCATATCGCCCTTGGTTATGTGCTGTTTCGCGGTGTGGATCATGCAGACGACAAGAAGTCCTGGTTCTCTCACGGAAGCCATAAGCTCGAAGTTCTGTGGTCGGTCGCTCCAGCTGGCATCCTGCTGTTCATCAGCCTGTATCAGCTGGAAGTCTGGATGCGATATCGCGTCAAGAGCCATTTCCCGGACGACGTGCAGCCGATTGCTGAAGTCACTGCGCGGCAGTTCGAATGGCGAATTCGCTATCCGGCCCCCGGTAAGCCGCTGATGCCGACGCCGCAGCCCGATGACCTTTATACGGTCAACGATCTTCACGTTCCGTTCGGTCGACCGGTCCTGATCCGGCTGCGCAGCATGGACGTCCAGCACTCCTTCTTCGTCCCCGAACTCCGCGTCAAGCAGGACGCCGTACCCGGTACGGTGATTCCTGTCTGGTTCGAGACAATTGATGAAGGCGACTACGACCTGACCTGTGCCGAACTCTGCGGCTGGGGCCACTACAAGATGCGGGGCCGCGTCCTGGCTGAGCGAGAGTTGGAGTACCAGGCCTACCTGAAGACGCTGCAGGCCGAACAGGGCTACGA
>Ga0209273_10003584_pt1 | contig 10593 bp, 6 predicted proteins | sample tdAd471_FD_187126 | JGI IMG/M metagenome (GOLD analysis project Ga0209273, IMG submission 187126) | Marine sediment microbial communities from the Atlantic coast under amendment with organic carbon and nitrate - tdAd47.1 (SPAdes)... | ecosystem: Environmental > Aquatic > Marine > Coastal >...
GGATTGTGATGGAATTTGAATTTGGCACCAATTGGGCGACCTACTCTCGTTATGTGGGAGATATATTTGGGAGTGCCTTGGCCGCTGAAGGAATTTTTGCTTTCGCTTTAGAGAGTGGCTTTCTCGGTATTTTGCTTTTTGGGTGGAATCGGGTAAGCCCTCGGGTGCACTTCATTGCGACGGTAGGGGTTTGGTTAGGTTCCATGTTCTCGGCGGTATGGATAGTAGTGGCTAACTCTTGGCAGCAAACACCAGCGGGCTATCACGTGGTGGGGGAAGGAATACATGCGCGGGCAGAAATCACGGACTTTTGGGCAATGGTGTTTAACCCCTCTAGTGTAGATCGTTTACTACATGTCTGGATCGGGGCTTTCCTGGCGGGTACTTTTCTGGTACTCAGTGTACATGCTTACTACCTATTGAAAAATAGACATGTTGAATTGTCGAAACGAGCTTTTAAGATCGCGCTCAGCATCGCTATTGTATCGAGCTTGCTACAATTATTTATTGGGCATCGGTCAGCCGACGGTGTAGCACATAACCAGCCGGCCAAATTAGCTGCCATGGAGGGGCACTTTGATACGCTAGCACCTGCGCATATGTATGCATTGGGTTGGGTAGATAAGGAAAGTCAGACCGTGACCGGCATTGGTTTGCCAGGGGGCTTGAGCTTTTTGGTGCATGGTGATTTCAAAGAACCCATTAAAGGCCTCAATGCTTTTCCGGAAGATGAAAGGCCTGGTGCCGTCAATGCGATTTTTCAGTTTTATCATATCATGATCGCCATCGGCATGTTCTTAATTGCCTTATCGCTCTATGCCGGCTGGTTATGGTGGCGTGGGACATTGTTTGAAAAACGCTGGCTGATGTGGGTGTTTGTCTGGGCGGTTATCCTACCGCAGATCGCGAATCAAACGGGTTGGTTTGCTGCCGAAATGGGGCGACAACCGTGGGTGGTATATGGCTTGTTACGCACGTCTGATGCGCTGTCGAAGGCCGTGACGGCCAATCAGGTACTGTTTTCTCTGATCCTGTTTTCCTTGATCTATAGCTTGCTTTTAGCCTTGTTTCTCTATATGATGAACAAGAAAATCAAACATGGTCCTGTTGAGGGTACATTGCAAGAGCATCGTCCAAGGCAGGAAGGAATGCTGGAACAAGTGGAGGGGTAAGGGGATAATGGGGAATGAATAAGGAATAATGTATAAGGGATAATGAGCAGTGAAGAATGGATAATTAGATCATTCGAATTTACGACTTCTAATGTGTACGATATAAAATACCAAAGCATATGGCAACATTTCTCGGTGTAGATTATCCGACTTTATGGTTTCTGGTAGTGGGAGGTGTCTTCAGTGGTTATGCGATTTTAGATGGATTTGATTTGGGGGCAGGTGCTTGGCATTTGTTCCTGAAAAAAGAGAAAAGCAGGCGCATTGCGCTGAATGCCGTTGGACCAGTTTGGGATGGTAATGAAGTGTGGCTCGTTATTGGTGGCGGCGCTTTATTCGCCGGTTTCCCGGTTGTCTATGCCACGCTCTTTTCAAGCATGTATGTTCCATTCATGTTGTTTTTGGCTTTCCTGATTTTTCGAGCGGTCTCGATCGAATTTCGCAGTAAAGAGGAAATGAAATGGTGGCGAAAAACCTGGGATATTACCTACAGCGTATCCAGTATTATGTTGTCCATTCTTTTAGGAGTGGTTTTGGGCAATGTTTTGCAGGGCTTTGAGATCGGCGCAGATTATGAGTTTGCCGGGAATTGGTTGGAATTCATTAATCCTTATGCCATTTTGGTGGGGCTCACTACCTTGGCGCTTTTCATGATGCATGGGGCGCTTTATCTCACCATGAAAACAGAAGGGCGTTTATTTACCAAGTTACGCCTGCTATTGCGACGCGCTATTATTTTCTTTATTGTACTATTTAGCCTGACTACTTTATACACTTTAATTTATTTACCTGCCCTTTCGGATCGTTTCCGAGAGGCCCCTGCTCTTTTCATTTTTCCGGTGTTGACTTTCTTAGCCATTGCGAATATCCCTCGATTAGTAGCTAAACAAAAATACCGCTGGGCTTTCTTGTTTTCAGCCCTCACGGTGAGTTTTTCGCTGGCTATGGTAGCTATTGAATTATATCCTGTTTTGATCGCCTCTACTTTGGACCCCGCCTACAGTATTACTATTTATAATGCGGCCTCTTCGGAAAAATCACTAGGTATCTTGTTGACGATAGCTGCCATTGGGGCGCCATTAGTGTTAAGTTATACCACATTTGTGTTTTGGACCTTCCGCGGGAAAGTCAAATTGGATGAAACGAGTTATTGAGGCTTAATTTTCCAGAAAAAGGCTAACTTCGTCAGGAACAAAACGAGGCTAGCTAAATGAATAGGTATTTTATCCTTTCCGTATTACTTACCGTACTGATGGCTTGTCGAGAGCAGGCCTCTGACACTGGAACACCTTCTCCACCTAATATTCTCTTATTTTTCGTAGATGATATGGGATGGCAAGATACCTCTGTTCCTTTTTGGACGGAGCGAACTGCCTTTAATGATCGTTATCGTACACCAAACATGGAGCGGCTAGCAGCAGCGGGGATGAAATTTACCCAGGCTTATGCGACTCCCGTTTGTTCTCCAACGCGCATTAGTTTAATGACAGGAATGAATGCGGCACGTCATCGGGTCACCAATTGGACCTTACATAAAGACCGATTACAACCGATGGAAACCGATCATGCCAGTCTTCAGTTTCCGCACTGGAATGTCAATGGCCTGAGCCCTGATTCTACTATTGAGCATGCGGTATATGCTACGGCTTATCCTCGTCTTCTACAAGACGCAGGCTATTATACAGTGCATGCGGGTAAAGCACATTTTGGAGCTATCGGCACCCCCGGCGAGAGCCCGCTTAATGTAGGTTTTGATGTGAATATTGGAGGTCATGCAGCGGGCGCTCCGAAGAGCTATTACGGAAAGGAAAATTTTGGAAATACAGCAGCGTTCAAAGATTCCCCCTGGCCCGTTCCTGGTTTAGAAAAATACCACGGAAAAGATATCTTTTTGACGGAAGCCCTGAAAGAAGAGGCCCTAGCTGCCCTGGCCCTACCACTAGCAAAAGAACAGCCCTTTTTCCTGTATATGTCACTCTACACGGTGCATACCCCGATCACTGCTGATCCTCGTTTTTTTGATGCTTACCTAACCGCTGGATTGGATACGATCGAAGCCCGCTATGCTTCAATGGTAGAGGGAATGGATAAATGCCTGGGCGACTTGATGGATTTCCTAGAAGAAAAGAAGGTAGATGATAATACGATTATCTTATTCATGTCCGATAATGGTGGATTGAGTGCTTTGGCTAGGGGAGGGGAGCCTCACACCCATAATAAGCCCTTGTCGAGCGGAAAAGGCTCGGTACATGAAGGAGGAATCCGAGAGCCGATGCTGGTCAAATGGCCCGGTGTCACTCCTGCCCAATCCCAAAATGATAACTACCTGATTATCGAAGATTTTTATCCGACGATTCTAGAAATGGCTGGGATTGAGAATTATCAAATACCACAGACATTAGATGGCGAGAGCTTCGTCTCTTTACTTGAAGAACCGGGTAAACAAGAGCAAACAAGGCCGCTATTTTGGCATTATCCCAATGAATGGGGCCCTTCTGGCCCAGGAATAGGAGCATTTAGTGCGGTACGAAAAGGGGATTGGAAGTTGATTTACTACCATATCGATGAAAGCTTTGAACTATTTAACCTGAAAGAGGATATTGGAGAGCAACATAATCGAGCAACCACAGAAGTCCAAAAACAAAAGGAGTTGGCGGAAGTCTTGACTAACTATTTACAAACTGTAGAGGCACAGATGCCATCACATAAATCGACGGGATTAGCGGTTGCTTGGCCTAACGAAAAGTCTATTAACTCAAAAGAAGAATAATGAAAAAATATGTATTCCTGTTTGGCTTGTTTTTGATGCTATCGGCCTGTACCGAATCTAGTGATTCATCCGCGGGCGAGGCTACTGCCGAAGCGCCTAATATCGTATTTCTCTTTGCAGATGATTTGAGCTACCAAGCCATCAGTGTATTGGGGAATGAGGAGGTTCATACACCCAACCTGGATCGCCTTGCCCAAGGCGGCACTACTTTTACGCATACCTATAATATGGGAGGATGGAATGGTGCTATCTGTGTCGCCTCACGATCGATGATCATCTCTGGGCAATACCTTTGGTCAGCGCTTAAAGAGGACAAGCGATGGCGTGATAAAGATTCCACGGCACTGGCCAATACTTGGGGAAGAATAATGGCGGGGAATGGCTACGATACTTACATGTCTGGTAAATGGCATGTTGCTGCTCCTGCCGACCACGTATTTGATGTAGCGAAACACATCCGACCTGGAATGCCTGGTGATCAGAGAGGAAAGATTAGTGATGAGCGGAAAAAAGCTTGGCGAGAAGCGAAGATTACAGATACGAATATGAAGGAGTTCATGCCTATTGGTTATCACCGACCCATGGATGAAAATGACGATAGCTGGTCGCCAACAGATACTACCTTTGGTGGTTTCTGGGAGGGAGGCAAGCATTGGAGTGAGGTACTAAAAGATGATGCAGTAGGATACATTGAAACGGCAGCCCAGAAGGATAATCCATTCTTCATGTATTTGGCCTTTAATGCGCCCCATGATCCACGTCAGGCCCCTCAATCCTTTATTGATCAATATCCTTTGGATCAAATTAGTATACCCGCAAGTTTCAAACCTACCTATCCCTATGCTGACTATATGGGTAATAGCCCTGGCCTTCGAGATGAAGCCCTGGCTCCCTACCCTCGCACAGAATATGCTGTAAAAGTGCATCGACAGGAATATTACGCTATTATCACACACCTGGATGAGCAGATTGGTAAGATATTGGATGCCTTAGAAGCCAGCGGTGAAATGGATAATACCTACATTTTCTTCACGGCGGATCACGGCCTTTCTGTCGGACATCACGGCTTGATCGGAAAGCAAAACATGTATGATCACAGCGTTCGAGTGCCCATGATCGTTGCTGGTCCGGATATTCCCAAAGGGAAAAAGTCAGGAAAGGAATTATACCTTCAAGATATTATGCCCACAAGCTTGGCTATGGCGGGTATTGAACAACCAGATTATGTAGACTTCAAAAGCTTTCTGGATTTGGCAAAAGGAGGGGCTGATCGCGAGCATTACCCCGAGATTTATGGCGCTTATGTAAAATCACAGCGCATGATCCGAAAAGATGGCTACAAGCTTATCGTATATCCCAATGCACCTAAAGTATTGTTGTTTGATGTTGAAAAGGATCCGGACGAAATCACTGATTTGGCGGAGGTTGCTGAGCAGTCAGAAAAGGTAAAAAGCTTATTTGCTGACTTGCAGAAATTACAAGCTCAAATGGAAGACGAGTTGGATCTTCAGCCTAGTTTTGATGCCTGGCAGGCTACTTTGCAATGAGAATAAAGAAAGAAGTTGATGATTGGGGCTCTCTTGCGGTTAAATCGAAAAAGAGTCCCAATCTAATCTCTGACAGCATAGTATTACCTTCTTCCAATCGGTTAGAATTAAGTCGATTGACTTCCTCTCCTGCTTCGTGTTACTTTGTTTTTTAACTCTTCCGATATTTTTTGACAAAAGTAAATGATGCTTTTACCGTTTTTCAAACTATGAAACTTCATTACTTGTACAAAGGTTTGGGTTCTGGTAGGATTGCTCTTGCTACATATTTAGCTTAACAAAAAGGGATTAATCCACAGCTTTTAATAAAGAAAATGCTTGAATACTTAATTAAGTAACAGTGTTAATTAAATTTATAGCACTTTTCTTAAATAAGGAGTATCTTTATGAAAATTTTTCCATGAAAAAATTTGAAGCAGGTTATTATACCAATCAAGGTTCATACAGAAGTTTTCAGCCTCAACTTATTAATAGATCATGGTCTATTGAAGATATGGAACTAATTAGTCTTCTTAGCAAGGCAGATAGACAAATAGGTAGGTTAGATATGTATTCAGAATACATACCTAATATTGACCTATTCATTAGCATGCATATTTTAAAAGAGGCTACCCAATCTAGTAAAATTGAAGGGACCAAAACAAGTATTGAGGAAGCTTTACTTGAAAAAGAAGATGTCCCTGAAGGCAAAAGAGATGATTGGGAAGAAGTGAAGAATTATATTTCTGCGCTGTATTCAGCGATTGAGAAACTAGAGCGTTTACCATTTTCATCAAGGTTGATTAAGGAAACTCATAAGACCTTACTAAAAGGTGTAAGAGGTGAAAAAAAGATGCCTGGAGAATTTAGAAGGAGCCAAAATTGGATTGGAGGAGCAACGGTCAGTGATGCTATATTTATCCCTCCGATACATACTACTATCGATCATTATATGAATGACTTAGAGAAATTTGTTCATAATGATGAAGATTACTTCCCTGATTTATTAAAGATAGCCCTTGTTCACTATCAATTTGAAACGATTCATCCATTTTTAGATGGGAATGGTAGAGTAGGAAGATTGATGATAACTCTTTTTTTAGTAGAAAAGAAAATATTAAAACAGCCTGTTCTCTACTTATCGGATTTCTTCGAGAGACATAGAACACTCTACTATGATAATTTAATGAGAGTGAGAGAAAAAAATGATATAAAACAATGGTTCAAATTTTTTCTTACAGGAGTTATAGAGACGGCAAAAACAGGGATTAATACATTTGATAGTATTTTGAAGTTACAAGAACAAATAGGGAATAAACTGCAAACATTAGGTAACCGTGCAAGGAATGCACAAATTATCATGAAAGACCTCTACAAACAACCAATAATTGATGCGCAAAAAGCAAAAGAAATAACTGGGTTGTCTTTGCCGACAGTATACAAACTAATAGAAGAACTTGAACGACTAGAAATAATTAAGGAAATCACTGGGGCAAAAAGAGGAAAGTTATACGTATTCAAAGATTATGTAGACTTATTTTGATGCTATTTTTTTTGCTAGGCGCGACAGAAAACGTAGCTATAGCCTAAGTCAAAGCGTACCGAAAGCTTTCGGTATTCTGACAAAGTATGGCGAAAAAAGAAGCCAAAATAGATATTTGATAATTTTGTCCACGTACTTAAATCCCTTTAAAGGACTTAATTCATTACTCTCTTCCCTATGCAGTCACTACTTCTTCCGTTTCGGCTTGTTCTTCGACTCCTTCTCCTTCCAGCTCATCTATTTCAAAGCGAAGATTATCAATAATGAATTCCTGGCGATCCTGGGTGTTTTTACCCATGTAGTAGGCTAGAATATCATCAATATCTACTCCTTCATTAAGAATGACAGGTTCCAAGCGGATGTTTTCCCCAATAAAGTCTCCAAATTCATCTGGCGAAATCTCACCCAATCCCTTAAAGCGAGTGATCTCTGCTTTGCCACGTAGCTTAGCAACAGCCGCTTGTTTTTCCCCTTCACTATAGCAGTAAAAGGTTTGTTTTTTATCCCGAACACGGAACAATGGTGTTTCGAGAATATAAAGATGTCCGTTCCGCACTAAGTCAGGAAAGAATTGCAAAAAGAAAGTCAGTAGCAATAGTCGAATATGCATACCATCGACATCGGCATCTGTTGCAATAACTACTCGATTGTAACGCAAGTCATCTAGGGAATCTTCAATATTCAAGGCGTGTTGTAGCAAGTTGAACTCTTCATTCTCATATACCACACGCTTGGTTAAACTATAGCAATTGAGCGGTTTACCACGAAGACTGAATACGGCCTGCGTTTGTACATCTCGCGCTTTGGTAATCGAACCACTAGCCGAATCTCCCTCCGTGATAAAGATGGTCGTTGCTAATCGTCTTTCTTCTTCCGTTTTTCGTTGCGAATCATTGAAGTGCAGTCGACAATCTCGCAATTTCTTATTGTGTAAGTTGGCTTTCTTAGCCCTTGAATTGGCTAGTTTTTTTATACCCGCAATCTCTTTTCGTTCTCGCTCAGATTGTTGAATTCGTTTTTCTAAAGCCTTGGTTACTTCTGGAAATTGGTGTAGGTAATTGGATAGCTTTTCGCCAAAGGTATTCTTGATGTAAGTTCTGATCGTTGCTCCGTCTGGTGCGATGTTGGTGGAGCCCAATTTGGTCTTGGTCTGAGATTCGAAAACCGGCTCTTCCACTTTCAGACTTACCGCTGCAATAATGGAGGCCAATATATCTTTACGATCAAACTTGCCAAAGTGCTTTTGGATTGTTTCGGCAACCGTTTCCTTGAAAGCAATTAAGTGGGTACCCCCTTGTGTAGTATTCTGACCATTCACAAAAGAATGATATTGCTCCCCATAGTGATTGCCATGACTCATGGCCACCTCGATATCATCATCTTTAAGGTGTATAATGGGGTAGCGCAGTTGTTCGCTACTGGTTTTTCTACTCAGTAGGTCCAGCAAGCCATTTTTAGAGACAAAGCTCTTACCGTTAAAATTGAGTTTAAGCCCTGCATTAAGGTAGGCGTAATTCCACAATTGATTCTCTACGTAATCGGGCCGAAATTTATATTTTTTGAAGACCGAATCATCGGGTCGAAATTCGATGATCGTGCCATTAGATTCTTTCGATTTGGTTACACGGTGATCTTTGATCAACTCTCCCTGCTTAAATTCAGCCACTTTGGTTTTTCCATCCCGCACAGCCTGTACTCGGAAATAGTTGGAGAGCGCATTAACGGCTTTTGTACCTACCCCATTCAAACCAACCGATTTCTTAAAGGCCTTAGAATCGTACTTACCACCAGTGTTTATTTTCGATACACAATCGACAACCTTCCCCAAGGGAATACCTCGACCATAATCCCTGATCTCTACCTTACCTTCCCCAATATTAATATCGATCGCTTTACCATAACCCATCACATATTCATCGATCGAGTTATCGAGCACCTCCTTCAATAGGATATAGATCCCGTCATCAGTGGCAGATCCATCCCCCAATTTACCGATGTACATCCCTGGCCGAAGTCGAATATGTTCCTTCCAATCGAGTGAGCGAATATTATCTTCTGTATAATTTACTTGCGCCATAGTTAATTGATAATTCGAGTATTATTGGATTTAGACCTGAACTTATTGAGATACCTAGGATTTTAGGTCTCATTACCAAGCTGTCTTGGATGAATGCCCTTTTTGTATGAAAACGAAAAGCGGTTAAAAAAATGTCCTATAAGGTGAGATTAAATACATTTTTTTCCTCATTTTTATCTAAATATCTATATTTGAAAACGTTTTGGCATAAAATTCGTTATTACATATAGTAATTACAAATTATGCGTATCACTTTCTACCGCTGTGCAACACTGTAACTAAGCCTTTTCACACTATTCTTTACATGGGTCATCTCTATTGCTTCTTATTTTGCAACAAGCAAAAATAAGAAAAAAACTCATATTAGCAACAATTTGTTTAACCCATTTAAAACTTTTCGTGTCATTTTGAAAAGAGCACAATTACTACAGCATCCGGGCTTGCAGGTACTGCGAAAAGCCCTTATCAGAGAAACCAGGTGGCAACTGGTGGCCGCAGTGGCCCTCTTGTTATTGGGGCTGTCTCTGGTTGGTTTTTTTTATAAGACGAGTATCTTGGCGGGACTAGCAGGTCTATTCATCAGCGTGACTGCTTTCCGCTATATCTATACCTTCTCTGCCGTCAAAACGCCAGACGATCACCCCCTCATTCAACTGATAGCACAGGAACCCGAACGTATCGTTTGGGTTTATGGTCAGCAAACGGAACGCCTTCCTTTTGGTTTGCAATTTTCGCAATCAGCTATACTATACTTCAAGTTGATTGATGGAGAGGAAATCAGTGTCAGTTTACCGGGCCGCTATGTTCGGCTGGTATCCAAGACTTTAAATCGACTTTTGCCTGAAACTACCTTTGGATTTTCGGAGGAAAAAGCAGAACAGTTTGCCGAGAAACCTCGCTTATTGCGCAAGGCGCCTCGACTAGGGGAGGATAGCTCTCCAACGGGATAGCGATTACTGTTCCATATACCCCTGCTCTGGTGTCTTACAATTTTCTTTTCTACGTGTATCAACAATGGACGTGATTTTCCAACCTTCTTCAAACTTGACCAACTCAAAAACATTGTAGCCACAGTGGAGTTGTTTTTTACCTAAATAGAAAGTATAGTCGGTCCAGACATAGGCTAGCGGCCCATCTATTTTTACTTCATACGACCAAATTTTCTCATCATATACTTCATCATGCGGCGTCGCCATTTGCGTGAGAAAGCGATCCAGCGACCCCTCCCTTAATTGCACTTTCCCTTCCCGGTTGGCGGCGGCAGTGCCCATCCGAGCATCGCGCACAAAAACTGCGCTAATCATGCTACTATCCCCAGCTCTCATACCATCAAACATCTGCTGAATAGCTTTTATGATAATTGCTTCGTCGGAGGTTTCTTGTGCGTTACTGCTGAAAGGCAGGCAACATATAGCAAGTGCTAGAATAGACAGGGTTTTTATGATACTAGTCTTCATAATTATTAATATTTTGCGATTGGCAATATAAGCCTTGATAAAAGTGTT
>Ga0209273_10003589_pt1 | contig 10577 bp, 10 predicted proteins | sample tdAd471_FD_187126 | JGI IMG/M metagenome (GOLD analysis project Ga0209273, IMG submission 187126) | Marine sediment microbial communities from the Atlantic coast under amendment with organic carbon and nitrate - tdAd47.1 (SPAdes)... | ecosystem: Environmental > Aquatic > Marine > Coastal >...
GCGACCTCGTTCGCGGTCTGTATTCCGCGCCCGAAGAGATTGATCCCCGTCCGTGGCACAAAATCGAGAATCAGGGTTCGATGGGAAGCTGCCAGGGCCATGCCTTGGCCTCGGTCTGCGAGATGTCTTACCACATCGCGACGGGCGAAGTGACCCAGTTCTCGAACATCTTCGCGTACTTGGCGACGCAGAAGATTGACGGGTTGTTGGGAAGGGATTCCGGCAGCACGATCAACGGTGGCCGTAAGTGTGCTCAGCAGTATGGTATGTGTCCTTTGGAAGTATTTCCGTACCCGAACCCTGTGAGATATTCGTCGAGGATTCCCGATGCAGCATGGTCCGCAGCCGAACCGTTCAGAATACGAAGTCATGCGTTTTGTCGCAATTACTCTGATGTGTATGATTATCTGGCCAGCGGACAGGGTGGCGTCGAGATCGGAATTTCCTGGGGTCTCCGACCAGACAATAATGGAGTCGTTGAGAGATTCACTACTGGAGGCGGTGGACATGCTGTGGCATTCCTCGGTTACTCGAAACGAGTGGATAGGGATGGAAGAAAATACCTCTGGCTCGCAAATTCCTGGTCGAGATCCTGGGGAAACAACGGATGGGCCGAAGTAGCTCCCAAGGTCGTCGATGATATGGGGAACCACAGATACACGGTGATGATCGGCTTATCGGATTTAACAACCCCGAAGCCGCGTCCGGTCGATTGGGTGAAGGAGAGCGTGTTCACATGATAGAGCCATACTACCACGACGAGAAGTACGGCATCACGATTTACAACGCTGATTGCCGCGAAGTTCTGCCGCAGTTGGAGCCGGTGGATTTGGTGCTGACTGATCCTCCGTATGGGATTGGCGAACATGGGGGCAATTCAAGCAGAAGTAAACTGGCAAACGCTAGAGGGTATGGCGGTAGCGAGTGGGATAATGAAACAAAAGACAGCGAAGTGGAAATGTCGGTTTCCATTGCTCGGAACGCAATAGTATTCGGCGGAAATTATTACAACCTTGGAAAATCGTCGTGCTGGCTCGTATGGGATAAAGATAACGGCGCAAATGATTTTGCCGATTGTGAGTTGGCGTGGACAAATCTGAAAAAAGCGGTGCGTAAGTTCAAATGGCGATCTCAAGGAATGTTACAGGAACTTGGCGGGGCAAATAAGGAGACGAGACACCATCCGACGCAAAAGCCATTGGCATTGATGAAGTGGTGCATCAAGGAAGCGGGAGAACCGCAAACGATCATCGATCCTTTCATGGGCAGCGGCACAACCTTAGTGGCGGCGAAGCAATTAGGCCGAAAAGCAATCGGCATCGAGATTGAGGAGAAGTATTGCGAAATCGCGGTGGAGCGGTTGCGGCAGGGCGTGTTTCAGTTCGAGGAAGAAAGCGTGCTTGTATGAAAGTCTACGGAACAAGTTACGATTCGGTTTCCGAAGCGGTAGTCGCCGAGAAGCGATACTACGGTGCGAAGGCGGACCTCGTTCGCGAAGTGACTCCGCACGTTCTCAACTGGAGATCGTCAACGGCGATGCAGTTCAATTCCGATGGGGTGAAGCGGCGGTCGGCGTACCGTTATGTCACCAATCGGGTACAACGACCATCCTTATTCCGCAATCCGGTCCAATTCGCATTTTGGCCGATGATTATCCAGATGGTGATTCAACTGGTGCTCGACTGGCTCCAAAGCGATGAATCACTTCAATGGCGGGAGGCGAACCAATGAGGTACTTGCTTATTTGCCTGTTGTTGGTTGGGTGCGTTCAAGCGTCGGCGGACGTTCCCGAACCGGAAGACCAGGTTGTGATCGTCATCCCGGACCCGCCGAAGCCGGAACCTAAGCCGGAACCGGACGGTGCTGCACCGGAAGAACCGCCGCCTCCTCCTGCCGTGGATTACGAGGATGTCTACGTTTACGTGAGCGGACAATGTCCGGTGTGCGTCAGAATGTTCACTGATCTCGGAGTGAGTGGTGATTACTCGAAACCCGTCATCTACGAAGGATTCCGGTTCATTCCCGTGACGGAGACTCCCGCATTCGTGGGGGCCTTCCCGACAATCCATTTCAAATCACCAACTTCAAACACCGGGTGGAGGAGATTAGTCGGATGGGAGAGTTTCTCGAAGTTCAAGCAGAAGTACGACAAGGCTCAAGCGGTGCAGACGGTCGAGAAAGTTCCTGCGGAGCCAAAGGCATCATCCTACCAACTCCAGTTCGGGAGCCGGTCGATGTGGACGTACCCTGGCAGTATCCAGAATCACCTCCGAACGACTCATGGGTTTACTGCTGGGGAGTTGCGTGGCCTTTCTAGGCGTCAAATGGAACAACTCCACAGTAACGAGCACGAACGCGGCAATCCGCGACGTTCTTACGGTCGCCAAAAGCGGACAATGTCCGGTTTTTATCGTTCCTACTGCCCGACAGGTAGATGTCCATGAGCTATTCCGAACTACAAGAGAACTTCACGAATCTTCGTGTCTCCCAAGCGACGGACGAGACTGAGATCAGCCTAATTCGTTCGCTCTGTTCGCAGAACGATTACGGAGATGCCCTCGAAGCCCGGATGCTTGACTATTGCGACAAGCGGCATCTCGATGGTGCGGAGATCGACGGGATTCTCAAGGCGATTGCCGATGCTCAACAGCCTGATCCTGGTCCTGATCCCGACCCGCTTCCAGATTCCGATTGGTTGGGGCATGATTACATCCCGGACTTCGGGAAGTTTGACGGGGCGGTGGTTGTTGAAACTAATCAGGAGGTTCTTGCCCACGAAGCGATAACCCAAGAAATCGTTTCTGTTAAGGGGCGGTTGGACATCTACGGAGCATTAAACGTCGGCACGCTCTTAATCTACCCCGGCGGCGAAGTCATCATGCACCCCGGCAGCAAGCTAATCATTCGCGACCTGCCGTTCTATCCGTTCGAGAAAGACCCGAAGCGGTGGTCGAATGGGATTATCAATCTGGGGTACTTCGCGGATCACGGGACTGAGAAGACGCCGTTTGTGCGTGCTTATTCAGACGTCAGAAAAGGGCATGACTCAATCCTTATGGAGACAACAGTTCTTCAAGGATGGAAAGTCGGTGATGAGATTCTCGTCCCAGACACGATCCAAGCAGTCTCCCAGCGCGGTAGACACATGCCGAACCAGAATGACGAAGTAAGGAAAATCACCGCCATTGAGAGAGGTATTGTCTCGTTTGACCGTCCTCTGGATTACGACCATCCCGGATTCAGAGACGAACACACGGGCCTCGAACGCTTCCCCCACATATGCAACCTCACCCGCGACATCGTAATTCGCTCGGAGAACCCGAACGGCAACCGTGGCCATCTCGCGTGGCACATGCGGGGTTATGTCGATCTGCGATACACCGAATTCCGGGACATGGGGAGAACGAAGAATGACACCGACACCGATGAAACCGTCATCGCTGAAGATGGCACTATCTTGTGGACTGCCACCAACCAGAGAGGGCGGTATCCAATCCACTCTCACCATTCCTTCGGCACTCCAGGGGGAAGAAGTGATTCTCCCTACCAGTCCACTATTTCCGGGTGCGTTGTTAGAGACTCCCCCTCATGGGGAATCACAATTCATGGTTCGCACTATATCCAGGTGAAGGACAATGTCCTATTCGGAAATACCGGTGCGGGCATCATGGAAGAGGACGGGACGGAGCACGCGAACGAAATCACCGAAAACGTCATCGTCGGGTGTCTGGGTCATGAGAAGCCGCAGTTCAAGCGAGTCGTGGAGTTCACGGACGGCACAAAATACCGTTGGGAAACCTTCGGCACGAACGGTTCAGGCGTGTGGATTACGCGGCAGAATTCCACCGTCAAGAATTGCTACACGTACTCCTCATCGGGCTACGGACTCTATCTGTCGGGTTATGGTTTCGGTTGGGAGTCGATGGAACTGGCACTCGAACGCGGCAACCCAAACAAGACCCGCGTGAATGTCCAATGCGCGGCATCCTTCGGGCGCGAGATGGACGGCATCGAAGCGTGCAACTGTCGCGGCCTGCTCTATTGGGCGTGGGACCAGGGACCGAACCACAAGTTCTACGAAGACGCCTGCATCGGAATGAAGGATGGAATCGTCGGGTGGAATTGCTTCGGTGAACGCGGCGGCGTGCGGATGTATCACTCATCCAAAGCGACTGTCGGTAAGCTCTATCTCATCAACGATCCGGCGATTACCGCATTGGCGGAACGCACCGAACCGCTAGGTGGAGACTTCGGCACGACGTATGACCTTCAAGCGGTGATCAAATACTTCTACTGCTCCGGTTACGCCATCGGCTTGACGCCACCCACCAAGGGCAATAAAGCATTTCCGCACGCTCCGTTCTATGTCGAGTCGGGAGCGATTGATTGTCCAATCGGTGTGGCCTTCATGAATACCGAAGACGGTGAAGTGGGCGACTCGCACATCACTGCCGAGTTTCTCAGTGGCACTCCAGTCCGCATGGATTGGAAGTACGACACGCAGAAGGTTCACGCACCGTTTGAGGAGTGCAAGCTGTTCGTGAACGGCTGGCGATATTGGTTCGACGTGCAATCGCCGGACTACATCCAACCGCCGGACGGCAAGGGCAAGCAAATCGTCATCATCGACGGGGAGCGGGTGGATATTGTCGGCATGACTTCGCAAGAGGTGTACGACGAATACGGGGTGATTCTCGGCGGGGTGTTCAAGGATAGCTAATGCGGTTCCGCGTACCGAAAGACCCCACTGAAAACGTCGCATGGCGTATTCGCTGCCGTAAGAGAGCGATCGAGGACACGGAATTCCGCGACGTCTTCTATCAGGCTTGCATGGACGATGTTCTCTTTTTCTTCAACGCTGCCCTCTGGGTTTACGAACCGCGTGCGAAGATCAAGCGAAAGCCCTTCGTGACGTGGCCCCATCAAGACCCCGTCATCATCAGGATGGAAGAAACCATCGACGAAGCGACGGAGAACGAGCACCCGATTTCGCTGACCGTTCCCAAGTCCCGCGCCCAAGGCGGAACTTACCTCTACCTTGGCGTGATGCTTCACCGGGCGTTTAAGGATTCCGGTTTCTCTGGCGGATTGGTCACACGGAACGAAGAACTGGTCGATTCCCGCACGGATGCCGATGCCGTGATGTTCAAGCTGGCGTGGATGATGGATCTTCTGCCTGCGTGGTTCCTTCCCAACCGGAAGAACCACAAGAAGGGATACGCCAGGAATTCGACCGAGCACACCATCGCCCTGCACAATGGGTCCGTGTTTTCCGGTTACGCGGCGACGGGAGACGTGGCGCGTGGTGGCCGTAAGACGATGTTCGCGTTCGACGAGCCTGGTTCAGAGGAATTCGTGTCGGGGAACAAAGACTTCAAGGTCATGTCCTCAGTTTCCCACGTCACGAACTGCACCATCTTGGTTTCGACGTTCGGAACGGACAATGGGGTGTTTTACGAGTCGGCGACCGATCCTGAGAACAACCGGGTGATTAAGCTGGACTGGAAGGATAACCCGGATCATTCGCGAAATGCTTACCTGATCACGGACGGGAAGCCGGCATCAATTCGCCCTGAAGAAGCGGACAATGTCCGGTTTTACCTGGATGAGCACAAGCGGGAATTGAAGCGGATCGAGCGACGTGGGCATAAGGTCGAGGGGAAGATTCGTTCGCCCTGGTACGATGCCCACTGTCTCATGCCGGGTGGTACTCCCCGATTCGTGGCCCGCGAATTGGACATGGACGCCCGCGGAGCCGTTGGGAAGCCGTTCGATGCCGAAATGCTAGACACCGTCCGCTTTCGGGACGTGAAAGCCCCGGTATGGCAGGGAAAGCCCATCTTCGATTCGGAAACGCTGAAGCTGAAGGGTTTGATCGCGCGCAGCGACGGCCCTCTCAAGCTGTGGTTCAAGCCGGGAATCGACAATTCCGCACCGCTGGGTCCGTTTACCTTGGGCTGTGACATCGCGATGGGTGGCGAGACGGAATACTCTAGCAATTCGGTTGCGTGCGGCATCGACGACAGGACGGGCGAGCAGGTCTTGGAGTACACGATCAGGGGAATGCAGTCGATCATCTTCGCTCAGAACGTGCTGGGCCTTTGTCTCTGGCTGAGGAATGCCCTGCTTGGTTGGGAAGATTCGGGCGTGTCGGGTCCGTTCGCGAAGGAGATCATGGAAACCCGCTGCTACGGGAATGTGTATTACCGAGAAGTCGCTGAGATCGGTTCCCGCAAGAAGTCGAGGAAGGCGGGTTGGGCGAATACGAAGACCGACGACAAGGCGAATCTGTTCGAGAATATGGGCATCGCGATGGCGTCGGGCGAATTCGTGGTCCGTAGCGATGATCTGGTGCGTGAATGCGGCGAATACGAGTGGGAGAACGGCAAAATCGTTCACAGGCCGACCAAGAATGTCAGTGGTGACGAGAAGGCTCACGGCGACCGTTGCATCGCTGCTGGGGTGGCTTGGCTGGTCTACGACGAGGAGAAAACGGGAAAATCCGTTGACAGTTCAGAGGAAAGCGGTGAAACTGCCGAATATGGGAGCTTCCTGTGGCGTGAGCAACAGGAAAAGCGGAGAACAAGGTCATCAAGTCCCAGTTTCAGCATACGCGACCTTTTGCACATGGAGTAAAACCGGACAATGCCCTCTTTTTCGGAATCAGAACTCATTGATTACATAAATCGCAGGCACGAAAAATGCCGCAGCGAAGTGTGTGATTTTGTGGAAGAATACTTCTTTGGTTGTGAAGAAGAACCGGACAATGTCCTCATTTCGGAGTTAGAACCCGATGGACGAGAAGAAGATGGAAGCCGCAATTAACAGATGCCTGGACAAAGTCGAGGCGAATGCGGCGAGAGAAGACGCAGCCCTGAAGTTTTCGCAAGCGGTCCTTAATCTGGCCCACGCGAAAGAGAAGTTGAAGAGTATTGAAAAATAGAGGGGCTGGCTTTTGCCGGTTCCAATTGGCACAAGCGGATTGATCCCCGCCGAGATGCCTCAATTCATCGACGCCTATGAGGGGGTGGCGAAAGCCTCCCTCTTTTTATTTGGCGTCAAGCATGATCGACCTGAAAGACAAAGAGAAACGCGGTCGTCTTCTCAAGGCGATTAAGACTTCGCGAGAAGCGTTGCAGCCGTTTCGCCGCGTTCGCAAGCAGTTGATCAAGGATTACGTCGGTTCCTGGTACTCTGAATCCGGGTCCGACAACAAGGTTCTTGTCAATCTGATGAATCAGACCGCCAGGATCTACACGATCGCTCTGGCGGCGAATCGTCCGCAAGTTCTGGTTTCCACGCCGCGGGAACACAATATCCCGTTCGCCCGACGCTTCGAGGTGAACCTGAACAAGCTGATCGCGGACATGAACCTGGACCAGACGTTCCGGGCGATTGTTCTCGACGCATTCTTCTGCCTGGGCTGCGGAGTCGTGATGATGCGCGACACCGACACCCGCTTCCACGGTCTGCTCGAATCAGAGGAAGACGTGTGGCTCGACCTGGGGGAACCCTGGTTCAACCGTGTCGCTCTGGATGATCTGATCCTGGACATGAGCGCCAGGGAGCTTTCCAAGATGCGGTACTGCGGTCACCGCTACCGGGCTGATTACGAAAAGGTGATGGACGAGCCTGGGTATTCCAAGGCGGTGAAGGACAAGCTGAAGCCCACCAGCCGACAGCAGAAGGAAACCGAAGGGTCCGGTCGAGACGTCGCCACGGGAGACGGCTGGGTAGAGGATGACGACCTCAAGGACATGATCTGGCTCCAGGACGTCTGGGTTGCTGAGAACAACAGCATTGCGACGATGGCCTGTGACGAAGACCTTCCCCCGCTGATCGAGCGGGAATGGAAGGGTTCTCAGGCGGGACCGTACAAGTTCCTCTCCCTGGGAAGCGTTCCCGACAACATTATTCCTGCTTCTCCTGCTGTAAACCTGAAGGGGATGCACGACCTCCAGAACCGTCTTCATAGACGTATGGAAGCGGATTCGGACGCTCACCGAGTTGTGAACGTCTATCCCCCGCAAGAAGCGGACTTTGCCGAGAGAGTGAGGACTGCGGAGCGGAATAGCTGGGTCAACGGTCGATCACCGGAGCAGATCAAGCAGTTTGAAGTGGGCGGTATCGACCAGCGCGACATGGCTCTGGCGACGTTCATTCAGGACGAATACGACCGCTTCGCCGGAAACCTTCAAGCGATGGGAGGACTTGGTCCGCAAGCGGCGACGGTCGGGCAAGAGGAATTGATCCACGGGGCTGTTTCGCGGAACGAGGCCGACATGCGAATGGCGGTGGTCGGTTTCGCTTCTGACTGCATTCTCGATCTTGGGAGGTTGATGTGGGAGGACCAGACTCTTGAGATCCAGTCGTCGATGGAGATCGGAAACTCAGGAATTGAGGTTTCTTCTGACTGGATTCCTGGTCATAGGGACGGTCAGTTCGAGGAATACGAGTTCAAGGTCGAACCGTACTCGATGGTCTTCAAGACCCCCGAACAGAAGCTCCAAGAGTTATTCCAGGTCTTGCAGCAACTCACCCCGCTATGGCCGTTGTTCCAGGCATCCGGCGCTACTCTGGACGCACAGGCGATCGTGGAAGAAATCGCACGTCTGAAGAATCGACCGGAATTCAAGCGGTTCATCACGTTCGCTGATCCCATGATGATGATGGGCGACCAGAACAGCGGCGGATCACATTCGACGACGGAGAACGTGCGAAGGAACATTCCCACGGGAGGAACGCAAGAGGCACGTTCCAACGCGATGATTCAATCTTTGATGGGCGGTGGTTCACAGGTGAACGGACAGATGGCAGCAGCAATGGGAAGGAGTCCCGCATGAAGTACATCATCAACGGGAAAGAAGTCAGTCGGAAGGAATTCCTGAAACGCAAGAAAAGCGATAACTGGCTCGAAGGCGGACGTCTTCCGCTTCCCAATACCTACCGCGATCACGACCCCCTGATTTCAGACGGCATCGGCTGCATGAAGAACCAGGTGGGCGAGATGCGGGAAACGATTCGCAAACACAACATCAAGGGCGTCACTGTACGGGACAGTGGGCAATTGGAAATCACAAGTCGGCAAGGACGGCGTGAACTGCTCAAGGTTCGCGGTCTTGCAGACGCAGATGCCGGGTTTGGCGACTAGCACGAAACATTGCACGAAAGATGCACGAATTATTCTTTCGTGCTGCACGATTTATAAGGCGTTATGCGGCATTGGTTTAACGCTGCACGATTTAATCGGAGAACCTGATGGCTGACACAATCGAACTGACGGAAGAATCAACGCACGAGGACATCGAAGCTGCGGTCGATCAGATTATCGCAGATCAGAACGGCGACGAATCCGTTTCCGAAGCGGAAGAAACGTCCGATGCGGAGAAACTCGGTTCGGGCAAAGCAGTTACGGAACGCGACCCCGAAACTGACCAGTCAACAAACCGGACATTGTCCGCTAGTACAAACCCTAAGAAGGAAGACAAATCCGGCGAGGAAGAGTCCGCCGATTGGCGAGATGAAGCCAAAGCCGAGGCATCCGCGTATGGATTCAGCGAAGAGGATATTGCTGATTTCGAGACACGCGAGGAATTGGACCGTGCCTTAAAGCTGTTCGAGCGCCAGGTGGATGTTGAGCGGGATAAGCTCAAGTCCGAAGGCGAAGAGGACAAGGGAGGCAAGGAACCAAAGGGGGAAGCTGCCCCGAAAGAGCCGACCGAGAATCAATCCGGTCGCTACGAAGTTCGGTTGGACCCTGACATCTACGACGACGAGATCATCGAGGAATTCAATTCTTTGCGTGATCACTACGAATCGCAGGTGGAAGCCTACGAATCGCGATTGGAAGTATTGGAAAGCCGCTTCGCTGATGCGGATGCCCAAGCTGCCGAGGAGCGGTTTGATCGTAGTGTGGACAGCCTGCAATTCTCGCAGTTGTTCGGGAAGACCGGAGAGGAAAGCGCGGCGGAACTTCAACGACGCGCGGACCTGCACGACCACGTTCAGGTCGAGCTTGAAGTGATGGAGCGTATGGGAAGGACGGTCGATCAGGATGCTCTTGTGGAGCGTGTTGCCCGGTCACTCTTTCCCGAAGAGTACGACAAACGACTTATCAAAAACCACACCCGCAAGGTTTCTTCCCAGGCGAATAGTCGGCTTGGCGGAGCGCAGACGCGACCCACCGATCCGCCTCAAACGCTCGAAGAGGAAATGCGCCAGTATTACAAAGAACTGGAGCATCAAGCCGGGTGACTTCATAAGGAGTAACAATGGCTTTAGGCATTGAGCAGATTGATGATTTTGTCGCATCGTATCTGCAAAAGTACCCGATGGGTAAGTGGCAGGATATTTCCTCGCCGCTGCAAAAGTATTACTTCGCTTCCCGTATCTTCGACAAGGGTACGAAGCGGCAAATGTCCACTTCCCAGGCGAAGTGGAAGATCAAGGTACGGAACAACAGCAACTTTCAGGTTGTGGGTCTGTACCACCGTGATTCGTCCGATCGCGTCAACGTGCTCGATGAGGGTTCGTTGAAGTGGGGCTTGACGACCACGAACTACCACTACGACATCGAC
>Ga0209273_10003590_pt1 | contig 10576 bp, 10 predicted proteins | sample tdAd471_FD_187126 | JGI IMG/M metagenome (GOLD analysis project Ga0209273, IMG submission 187126) | Marine sediment microbial communities from the Atlantic coast under amendment with organic carbon and nitrate - tdAd47.1 (SPAdes)... | ecosystem: Environmental > Aquatic > Marine > Coastal >...
AAGGATGACCCGGAAGAATTGCTCAGCCGCGTGAAAGACGGCGTCTATGCCAAGAGCTTTGGTGGGGGGCAGGTTGATATTGTCTCCGGCAAGTTCGTGTTCTCCTGCACGGAGGCCTATCGCGTAAAGGACGGCAAAATCGGTGACCCGATCAAAGGCGCAACCCTGATCGGCGATGGTCCGGAAACCATGGGCCACATCACCGGCATCGGTAATGATATGGCGCTTGATGAAGGCATTGGCATGTGCGGCAAGGGCGGCCAGAGCGTACCCGCAGGCGTAGGCCAGCCGACCTTGCTGATCGACCGGCTGACCGTTGGCGGCACTGGCGGATAAACGATTGGCATGACGGTTCAGCGCTTCGACATCATCATCATGGGCGGCGGGCTGGTCGGCCTGACGCTGGGCATTGGCCTGTCGAAGCATGGCGTGCGCTGCGCGGTGATCGACCCCGCAGAACCCGAAACCACGCTGGCTGCCAATTTCGACGGGCGAGTATCCTCCATCGCCAGCGCGAGCTGGAAGCTGTTTCAAACGATAGGCATTGCCGAGCGGCTGGAAGGCAAGGGCTGCCCGATTGAGCGCATATGGGTGTCGGACGGGTTGCAACCCGGCGTGCTGGATTTTGCGCCGCCGGAAGATGACGGCGAACCTATGGGCATCATGTTCGAGAACCGCGAGACCCGCCTTGCCCTGCGTGACGCCGCGCTGGCAGCAGAACATCTGACCCTGTTTCAACCGGACCGCGCCAAGACCATTGACCGCTCGCTCGACGGCGTTTCCGTGACATTGGAAAGTGGAGCGCAACTCGCCGCCTCGTTGCTCGTGGGCGCGGAGGGCCGCAACAGCCCAACGCGTGAGGCCGCTAATATCACGGTGGCGAAGTGGGCCTATAAACATGTCGCGATGGTCACGGCCATTGAGCATGAGGTGAACCACGCCAACACGGCGTATGAGATTTTCTACCCCGGCGGCCCCTTCGCTATCCTGCCCATGCAGCCCGGAACGCGCAGCGCCCTTGTCTGGACGGTCCCTACCGCCCAAGCCCCCGGCATGCTCGCCTTGAGCGAACGCGCATGGGCGCATGAAGCACAAAAGCGCATGGGCGGTTTCCTTGGCGCCATCAAACTCGCCGCGCCGCGCTTTTCCTACCCTCTGGGCTATCATCGCGCAGCCCGCATCACCGATACGCGCCTCGCGCTTGTGGGAGACGCCGCACATGGCATTCACCCGATAGCGGGTCAGGGCGTCAACCTCGGCTTCCGCGATGCCGCCGCGCTGATCGAGGTGATTGTCGATGGCATGCGGCTCGGCCTCGAACCGGGCGATGCGCAGCTTCTCACCCGCTATCAGCGCTGGCGCAGCCTCGATACGCTCTCTGTCACCGTAGCGATGGACGGCCTCGTGCGCCTGTTCGATGTGCCGGGGCGTATCCCCTCGCTGGTGCGCCGCGCAGGGCTGGCCGCAGTCCAGAAAATGGGACCTCTCAAGGAACGCTTCATGTCGGAAGCCCGCGGCGAAAGCGGTGCCTTGCCAAGGCTGCTCACCGGCGAAATGGTGTAGGCGAGACGACATCCATGATACGCAACGCAACCCGTTACATGGCACTTCTCAGTGCTGCGTATATTCTCTCAGCCTGTGCGATCACGATCGACCAGAACAGGCTGTACAAGAAAGACATGGCCCAGCCGCGCCCCGGCACGCTAGCTGCGCCGGATGGCTATACACTTGACGACCGCATTATTGCGCTGCCTGAACTGGGCCATTTGCACGTTGTCCGGCTCGACAACCCCAAGACTGATGCCGTCATCATTTTCAGTGGCGGACGCACCAATTTCGTGGCGCTTCAGTCGGTCCGCATGCGTCGGCTGGCCAAGGCAACAGGCATGGACATCATCCTGTATGACTATCCCGGACGCGGCGGCACAGACATACCGCTTTCAACGGAAAATACGCTCGCCACCGGCCCGGCACTGATAAAAAAGGCCACCGAGCTGGGATGGATAAATGGTGCCGCACTCTATGCCTATGGCTTCTCTTTTGGTGGTGGTCAGGCTGCGGGCATGGTGCGCAATGGCGGGTTTGACGGCATCATCATTGAAGGCAGCGCACCGGACGTCAAAGGGATCGGCCGGGACTATCTGCCCGGCATAATCAAACCGTTCATCACAGTCCGCGTCGATGAGGATATTATACGCTTCGGCTATTATGACAATGTTCGCAACGCCCGGGCGCCTGTACTGCTTATCTCGAACCTGCAGGATAAGGTGGTGCGCACCAAGCGGGTCGAGGCCTTTTACGAGAAGCTCAAGGCCGACGGTGTACCCGTGCAGATTGTCAAGGTTCCGGGCGGGCATGGCGGCGGCTTGCAAAACACAAAGGTACAGCAGGCCATACGGACCTTCGCAACCCGACGCTGACCAAATTCTGTTTCAACGGCGCTGAACTGCCACGACACCCCGCTCCCCTTATGGGGAACCTCTTTATTTCGTCGCGAACTGTCCCGCTTCTGCCCGGAAATTATCCTTGGCAAAGGTTCTCGCGGCGGTAGCCGTTTTAAAAACCTCGTCCTGCATCGTTGATGTAACAATCGGATAATGCTGAGAATTATATCGCGTGTGCCTGACGGTCAGGCGGAAGCTGCCATCTTCATCTTTACTGATCAAAAATGGCTTTATTGCCGCTCTACTCATTCAAACACTCCAAACATCAGAAAAATCACATCAACGCTTATTCGAACCGGCCTCTGAATTGTTCGCTCCGGCTTCCCGGAGAGAATGCGCAGCAAGGCATCTGCGCTGTAACAGCACGCTCCCCGGTTCACACAAGGAAGCTGAAATAGTCAAATCAAGCTGGTTGAGGCCGCTGGCCCACCCCTGCGCATAGATAAGCGGGAGCGCACAGTCTCTCAGTCGCGCATGCTTAAACAAGTCGGGAAGCGCAATAATGGACATATAGGGATAGCCGGGCCGCATTATAAGTCCATCTCGGCTATCAGATGAAATAAGCTGTATGATATCAGATACACATAACCGAAAACTGGCAATTCCAGATGCAGAACATCCCTCTTGAAACCGCTTTTCCCGCCCCTACATCATATATGTCCGGGCACATGCTGTGACGGACACACAACCGCCGGACGCCAAAATGGGTCCGGCATAAAATGTTCAACTCGCTCAACAAGAGGTTTTGATTATGCGTAATTTTGATTTGACTCCCTATCGTCGTTCCACCGTTGGCTTTGACCGTCTTTTCGACCTGATCGAAAATAATGCGCGCGCCACACAGGGTGACAATTATCCCCCGTTCAACATTGAACGCCTCAGCGAAGACAAATATCGCGTCACGCTCGCTATCGCCGGTTTCCGCGAAGATGAGCTGGACATTGTTGCACAGCAAAATCTGCTGCAGGTCACGGGCCGCAAGGCGGAGCTGGGCAATGATGAGCGCGCCAAATTCCTGCATGTCGGCATCGCCAATCGCAGCTTTGAACGCCGCTTTGAACTCGCCGATTTCGTCCGGGTTGAGAATGCCACATTGGCTGACGGCTTGCTTGAAATCGAGCTGGTACGCGAAGTGCCCGATGCGATGAAACCCAAGAAAATCGCTATCAATGGCGGCAAGCTTGTCGATATCAAAGGCGACACAAGTGAAGATCGCGACGTAGCGTAGAATAAAATCAGGAAGCGGGAGGCGGTCATGCCGCTCCCCCGCTTCCCCTCTCCTACCTCGGTATTACCCGGCCAGACCGGATCGGCATCCAGCCCTGCCGGTCTGCAAACGCCGCCTGTCCGTGCTTCCGATGCCCACGTATCTTTAATACGCTGCGCTCGGGGTCATTCCATTGCATCGGCGACATCTTCCATCCATTCGACATCACGCACACGGATTTTGCCCTGCTCCAGCTCGACCAACCCGGCCTGTGACCAGAGGTTCAGCTGACGGTTGATATTCTCACGGCTGATCCCGGCAAACATTGCCAGCTCTGTCTGACTGAGTGTTATGAGGTCACTGCCATCCTGCGCATTGGCGAGCAGACGCAACAAAAAGCGGGCCAGACGCGGCGCGGCAGCATAGGCCCGGTCGTTTTCAATCGTCTGGTTGGCACGGCGCAACCGCTGCGCCAGCTCACGCATCAAGCGCAGCGCAATTTCATGATGATCCGCAATGACCCGTTCAAACAGGCTGCGTGACAGCGTCAGATAACGCACCGGCTCCATCGCGATCACACTTGCAGTGCGGGTCCCGCCATCAAGCAGCGCAATCTCCCCGAGCACGCTGCCTGCATTGGCATAATCCAGCACAATTTCACGGCCATTGGAGGTATATACAGTAATGCGCGCCTGCCCTTCCAGCAGGATGATGAGAAAATCGCCTTCATCGCCCTGCTCCAGCAGCGCCTTGCCTTTTTTCGCATGATGCTCGCGCGCATCTTTGAGCAGCCGGGAAAGCTCGTCTTCGGTCAGTGTATGAAGCAGGCTATGCTCTGGCAGTTTGCCATAAAGCTGTTGCGCCGTAACCGTCATTTGCGCCTCTCCGAATCATGAAGCGCGAAGCCTAGCCCTATTAACTATTAGTGCAATAGTTTACATGTATGGCTCAAACCGCCATTCTTCGGCAGGAAACAAAAGCGCCGTTACACCAGCCTGCTATGCTTGACGGCCGCTTCAATAAAGCTCGCAAAAAGCGGATGTGGGTCAAACGGCTTGGATTTCAGTTCCGGATGGAATTGTACGCCAACAAACCATGGATGGTCTGGCCGCTCGACAATCTCAGGCAAGGTGCCATCTGGCGACATGCCGGAAAACATCAGCCCGCCTTTCTCCAGCGGCGCGCGATAACCCGCATTCACCTCATAACGGTGGCGATGGCGCTCGCTGATATCTTCGCTGCCATATATACCCGCTACAACGCTGTTACCGGTCAGCCTGGCAGGGTAAGCGCCAAGGCGCATTGTCCCGCCCAGATCGCCATCTGCGCTGCGCTGTTGCAACCCTTCCTCGGTCATCCACTCGGTAATCAAGCCAACAACCGGTTCGCTGGTTTCGCCAAATTCGGTGGTCCATGCATCGGTAATGCCAGCCGTGTTGCGCGCGCCTTCGATGCAGGCCATTTGCATGCCCAGACAAATACCAAAAAATGGCACGCCGCGTTCACGCGCAAAACGCACGGACGCGATCTTGCCTTCCGAGCCGCGCACCCCAAAGCCGCCGGGTACCAATATACCATGCATCGGTTCCAGCTGGGCGGCGATGTCGCTGTCTTCCTGTTCGAACAACTCGGCGTCGATCCATTTCATATGGACCTTCACCCGGCTGGCAAGGCCGCCATGTACCAGCGCTTCGTGCAATGATTTATAGGCATCGGGCAGACCTACATATTTGCCGACCACGCCAATCGTCACCTCGCCTTCCGGATTCTCATAGCGATCCATAATGTCGATCCAGCGCTCCAGCTCCGGTTCAACAGCATCTTCCATGCCAAAAGCGCGCAGCACCTCGTCATCCAGCCCTTCGGCGTGATATTGCGCAGGCACGGCATAAATGCTGGGTGCATCGAGCGCGGGAATGACCGCTTCGGGGCGCACATTGCAGAACAGCGCGATCTTGGCGCGTTCGCTCTCCGGCAAGGGCTGCTCGCAGCGGCACAGCAGGATGTGCGGCTGAATGCCCAAGGATGTCAGCTCGCGCACGCTGTGCTGCGTCGGCTTGGTCTTCAACTCGCCAGCCGCCGCAATATAGGGCACCAGCGTAACATGCACGAAGATCGACTGGCCCCGGCCCAGATCATTATGCAGCTGGCGAATCGCTTCCATGAACGGCAGGCTCTCAATATCGCCAACGGTGCCGCCAATTTCACACAGCACAAAATCGAGATCATTCGTTTCAGCAGTAGCAAAGGCTTTGATCTCATCGGTCACATGCGGGATCACCTGAACGGTCGCGCCAAGATAATCGCCGCGCCGCTCTTTCGAAATGATCGTCTGATAAATACGCCCTTGCGTCACATTGTCAGACTGGCGTGCGGAAACACCGGTAAAGCGTTCATAATGGCCAAGGTCGAGGTCGGTTTCGGCCCCGTCATCGGTCACATAGACCTCACCATGCTGATAGGGTGACATCGTACCCGGATCGACATTGAGATAAGGGTCGAATTTCCGAATGCGCACACGGAAACCCCGCGCCTGCAGCAGAGCTGCGAGACTGGCGGCCATAAGGCCTTTGCCAAGCGAGGAGACCACGCCGCCGGTTATGAATATATACCGCGCCATGGGAGTGAAGGCTTACCCTTATTTCATGAGTGAGGGCAAGCGCGAGAATGCCCGCACCTGCAAAAAAATTTAAAATAATGTGAAATGCTTATTGTGCGAGTGGTACCGCATCGTCCGCAGGCGGCTGATCGACAGCTTCAGCGGCACCCGCCAGCGGGTCGCCCGCGACAGGAACAGCAGGCTCAGCGCCAGCGCCCGCAGCCGGAGCCTGCTCAACCAGCGATGTATCAATCTGCGAAGGCGCGCGCTTCATCGAAGCCACCACGGCCAATGTGATCGAAAGGCCGACAAACAGGACCGCCAAATATTTTGTGGCCTGAGTCAGAAAATCTGCCGCGCCGCGCGCCGACATCAGTCCAGCCGGGCTGCCACCCACACCAAGGCCACCGCCCTCAGAACGCTGCATCAAAATGACCGTGACAAGCGCGGCGGCGATAATGGCCTGCACCACAAGGAGGAAAGTGAACATCGGTTTGCGTATCCGTCTGCTAGAAATCGTTCTTGCACCGCCCTTAGCCGGGAAGCCGGAGCGGAGCAAGCATTGCGCGGTATAATGTTAGGCCGGATCGACATTCAGCCCTGCCGGTCTGCAAATGCCGCTTTTCCGCGCTTCCGGTGCTCACGTACCTTTAGTACGCTGCTAGTACGCTGCGCTCCGGTTCACGAAAAAGCATCATTTTCGCCACTGCATCTTCTGAATGTCGATCCGGCCTAGCCCGCAGCAGCTTGAATGATCGGACCAAATTTCGCCGCCGTCAGGCTCGCGCCACCAACAAGACCGCCATCGACATCTTCAATCGCGAAAATATCGCGCGCATTGTCGGCATTGACCGAGCCGCCATAGAGGATGCGCATGGCATCAGCCGCACCACCGCCAACAAGGTCGAGCAGCTTGGCCCGAATCGCGCTGTGCATTTCGCTGATCTGTTCCATGGTCGGGATACGGCCCGTGCCAATTGCCCAGATCGGTTCATAAGCGATAGACAACCAGTCCGCCGCCGCGCCTTCGGGCAGGGATGCTTCAAGCTGGTCCAGCACGAATGCAATTGCTTTGCCGCTATCGCGCGTTTCGAGGCTTTCCCCCAGACACAATATCACCTTCAGGCCATGCGAACGCGCGGCAAGCGCCTTGGCGGCAACATCAGCGTTGCTTTCATGCTGGTCTGTGCGGCGTTCGCTGTGGCCGACAATCACCTGAGCCGCGCCTGCTTCCTTGACCATTTCCGCTGAGAGGCACCCAGTATGCGCACCGCTTTCTTTCTGGTGACAATCTTGCGCACCAACAAAAGCAGCGCCAGATTTTTCAGACGCCGCCGCAAGCAATGTGGCAGGAACGCACAAGCCTACTTCAACATCAAGATGCTGCCCTGCGACGACGCCAATGGCTTCTACATCAGCGAGCTGCGCGCGCAGGCCATTCATCTTCCAGTTGCCGACCACCAGCATCTTGCGGCTCATTATAGTCCTCCTGCTTCACAAAATTCACCATTTAGCGCTGCGCCGCGATAACGGTTCAGGCCGCAAAGTCCAGAGAGTCTTTGGTGAAAGAACCAGTGTGGAAGCTTAAAACCCGCTGCGGAAACCTAAAACAAAGTGCCAAACGCCAGTCCTTGCTTGAAGGGCGCCGCTTCACCTCCTAAAGCGGCACATATTCCTTCTTGCTAGGCCGCCATTCAGGGTCAGGACAGTTTATGATCAGTTTCTTTCGTCGCATCGTTGGTTCCAGACTGGGAGCCGTATTGGCGCTTGTCTTCCTCGGGATGATTGCCTTTGCATTTGCTGCAGGCGACGTCAGCAACACTGGCAGCTTTGGTTCACTGGGCGGTGGCTCGACAACCAAAATCGGCAGCCAGGCCTTACCCGAATCAGAGCTGCAGAGCCGTGTACAGCGTGTTTACGAACAAAATCGCCGCGAGAATCCGGGCCTGAAGATCGATGATTTTCTCGCCCAGGGACCGGTTCCACAAATTTATGACCAGATGATCGCCAGTATTGCGCTAAGCGAATATGCCAAAAAACAGGGCGTGCACGTCTCCAGGCGCATGGTCGATGCGCGCATTGCATCCATCCCTGCCTTTCATGATGCGGCAGGCAATTTCAGCCAGGGTCTCTTCCGCCAGATGCTTGTTGCTCAGGGCATTAGCGAGGAAGCGATACGCGAGGACATTACCAGAGAACTAACCGGCCAGATCATGGTCAGCCCCGCCGGTTTGGGCACCAAATTGTCGGACAGTCTCGTACTGCCCTATGCCTCCTTGCTGCTCGAAGCGCGCGCGGGACGTATTGCAGCCATTCCATCGGCGGCCTTCCTGCCCAAGGACAAGCCAACCGACGCGCAGCTAAAGACATATTATACCGACAATGCAGGCCGATATACCGTGCCTGAGCAGCGCACCCTGCGTTATGCCATTGTCGATATACAGCAGTTTGACGACAAGGCAGCGCCAAGCGAGGCTGAGATCAAAGCCTATTATGACAAGAACAAGGCCCGCTATGCCGCTCAGGAAACGCGTACAATAATACAGCTCATCCTGCCAAGCGAAGCGGATGCCAAAAAGGCGATGACGGCCGGTTCGCTGGAGCAGGCCGCGCAGGCCAATGGGCTGTCTGTCGCTACGTTCGATAACAAGTCCAAGGCCGATTTTACCAAGGAAGCCTCAAAAGAAGCTGCCGACGCCGCCTTTGCTGCTGACAAGGGCAAGATTGTCGGCCCGGTCAAGCTGGCCCTGGGCTGGGCAATATTGCAGACGCGCGATGTAACGAGCATCGCTGCCAAATCGCTCGCTGCCGTTCAGCCAGAAATAACCTCCACGCTGATGCTTGAAAAACGCGCAGCCATGCTTTCCGATTTCATCGCCAAGGTGGAGGATGATATCGCCAATGGCGCAACCTTTGACGAGACAGTGAAGGATCATGAACTGAAGGTCGAAACAACCCCTTTCATCCTTGCGACGGGTCAGAACATTGAACAGCCGGGCTATCGTCCCAATGCAGCGGTCACGACGATGCTCAAACCTGCTTTCGAGATGGAAGGTGATGAAGATCCGCAGTTTGTAGCGCTCACACAGCAGGAGCAATATGCGCTGCTCGATGTGACCGACATCAAACCACCGGCGCCGCCGCCACTTGAAAAAGTGAAGCCGATTATCGTGCAGCAATATATGCTCAGCGAAGGTGCGAAAAAGGCCAAGGCGCTGGCTGACTCGCTGAAAGCCAAGATCGACAAGAGCGAAAAGCAGGATGGTGGCAAGGCGCAAGCCTTTACCAAAGCACTTGCAGGCGCAGGTGTACGCCTGCCGCCTGCACAGAATATCTCGGGTCGCCGCGCAGACCTGTTGCGACAGGACAAAAGAGCACCTGCGGAAGTCTCCATCCTGTTCGCCATGGCGACTGACACGGTCAAGATCATGCCGATCCCCAATGAACAGGGCTATTTCCTCATCATGCTCAACAGCATCACCGAAGGCGATGCCGCCAAGGTTCCGGGGCTGGTCGACAGGGTACGGGGCGACATCACCAATGTTGTTGCCAGCGAATATGGCGACCAGTTTGAACGCGCTATCGAACGTGAGCTGGGCGTAGAGCGCAATATCGCAGCGATTACAGGCGCGACCCGTGCGCTCCGTGAGGCTAATGGCGCGGTCGTCCAATAACCCGATGAGCATCACCACCACCTCTGACAGGACAGCACTCCGCGCAACCCTATCGCAGGGGCGCTCGGCGCTGCTGTGGCAGAAGATAATATCCGACACTGAGACCCCCATCTCCGCAGCCCTCAAGCTGATGGAGCCGGGGCGTGGCGATTTCCTGCTGGAGTCGGTTGAAGGCGGTGCGGTGCGCGGCCGCTATAGCCTGCTCGGACTGGACCCGGACCTGATGTTCCGCGCCGATGGCAATGAAGCACAAATCAATCGCGCATGGCAGACAGACAAGACCGCATTCGTCGATGCACAAGACGGTGCGCTCGGAGCCTTGCGTGCGCTGGTGGCGGAATGCCGCGCGGAGATGGACCCGGCCCTGCCCCCGGCGCTGGCCTGCCTTGTCGGTCATTTCGGCTATGAAACTATCGGCCTTGTCGAGAAGCTGCCACGCCCCGCGGCCAACCCGATCGCCATTCCCGACATGCTGTTCGCGCGCCCAACGGTGATCCTTGTGTTCGACCGGCTCGAAGATACGCTTTATCTGGTCGCTCCAATATGGACAGGTTCAACCAGCGACGCTGAGCGCGCCATTGCCACCGCGCAAGACAGGCTGGATGCCACAGCCGCGCGCCTTGCCGGGCCGATCCCCCCGCCCCCCGCCATC
>Ga0209273_10003603_pt1 | contig 10557 bp, 9 predicted proteins | sample tdAd471_FD_187126 | JGI IMG/M metagenome (GOLD analysis project Ga0209273, IMG submission 187126) | Marine sediment microbial communities from the Atlantic coast under amendment with organic carbon and nitrate - tdAd47.1 (SPAdes)... | ecosystem: Environmental > Aquatic > Marine > Coastal >...
GCCGGACAAGAATGCTTACCTGACTAACGAAACCGGTCTGGTAGCCTGCAAGGTCTACAAAACCATCAAGGCGCGTCATTTGTGGGACATGATAATGGCGTCCACCTATGATTTTGCCGAGCCGGGCTTTATTCTTATCGATAAAGTCAACGAGATGAACAATAACTGGTTCACGGAAAACGTGCGCGCCACCAATCCTTGTGTGACTGCGAATACCTGGGTACATACCGAAGCCGGACCGCGCCAGGTGAGAGAGCTGCTTGGAAGGCCCTGTGTCCTGATGGTCGATGGTCAAAAGCATGCGAGTGGGGCCGAAGGTTTTTTCAAGACGGCAAGCAAGGCTGTTGTTCGCGTGCAGACAGCAGAAGGTTACCAGCTACGTTTAACAGCCGACCACCGGGTCCGCCGGGTAGCACGGTATACCCGTTACACAACGGAGACAGAGTGGTGTGAGGCCGGACAATTACACGAAGGTGACCGGGTGTTGCTGAATGATCATCGTGCCAGCGTGGCATGGGATGGCGCCTATAACAGGGAGCAGGGTTATTTGCTTGGTTTGTTGGTTGGTGACGGTACATTGAAATCTGACAAGGCGGTGCTCTCGGTTTGGAAGCCTGCTGCTGTGGTAAATGGGATTAATGCTGTTATTTCGTCGGGTGCCACGGCAGTGATGTCGGAAGCACTACGGGCTGCGCAGACGATGCCCCATCGGGCGGATTTCACCGGTTGGAGTGAGGTAAAAGGACGTAATGAATATCGGCTGTCGCTCTCTGCGTTGACAAAACTTGCTGATGAAGTCGGTATGTGTCCAGGAAACAAGGCTATAACACCGGCCATGGAAAAGGCGTCCAGTGAGTTTTGCAGGGGTTTTCTGCGCGGGTTGTTCGATGCAGACGGGTCGGTGCAGGGTAGTCAGGCCAAGGGTGTCAGTATCAGGCTCGCTCAATCCGATCTGCACCGGCTTGAGGTTGTGCAGCGTATGCTGCTTCGCCTGGGCATTGTTACGCGCATCTACAAGGACCGCCGCTCGGCAGGCGTGGCCGATTTGCCGGATGGCCGGGGCGGTACTGCTGAATATGCGATCAAGCCGCAGCATGAACTGGTTATTAGTGGTGAAAACCTGATTCAGTACCAGGGTCTGGTCGGATTTGCCGATACCGATAAGGCGCAACGCCTTGATGAAACGCTGGCCCATTACAAACGCAAGCTTAATCGTGAACGCTATGTGGCGCGTGTCGTGAGTGTGGACGAAGATGGCTTGGAGGATGTTTACGATATACAGGTGCCTGGTATCAATACTTTCGATGCTAACGGTTTGCACGCACACAATTGTGGCGAACAGCCTTTACCGCCTTATGGTTCCTGTTTGCTGGGTTCCGTCAATCTGACCAGGTTTGTACGTAACCCTTTTACCGAAAACGCCCATTTTGACTGGCAGGAGTTCCGCAAGGTTGTGGCGATCTTTACCCGTATGCTGGACAACGTGGTGGAGATCAATGGTCTGCCGCTGGAAAAACAGCGTGAAGAAATCATCGGCAAGCGCCGTCATGGCATGGGTTTTCTGGGTCTGGGTTCAACAATGACCATGTTGCGTATGAAATACGGTTCCACCAATTCGGTGGAATTTGCTGAAAAGGTCAGTTGTGAGCTGGCTTTGACCGGTTGGCGGGTTGCTCTGGATCTTGCCAAAGAAAAAGGTCCGGCACCGCTACTCGAAGAGGAGTTTGAGGTGACTGCGGAAATGCTGCGTAAACGTCCGGAGATGAAGCAGGACGGATACCGGCTCGGTGACAAGGTCAAGGGCAAGGTGCTGCACGCCAGGTACAGTCGCTATATGCAGCAAGTTGCCGAAGTCGCGCCGGAACTGATCGACCATCTGGCGGAAACGGGCGCGCGCTTTACCCACCATTCATCAATCGCTCCAACCGGTACTATCTCTCTGTCGCTGGCCAACAATGCCAGTAACGGCATTGAGCCCAGTTTCGCTCACCATTATTTCCGCAACGTGATACGGGAAGGCCGCAAGACCAAGGAAAAGGTCGATGTGTATTCTTTCGAAATGCTGGCCTATCGGGCTATGGTGAATCCTGAAGCGTGGCCACAGGCTGAAGAGGAAAGCAAACGCTTACCGGATTATTTTGTTTCAGCCGACGACATCACTCCCAAAGAGCACGTGGATATCCAGGCGGCGGCGCAGAAATGGGTGGATTCGTCTATTTCCAAGACCGCTAATGTGCCGACTGATTATCCATTTGACGATTTCAAGGATATCTACAGCTATGCCTATCAGCAGGGCCTGAAAGGATGTACAACGTTCCGTTTCAATCCGGAAGCCTTTCAGGGCGTGCTGGTTAAAGAGAAAGACCTCGAGAGCACCACCTATCAGTTCACTCTTGAGGACGGCAGCGTTGTGCAGTTAAAAGGCAACGAAGAAATCGAATACGATGGAGAAACCCATACTGCGGCCAATCTGTACGATGCCTTGAAAGAAGGCTATTACGGTAAGTTCTGATTGGCTAAGGCGAGAAGTTACAGGAGTTCGACATGGCGAAGAAAATTGAACAGAAAATTGTGGATTATGAAGTAGTGAAGGAACAGCAGCCGGAACCGGCGGAAGAGTGCGTAACGGCCGAGATAAAAGAAGAAGACAAGATTGTCCATTTGCATGAAAAACTGCAGCGGCCTGAAATGCTGCTGGGTTCGACGTACAAGGTCAAAACACCACTTTCGGAGCACGCCTTGTATATCACCATTAATGATGTGGTCCTGAATGTAGGGACAAAGCACGAGTTGCGGCGTCCGTTTGAGATCTTCATCAATTCGAAAAACATGGACCACTTCCAGTGGATCGTGGCGCTGACACGGATTGTGTCGGCCGTATTCCGTAAAGGTGGTGACGTCACTTTCCTGGTCGAAGAGCTGCGTTCGGTGTTTGACCCGCGCGGTGGCTATTTCAAGAAAGGCGGTAAATACATGCCGTCACTGGTGGCGGAAATCGGTGACGCCATTGAATGTCACCTGCGTATGATCGGCATGCTGAAGGATGACAGCCTCGACGAGCACCAGAAGAAACTAATGGCGGAAAAACGTGCCCAGTATGAAAGCGCGGCGGAAAACGCAACACCGGCGGAATCCGGCGATTTTCCGGAGGGTGCCCAGTTGTGTATCAAATGCCATACCAAAGCGGCTATTCAGATGGATGGCTGCCTGACCTGTCTCAATTGTGGGGAGTCCAAGTGCGGATAAGAGACCGGGTGGTGGAGGCCTTATGAATTTACTGGACAAGAAATTTCAGAGAGACACAATGCTGTTACATCATCCCATGCCCGGGTACTGGTACACCAATATCGCCGGCCAGTTGCAACAGGTGCGTGTGGTCCTGCACGAAGGGCGGCGATCGAGCCGTATCGTGCTGGAAAGTATCAATGGCAGAAGGCTGACGGTTGACCTGGACGGCTGGTATCGGCTGGATCTGACCCTGCACTCACCCGGCGTCGAACGCCGGCGGCGACGAGGGTCCGGAGACAGTACGGAAAAGTTGTTCTAGTGCGCATATTTTTCACGTGAAGTTCCAATCCATCCCAGGCCCCGCAGGTGCCCTGCAGGTGCTGGAAGAAAAAACTGTTCCTGAACCCGATGCGGTTGCGGTGATCTGTCATCCGCATCCGCTGCACGGTGGAGCGCTGACCAATAAAGTCGTGCATCAGCTGGCAAAAACCTTTAACGAAATGGGTGCGGTCAGTGTACGGTTTAATTTTCGCGGTGTTGGCGAGAGCGAGGGCGAATACGATGAAGGTCGGGGTGAACTGGAGGATCTGGTCGCGATAGCCCGGTGGGCGGGCGAGCGTTGGCAGGGTCTGCCGCTCTGGCTGGCCGGATTTTCATTCGGTGGCTTCATTGCGCTGCAAGGGGCGCAGCGCCTGGAACCGCGCAGACTGGTAACCGTTGCACCGGCCGTCAATTATTTTCCGGCCGAGTCGTTGCACCTGCCTGGGCTTGACTGGTTACTGATTCAGGGTGAGAGCGATGATATTGTGCCGACTGTGCAGGTAAAAAAATGGGTGGAATCGCTGGAATATCAGCCGCGGTTTGTCTTGATTGAAGGGGCTGGCCACTTTTTCCATGGCCGCTTGAATGCGTTGCGACAAGTGCTTATCGATACAATTTGACCAACTCAGTATCGCTTGAAGTTTTTGACGAAGCGGAAAACCTCCTTCGCGGAATTGAAGATTTTGGGGATCACGTGATCATTGATCGAGCACGTCCAGTAGGCTGGTAATACACCGCCTTTAAAAATCGGGCTGGCACTGACGGAGAGACCGTTAATCTTTTTTTCTACTTTTGCATTCATGCGCAGTCCAGATATTCTGTTTTTTCTACCTGGGATTGGGGTGAACGGCTTTCCATTGATTCTCACTCCCCTGTACAAATTATAGACGTTTCAGAAACTGAACTTAATCAAACTGCCAAACCCGTCCCATTGCTTGCTCGGTCCAGTAACCAATTGAAAATAAAATGGTTATTTAGCCTGTTCCGGAGGCGCTAGCTCGGCCTATGATCTAGAATTTAACTATATTATTATATTCTAGTCAACAGGGGATTGGTCAGTGAGTCAGGCAGTGGCGTCATTTGCTGAATCGATTTTCACGGATTGCCAGGATCGGCGGTAAGGACGCCGGCCGAAAGAATAGGCATAATAAGCATTTAGCCGGTTGGACGGCACAGTAAACTATGTACGAGAAATACTTCGGACTGACAGAGCGGCCCTTTTCAATTGCGCCTGATCCGCGCTTTCTGTACATGAGCCAGCAGCACCGTGAAGCGCTGGCGCATTTATTATACGGAGTTGGAGAAGGTGGCGGTTTCGTTCAGTTGACCGGCGAAGTTGGTACCGGGAAAACCACCATATGCCGCTGTTTGCTGGAGCAGCTTCCTGATAATGTCGATGTTGCGCTGATACTCAATCCGCGGGTTACCGCACTGGAACTGCTCGCCAGCCTGTGTGATGAACTGCGCATTCAATACGCCAAGGACACAACCAGCATCAAGTCGTTGATTGATGTTCTGAACGCCTACCTGTTGGATACGCATGCCAATGGGCGTCGTGCCATACTGATGATAGACGAGGCGCAGAATCTCAGTGCGGAAGCGCTGGAACAGGTCCGCTTGCTGACCAACCTGGAAACCACACGCGAAAAGCTGCTGCAGATCATTCTCATCGGACAACCGGAATTGAGAGCGCTTCTGGCGCGCGAGGACCTGCGCCAGCTGTCCCAGCGCATCAACGCCCGCTTTCACCTCGAACCCATTAGCAGTGCTGAGACAGCTGCCTACATTCGCCATCGATTGCAGGTATGCGGTGCCCGAGAGCCCTTATTCAATGAAAATGCGGTCGATCTGGTGCACAAATTATCCTCCGGTGTCCCTCGACTGATCAATGTCCTGTGCGATCGGGCGATGCTGGGTACCTTTGTGGAAGGTAAACGCAAGGTTGACGTTGCGATTGTTCACAGAGCAGCCATGGAAGTGCTTCCTGAGGAAGGACTGGATGCGCCGAAGCAAACAATCTGGCCCTGGCTGGCTGCGAGTGCTGCGATTGTCCTGGCAGCGGCACTGGTTTATTTGCTTTTCCCTTTTGGCGGCCGGCCGCAGACCTCCCAGCTCGCCATGGAGCCCATCGATAAGCCAGTTGAAAGTGAACCGTTAGCGGCGCCACTTACCGGCTTGCCGACCGCCGCCCCATTACACGAGCCAGTGGTTCCGCCGGCGGCCGAATCGGAAATTGCCCCTGCAATTGATAGCCCGGGTTTACCGCTGACTGTAGCGCTTGCGCAGGCAGGTCCTGATGCGGCAGCCCGAGCCTGGTCGGCGCTCTACGGCGTATGGGGCTTGCAGTCATCGGCTGTGAATGACGCACAGGCCTGTGCGCAAGCGCCCGCAGCCGGCTTGCGTTGCCTGCAGGGAGGGGGGAGCTGGATGGCACTGGAAGGCTATGACCGGCCAGCCATGTTGTTGCTTGTGGCAGCCGAGGGTCGGCGAGTTCCTGTGTTGCTTCAGGAGGTACTGGGCTCGCGGGTGAAAATCAAGCTTGATGATCGCGAGATGGAAGTCTCGATTACCGATCTCAAGCAACACTGGTTTGGTGAGTATCGCTTGTTATGGAAAACGCCACCCAACGGCAGTACCTCATTGAGCTACGGGGAGCGCAGTGCCGATGTAAAGTGGCTGCGGGAACAATTGCAGCTCGCCACCGGTTTGACTTCCATTGCGCCCGATCCCATGGTGTTCGATGCGGGTCTCAAAGAGCTGGTGCAGACCTTTCAGCGTGACCAGGAACTGAGTGCTGATGGCGTCGCAGGGGCGCGCACCTTCATAAATCTCAACAATCTGGGTACACAGCCGTCGGTGCCGCGGCTGGGCGCCCGCGCCTTGAGCGGTTAATTAGGAGGGCCTGTTAACATTAGTGTTAACAGGCCCTGACTGGCCTGACCTTATGTCGTACATCCTGGAAGCACTAAAGAAGTCTGAACAACAGCGGGAAATCGGCCGGGTTCCCGGGATTACCAGTGTGCATGAGAATACGGCGAAATCGGTTACCGGAAAATGGCTGTGGCTGATAGCCGGGATTCTGCTGTTGAATGCCGGGTTACTGGTGTTCCTGCTATGGCCTGAAACTGAACCCGAACCCGATTCGGCCGCTATATCGGCGCCGGTCCGGGAACCCGTCCGGGTTCAACGGGACAAGCCGGCAGTCGCACCGGTCGTCAGCCAGCCGCCTGCACCTGAGAAACCCGCACGCCACGTCCCGCAAACCGCGCGTATCGAGCCTGTTCCTGAACCGCCGGCACCCGAACCCGTAAAAACCCAAGCCGCCGCGAAGCCGGTGCTTCAGGAACCGCCGATGGCTGCCAGCGTATTACCTGCAGCACCGCAAGTCGAGCCGCCGCCCAGGCCGGCAGCGGTCAAGGCCGACCCACCCGCGCTCCCAGTCTGGCCTCAGATTCCGACTCACCTGTTCCAGCAACTGAGCGGCAGCCTGCGCCTCGACGTACACGTATTCGGTGATCAGCCACAAAAAAGTTTCGTGCTGATTAACATGCGGAAATACAGGGAAGGCGAAAAGCTACAGGAAGGGCCGCAGTTGGACGAAATAACACCTGAAGGCGTGATATTGTCGTTCAGCGGGCAGAGATTCAGGTTACAAGCACAATAATATTCAGGGAATCAGTCGATGTTAAAAAATATTTTGGCCGTGGGGTTGTCGTTGTGTATGGGGCTGGCGAGCTATCCGGTGTCAGCAGCAGACACCGACCCCAGGGCAAGCACCCGCCAGCTCATTGTCCGCCTCAAAGATGACGGAATGCGCCGCATCCAGGCGGTGCGCCGTAACGACACAGTGCCGGATATCCGCCTTCCCGACGGCCGCCCGATCTCCTTTGTCCGGCATTTCAACGGCAACGGTATGGTGGTACGTTTACCGGCAGACGTCAGCCTGGCAGAGGCGCAGCGTCTCGCTGAGCAACTGGCAGAAAATCCGGCGGTGGCATCGGCGCAGCCGGACAAGCGCATGTATCCCGCGCTGGTTCCGATTGACCCCAGGTACCCCGACCAGTGGCACCTTTTCGAAGACACGGCCGGCATACGCATGCCGACCGCCTGGGATCAGGAAACCGGTTCCGGCAGTATTGTGATCGCGCAACTGGATACAGGTATCATCGACCACAGGGATCTTGATCCGAATGGCGACAGGGTACTGATACAGGCTGGTTACGATTTTTTCAGTGGCACAAACGGAACTGTGGATAGAGATATTACACCCGGAAGGGATTCTGACCCGACTGATCCGGGTGATTGGGCTGAAGATGGTGATGAGTGTTTCGTTGGGGACCCGCTGAAAGACAGAAGCAGTTGGCACGGACTCGCCGTTGCCGGTGTTATGGTGGCTCAATCGAATAACGATACAGATATCGCCGGCATTGATTTTGCCGCCAGGCTGTTGCCGGTTCGGGTGCTGGGCACATGCGGCGGCAGTAGTACGGATGTCATCGATGCTATCCGCTGGGCGGCTGGTTTTACCGTTGACGGAATTCCGAATCCAATCCGAGCCCAAGTCATCAATCTGAGTCTGAGCGGTGATGGCAGCTGTTCATTCGAAGAACAGGCCGCCATCAACGATGCCGTCAACGCCGGGGCCGTGGTTGTGGTAGCGGCTGGCAATGAGGCTACAGATGTGGCAAACATCAGTCCGGCCAATTGCGATAATGTCGTCACTGTCGGTGCGGTGGGCCGTGATGGACGCCTTGCCTCTTATATGAATACCGGGGAAGAGGTCGACCTGAGTGGTCCCGGTGGCGATGGGGATTTTCCCAACGATGACGGTATCCTGACCCTGTCTAATATCGGTGGAACAGGGCCCGCCGCTGACAGGCTGGCTGAGATTCAGGGTACCAGTTTTACCACGGCACAGACCTCTGCGGTGGCCGCCCTGATGTGGGCCGCCAGCGGTGACGCCGGCGTTATACTGGACCCGGCGATGATCCAGGAGATCCTGCGCCGCACGACACGGGCGTTTCCGGACGGCAGTTGTGATACCAGCCTCTGTGGCCAGGGTATTCTGGATGCCGACGCCGCGCTGGCCGCTGCGGTGGATCCGGCGTCCGTGCTGGGTGCCAGTGTCAACACCAGGGACGGCGGAGGGTGCGCCCTGGTCGCTAATGGATCTTCAAGGTTTGATCCGTTATTTATTCTGTTGCTGATGGCGGCGGGCCTGCGCTGCTGTCGCCGACGCAGGAAAAGCGGGCTTCCCGAATAGCTCATCCCTACGAGCGGAGTTTTTGTGTTACGCGCCATTCAGGATTTTTTCAGTTTAAAGATTGAGCCCGATACACAAACCGGGCCCGACCAGCATGGTTTGCAGTTAGCGACAGCCGCATTGATGTTTGAAATGCTGCGCGCCGACGACGACGAGCATCCTGACGAGCGCCATACGCTTGAGCAGGCGTTGCAGAAATGCTTTGCTCTCAGTGAAAGTGAAACACACCAGCTGGCGGAGCTTGCCGAACGTGAAGCAGCCGAGTCGGTTTCCCTGTATCAGTTCACCGGTCTCATTAACAGGAATTTTTCGCCGCATGAGAAAATCCGGGTGGTGGAAATGCTGTGGCAGGTTGCGTATGCAGACGGAAGGCTGGATCGCTATGAAGAGGCTTTGGTGCGTAAGATAGCCGAGCTGATTCATGTCCCGCACCGCGAGTTTGTGCAGGCCAAGCATCGGGTGGCGGCAACCGGGCAATAAAAAAAGGCAGCCGGTTTGGCTGCCTTTCAAGGAGTAATACTTTTCTTGCTTTTTGCCTTCCAGGCCTGGGGTTTTGACGGTTCCGTTTGTCAAATCCAGCCGGTGCCCCGGTCAGACCATATCTTTCAGGCCCTTCAGCGGCAGCACCTTGACAACATTACGCGCGGGCTTGGCTTTGAAAACCATGGCTTCACCGGTGAACGGATTAACGCCTTTACGTGATTTGGTGGCCGGTTTGCGAATAACTTTGATTTTCATCAGGCCAGGCAATGTGTACATACCGGGACCGGTGCGTCTGATGTCGCGTCTGATCAGGGTGTTGAGGGATTCGAATACGGCGCTGACATCTTTTTTGGTCAGGCCGGTTTTGTCTGCGATATAGGTAAATGTTTCAGCTTTGGTGGTAGGTTTCTTAACCGCCTTGGCTACAATCTTTTTCTTGGCGGTCTTTTTGGCAGCCTTCTTCTTTACAGCCATTCTATGTGCTCCTTACAGTAGTTGACTGGGACGTGACCGCGCAACGATAGCACAAAGAAAAAAAAGTGAAACCCCTTTGTACGATTTTATGCCTATATTTCAAGTATCAAATGACAATGGTGCGGCTAATGTGCGGAAAATACAGTGGCAGACGTGTTTATAGTACCTCTTAAAGCCGATATTGATGCGTTCAGAGTTACACCGCAACAGCGCCGATGGCCTTTTCCCGCCTTGCTGAAAGCGTCAATAGCAGTTTGCTGGAGTGCCGGTATGTGCAGACATTGGCTGTTCGATACCTTCAGTTTGATTTATGGTTTGACTCTCCTGTCTTGCAGGGACAGCGACGCGTTTTTTTAAAAACATGGCAAAGCCGGATTCCGTGACTGTTATGCCGTGACTTATGGCGGGTGACGACAAAGCTGTTGCCAGAGCACAACCGGTGCCGGTTTCGTGAGCCTATTCACGTTTACAACAGCCCCCGTGCTACTAAGATTTTGACCTCATCGGCCGATAGGAGAAGAGCGTGGTGGAGCGCCGCGTCGGCCCGCGTGGGGTGTCTATAACTCGACAACAGACAAGCAGATTGGATGGACCAGCAGACCATGGGAGCGGCAAAAAAACTTAATCGTAATAAAGTGTTACGCGATCTCGTTCCGATTAATGCGCTGTCCGAGGCGCATATCGAGGAAGTCACAAAAAAGGCCGCCATCGAAGACGTGCGCTCCGGGCGTTACGTGTTCAAAAAGGGCGACCGCGACTATCAGTCGGTATACCTGCTTGAAGGCACG
>Ga0209273_10003611_pt1 | contig 10543 bp, 8 predicted proteins | sample tdAd471_FD_187126 | JGI IMG/M metagenome (GOLD analysis project Ga0209273, IMG submission 187126) | Marine sediment microbial communities from the Atlantic coast under amendment with organic carbon and nitrate - tdAd47.1 (SPAdes)... | ecosystem: Environmental > Aquatic > Marine > Coastal >...
CGTCTTCGCGGGGTCGATCAGATTTTGAAGGTCGGTGCTCATTTGCCGGGAATATACGCTTTCGCGCTGCGATCACAAGGGGCGCGGCTGTCAGTGGTGCTCGCGCAGGTCTTCCAGAACCTTGAGCGACAGCGAGCGGAAATCGCGCCGGTACAGCATCGCGATGACCACCGCGGTGGAGATCACCAGCAAAAGCGGATGCAGGAACCACGGCAGAATGCCCAGTCCGAAGGCATAAGCGCGGCTACCGAGGTTGAGGTTGTGCTGCGCGCGGTCGAGAAACCGCGCCATGTGCACGGGATATTCGCGGCGAATGCGCTCGTCGCAATCGCTGGCCTGCGGCGCGGCACCGAGCAAAACCATCATGTTGTTGAACAGGCGGATCGACCACAGGAACTTGAAGAACGCGAACACGAAAATCGATGTCAGGACGATCAACTGGATTTCCATCAACCCGCGCGACGCGGCGCGGGCATGCGGCAGACCGGCAATGATTTCCCGCACGTTGTCGACCTGGCCCAGCATCGCCAGTGCACCGGCCATCAACAGGATGGTCGTCGAGGCGAACATCATCGCCGAGCGCACGAACGACACCATGATGTTGACGTCGGGCATGCGGTTTTCGCGTTCCAGCATGCGCTCCATCCAGCGCAGCCGGTAGTCGTTCATGACCACGGCGACCGGGCGGCGTTCGCGCGCCATCCTGTCAGCGTACATGGAATAACCGCCCCATCCCGCAAGAAAGATCAGCAGTGCGGTAACGTCGTAGACCGGAACATAGAAACTCAGCATGCCGTGCAGCGCCCTTCGCCCAAGTGCCGGTATCGGCGGAACGACGAGGATACAAAGCCCCGCGCGCGCTTACCAGCCCGCGCTCCAATCGATGATCACGATAAATTGTACCAGCATTTTGTGTCGTTAATTCTTGTCCGGGCACGGCAATCGTGATCTATAGGCGCTCATGAACACCACCGTAAATCCAACATTGCCGGAACCTGGCGTCGCCACCTTGATGTGGCGCGGCTTCCGTCAGACCTGCCCACGCTGCGGCCAGACCCGGCTGTTCGCCAAATTCCTGAAAACCGCAGACCAATGCGGTGCCTGTACCCAGGAACTGGGCCATATCCGCGCCGATGATTTTCCGCCGTACCTGACCATGGTCATCGTCGGCCATATTATCGTGCCGCTGATCCTTCTCGCTGAACGGGAATTCCAGCCTTCGATTTCGCTGCACCTCGTGGTATGGTTGCCGGCGACGGCTATTCTCGCGTTTTGGTTTCTCCCGAGGTTGAAAGGTGCGATAATTGGTCTTATGTTGCATCTGGGTCTCCGGGGAGACGAAACGCAGTAAACAGTCAACCTATTTAGGACTGTGGATTACACTTATACAATCGCCCCGTAACAGACCTTACACTCCCTCATTCACAGGAGGCAGAAGGTTCTGTTATGGCAGAACAAGATAAAAAAATAAATACAATCAAAGATGTAACCGAGCGCAAGCGGGTCGTGGACCACGTTTTGCGGTACGAGTTATATCGTCATCGCGATATCACCGAGCGGCTGCGCAGTCTGCTGGGCGTCGATCAGTCGCCGGACGCATTCAATCGCTCGACCTGGGATATCCTGTATTTTCTCATTCAAAGTCATTTGCAGGGGCTGACCCCCAACGTCACCGACATCTATCTGGCGACCGGGCTGTCGAAAGGCACCGCGATTACCGGGCTTGCCGAACTGGAACGGCGTCAAGCCGTGCACAAGGCACCGGACCGCGAAGATGCACGGCGGCGGCGGATCGGCATTTCCCATGCCGTGGCCGAGGAGGTGGAAACCTTCATCGCCGAGTGCGGCGAACGGCTGGGCCAGCCCTTCGACACCGCGTACGACACCTTCGAGACACCGGCGCAGCCGCCAAAGTTGCGCGAAGAGTTCGCACCGGGGCAGGAACCGCTGATCGATTTACTGAACCAGTTGAGCCACCAGTTGCGGACGCCGCTGACGGCCATCGTCGGCTTTTCCGAAATGATCGCCGACGAAACGCTTGGGCCGGTGCATCCGGTCGGCTATGCGGAATATGCACGCGACATCCGCCACGCGGCATCGCACCTGCTGGACGCCATGAACAACCTCGTCGATACGACGCTGGCGGAATATGGCGTCAATATCCCGCTGGGGCCGGTGACGCAGGTCGATATCGAGGAAATCGTCGACACCATTTGCCGCGAAGCGGCGCCCGCCGCGGACCGGCGCGGCGTGATCCTGCGCCGCAAATGGAGTTCCGCCAAGGGCCGCGTCACAGGCGATCAATACCGCCTGACGCAATGCATCAACCGCCTGATCGAATCCACCGTGGCATCGACAGGCCGCGGTAACACTGTCGATGTGGAAACCGCCTTCGAGCGCGAAAACGGCATGACGCTGCAGATCATATCGCCCTCGAAACCGGCACCGCTGCGGCGCCCGGAAACGCAGCGCACCATCGGCGCCCCGGATCAGAGCGGCCTGACACAGCAATTGCCGTTGATTCGCGCCATCGTGCACGCGCACGGCGGACGGATCGACAGTCTCGAGGAAGGGCCGAGGCAATTCGTGACCCGCATCTTCCTGCCGGCGCTCGGCCCGGCACGGCCCCAGTAGGACCGGCCGGGCATGCGCGGGGTAAGCGAATGCCGCTCAGTTTTTGTCGTGATGACGGTAGCCGCGGGGATGATCCTCGCGGTCGATCTTGCCGTCCTCGTTGCGGTCCATCCAGGTCATCATGCGCAGGAATCTTCCGGAGAAGTCCTCTTCGCTGATCTTGCCGTCGCCGTCGTTGTCGTGTTTCTGAAAACGGTCGACCATTCGTTCACGCATGGCATCCGCCCACAGCGCCTGATACTCGCCCAGATCGAGCGAGCCATCGGCGTTCTTGTCGAACGCCTTGAACTGCTTGCCGCGCTCGGTCTTGATTTCATCGAGCGTCAGCGCGCCGTCACCGTCGCTGTCGTAGCGTTCCATCATGTGCATCATGCGCTCGGCCGATTTATGGCCACCGCCCATCATGCCATGTCGGCCACCGTCATACCCGCCGCAGCGTTCATGATAGCCGCTTGCGTAGGACGTCAGCGCATAGCCCCCGATGGCGAGGCCGGTAACGATACCCACGGTGGCGATAAGCTTGGTTTTGTGTTTCATGTCTTGAACCTCGTTTCAGCGTTACCGCAAAAGTGCGGACAAGCGATACATAGGCCCCGTTTGTCGCAGAACTATGCCGGTCGCCCCGGCAAATTGTCGCCATTCGTGGCAAAACCGGCGGCTGCGACAAATCGATACAAATTTACGTTCAAGACGAACCCCACAGACACGCTATACAATGCGCCATGGATAAAACACCGCACATTCTGGTGGTCGACGACCACGACGACATCCGCACACAGCTTGCCCGCTATCTGGTCAAGAACGGCTTTCGCGCCAGCACGGCCAATGGCGGTGCCGAATTTCGCCAGCGCCTCAAGGACAGCGCCCCCGACCTCGTGGTGCTTGACGTGATGATGCCCGGCGAAGACGGCTTGTCGCTGACCCGCTACCTGCGCGACAACACCGACCTACCGGTCATTTTGCTGACCGCCATGGCCGAGGATACCGACCGTATCGTCGGCCTTGAAGTCGGCGCCGACGATTACGTCACCAAACCGTTCAATCCGCGCGAACTGCTGGCCCGCATCAAGGCGGTACTCCGGCGCACCAACGCCATGCCCCGCCCCGAACCGGTGCAACCGGGCACGCGGCTGGTCTTCGATCGCTGGACGCTCGATACCGGGCGACGCGAACTGATCAGCGCAACCGGCGACAGCGTAACGCTGTCGACGGCGGAATTCCGTCTGCTCAGTATCTTCGTGCAACGGCCCGGGATCGTGCTGAGCCGCGATCAGTTGCTCGACCTCACGGTCGGACGCGAAGCGGTTCCCTTCGACCGCGCCATCGACAATCAGGTCAGCCGGCTGCGCCGGAAAATCGAGGCGAATCCGAAAAAACCGGTGCTGATCCAGACCGTATGGGGCGGCGGTTATAAATTCACTGCCGACGTCAGCCCCGCATGAGCACGCTCCGCGCCTTCCTGTCCCGGCTCTGGCCGAAACGACTTATGGGCCAGACGGTGCTTTTGGTGCTGATTGCGCTGCTCAGCGCACAGATTGTCAGCGCCCTGATTGTCCGCAGCGAAGCACGCTCGTTTTACCGGGGTGCGGAAATCCGCTTTCTTGCCGAACGCGTCGCCCCGTACGCCACATTGATGCAAGACACGCCCGCCGCACGCCGCACACAATTGGCGACGGTGCTTTCGAACCGGCGCTTCAGCATCTGGATCAGTGACGCCGCCGCCGTGTCACCGCCACCGTCCGATGGCGGCAAGGACGATGACGACGAACGCTGGCGTTCACGCGATCTTGCGGCGCGCATCGCCGCCGAGATGGGCAATCGCCGCGCCGAACACATCCGGGTATTTCACAAAGGCGACGAAGACGAACGGCGTGATCATCGCGCCATGGCGCGCCTGATGCACAGCTATATGAACGACGAAAAACTGTCCGAGCAGGTCCGCCACAGCGACACCGTGGTTTCGGTCGCCCTTGAAGACGGCGGGCAGTGGATGAATGCTGCACTGACAACCCGTCCGGCCCGGCGCCTGATCCGTGCCGACGCCTGGATCACCTTTATTCTCGCGGCGGCGGCCATCAGCCTGATCGTCGTCTTCGCGCTGCGCCGCATTACCCGGCCGCTCGGCGCGCTGTCGGAAGCCGCCGGCAAACTCGGTCGCGGCGAAGACGTAGCGCCGCTGAACGAAGAAGGCCCCGCCGACGTGAAGGATGCGATCCGCGCGTTTAACGAGATGCAGGACCGGCTGCGAAAATTCGTCGGTGAGCGCACCAAGATGCTGGCCGCCGTGAGCCATGATCTACGCACACCGATTACCGCGCTCCGGCTGCGTGCTGAAATGCTCGACGATACCGAAGCCGGGGAACGCATGATTCAGACGCTGACGGAAATGCAGGACATGATCGAGGCAACGCTGGCCTTCGCCCGCGAAGAATCGTCCGACGAGCCGACGTTGCCGTGCGATCTTGGTGAACTGCTGGGCGCGATTACCTCGGACCTGCAGACCGTCGGCTACGATGTCGATTTGTTCGTGACACGCCCCGTGACATATCCGTGCCGGGCGCTGGCGCTCAAGCGGGCGCTTTCGAACCTGATCGAGAATGCCGCGATCTATGGCAAGCGTGTCCACGTGATGTTGCTGTACGTCGATCACGCCCCGTCCATCGTGATCGAAGACGAAGGCCCCGGCATTCCGGAAGTCCAGATGGAGCGGATATTCGAACCGTTCGTGCGCCTTGAGGCGTCGCGCAACGCGGAAACCGGCGGCAGCGGTCTCGGCATGTCCATCGCCCGCGATATCGTGCGCAGGCACGGGGGCAGTATCCGCCTGGAAAACCGCGATGAAGGCGGCTTACGCGTCACCGTTTCGTTGCCGACGACTTCCGGCTGACGGCAAACCAAAGTTGTAACATTTCCTTCAGCTTCTTCTAATATTAGAATTTATCGCTTTTTTTCTTGTCCAAGATGCCCGTGTTAGACCAACAATGGTCTCAACGACACGTAGCCCACTACTCGCTTGACGCAAATGAATTTCAAAAGGGCATAGCGCTTCGGATCGAATGATGAAACTGCCGCTCAGGATAACGATCACGACCGCATTTACGGTTTTTACGGTACTGTCGGTTGCGACCGTTGCCGCCGTGAATTTCGTCGGCAATCGCGATGCGATCCTTGAAATGGCAAAAAGCGAAATTTCGAGTTCGGCGAAAGGCGCCGAGGAGGAAGTCAACCGGCTGATCACACGCGCCTTCGCCGCTGCCGGGACGATTTCCAGTCTGCCGGCGGACATCTTCGACTGGCGGCGCCCGGATGCGTTGCTCAGCACATTGACCGTCAGCCTTCGCACCAGCCCTGAAATATATGGCGTGTTCGTCGGCTTTCCGGATGGGGCATTCGTTCAGGCAATCAATCTCGTCGCAACGGACGGCGAACAGCGCAATGTCCCCGGCATGCCGGACGGAACGGCAACGGCGTGGCGGGTCATCGGCCCGACGGACAGCGGCGGCGTTCGTCCCGAGAGATGGCGATATTTCGACAGTCAGCATAAAGAGATCACATCAACCGAGCATCCGCTCACAAAGCCGTCGACGTATGATCCGCGCACCCGGGCATGGTTCATCGACGCGCAACGCGCGCAAGCGGCCGTCATTTCCGACGCGTATGTCTTTTCAAGCCTTCGCCAACCCGGCGTGACCGCCGCGCAACCGTTGCAGCATTTCCCGGCGGCCACGGTCGGGATCGATCTCTCGCTGCGCGATCTTGCCGACCTGACGTCACGGCTACGGCCCGGAGACAACGGCGTTGTGGCGATCATCGACGATGCGGGAAATGTCGTCGGTTACCCCGATCCGGCCAAGATCCTGTCGAACGACGAAACCGGCACCCGCATCAAACTGGTCCCCGCAACCGCGATCGACGATCCGCAGGTGCGCCGCGTGGTCACGCGCGAGGCTTCGGCGGCCGGCGCATATACATCGTTCAAGGAGCGCGGGCGCGACTATATCGGCCACTTCAGTTCCACCTCTGCGTCTGGCGCGGCGCGCTGGCGCGTCGTCAGTGTCGGGGCAATCGACGACTTTACCCATGGCCTCATGTCGACCCTCTACCACTCACTGATCGTCACCGGGATCATTCTGATCGTTTCGGTGTTCGGTGTCGCGTCGATGGCGGGCTGGATCACCGGCCCCGTCATCCGTATCCGGGAAATGGCCGATCAGATCACCAACTTGAATCTCAGCGATATCAAGACGTTCGAATCGCCGTTCGAGGAATTAAAGCGGTTGCAGTCGTCGATGAACCATATGCGCACCGCGCTCGATACATTCCTGAGATTCGTGCCGCGCGACGTCGTGCGCGAGCTGATCAAATCCGATAGCGCGGCAACCGTCGGCGGCACACGCCGCGAAGTGACGCTGCTTTTCACGGATGTGGAAAACTTCACGACGCTGAGCGAGAAAATGACGCCGGAACAGATCATGACGCAGGCGTCGGAATACTTCGAGGTCATGTCGCTGGGCATTCAGGCCAACCGAGGCACCATCGACAAGTTTATCGGCGATGCGATCATGGCGATCTGGAATGCGCCGTCGGACGACCCGATGCATGTCGACAATGCCTGCCGTGGCGTTCTGGCCGCATATTATATTTCGAGCGACCTCAACGAAGAATTCGTTTCCAAGGGCATGGCGCCAATGAGGACCCGGTTCGGTCTGCATACCTGCGATGTGCTGGTCGGCAATGTCGGCGCGCGCGACCGCATGCAATACACCTGCCTGGGATCGGGTGTTAACCTGGCGGCACGCATCGAGGGCCTGAACAAGTTTTACGGCACCCAGGTGCTTGCCAGCGACACCGTCCGCCGTGCGGCATCCCCGGACTTTCTGTTCCGCCGCGTCGACATCGTCGAGGCCAAGGGAACGTCGGTACCGATGACGATTTACGAACTGATGGGCGAGCGTGGGTCGGACGCCGCCTTTTACGTCGGCGACGAGATGATGAAGCTGGCATCGAAATACGAACAGGCATTCGATTTTTACCTGCACCGCGATTTCGACGATGCGCTATGGATTCTGGATCAACTTGCGGAAACCTATCCTGACGATGCGGTCGTCGCGCAACTGCGCGTAAAATGCCGCGAATTCGGGAAAAACCCGCCGCCGCCCGGCTGGAACGGCGCCACCGTGCTCGACAAGAAATAACACCCTAGATACCGGACGAATGGCGCGCCTTGCCGTGTTCGAGATAGGCATCGAAAGCGGCGGCGATGTTGCGCACCAGAGGCCGCCCGGCTTCACTAACCCGCAGCGTGCGCCCGGTAAGCTCGACAAGCCCGCCAGATGCCATCGGTTGCAGCTCGGCCATGGCTGCATCCAGCGTTTCCGGCTTCATGCCAAAGCGCCGACAGGCGTCGGCCACATCGACCGCCATGTCGCACATGACCCGCTCGATGACGAATCGCCGCAACTTGTCGTCCGCCGACAATTCGATGCCACGCGCCGTCGGCAGCGCACCCCGCGCAATGGCCGAGGCATAGGACGGCAGCGAGGCCACGTTCTGTGCGTACCCCTGCGTCAGCGAACTGATCGCCGAGGCGCCGAAGCCGATCAGACTTTCCGCCGTGTCCGTGGTGTAACCCTGAAAATTGCGTCCGATATTGCCGTCATGCGTCTGCGCCAAGGGATCGGACGGCAGCGCGAAATGATCGAGTCCAACACGCACGTACCCGGCATCCACCAGAATGGCCGCGGCGTGTTGCGCCTGACGCCAGCGTTCCGCCGGCCCCGGCAGGTCGGAATCCTTGATCATGCGCTGGTGCGTCTTCATCCACGGCACGTGCGCATACCCGAACAGGGCGATACGCGACGGGCGGAATGTCAGCGCATTTGCGGTCATTCGGGCGACATGGCCCAGTGTCTGTCGCGGCAGCCCGTACATCAGATCGAGGTTCAGATTTTCGATCCCTGCGGCATAAATCCAGTCGACCACGCGCGCCGTCGTCTCGAACGGCTGCACCCGGTTGATGGCGCGCTGAATTTCCGCGTCGAATTCCTGCACGCCGATGCTGATCCGGTTGACGCCGGCGCCGGCCAGGTCGCGGATATAGGCTTCGTTCATCGTCCTGGGGTCGATCTCGACGGCAATTTCCGCATCGTCCTGAACGACGAAGCGGTCGCGCAGACGGTTGAGAACACGATGCCAGTCATCGATCTTCAGGATGGTCGGACTACCGCCGCCCCAGTGGATAAAGCGAGCGTTAGCCTTGCCCGACAGCCGCGCCGCCACCAGATCGATTTCCGCCAGCAAGGTATCGACATATCCGAAGATCGGCTCGTACTTGCGCACGATCTTGGTGAAGCAACCGCAATACCAGCACATCTCGCGGCAGAACGGGACATGCAGATACAGTGACACGTCATCGTCGCCGCCGATCCCGGACAGCCATTCGCCATAACGCCCGGCGCCGATGTCGGCCGAGAAATGCGGCGCCGTCGGATAGCTCGTATAGCGCGGCACCGACCCGCCGTAGCGGACGGCGAGTTGGCTTTGGTCGGCACGGGTTTCGGGAACGGTTGCACAAGCTGTCATCAGGGGCCTCTCTAAAACGCATACGGAGTATATCGGCATCCGGGGAGGCCGGGACTTGATGCAGATCAAATTTTGCAGATTATTGGCGGCGCGGGCCGACGGCGGCCTACGCGGCGGCGCTGCCGTCCGACGGACGATCGTCCTTGCGTTGCCGGCGGCCGTCACGGGTATACATGTAATCGCGCGTCAGCGGCACGGCACCGCGCTCCTTGGCCAGCTGCACCTGGAAAACGACATTGTCCATATAGCGGAAAGAGGTCTCGCTGGCGGCCAGATAAAACTCCCACATACGGCAGAACTTTTCATCGTAAAGCCTCACCGCCTTGTCGCGGTTGGCGGCAAACCGCTTGCGCCAGTGATGCAGCGTCTCGGCATAGTGGAGGCGCAGCACCTCGACATCGCAGTTCACAAGCTTGTTGCGCTCGATGCTCTGCATCATCTCGGAAAGAGCCGGGATATAGCCGCCGGGAAAAATGTATTTGCGGATCCACGGATTGGTCGCACGCGGTTCCTCGGTTCGGCCGATGGTATGAATGACGGCGACCCCGTCATCCTTGAGCAGCCGGCTGACGCCGCTGAAATATTCCCGGAAATGCGCCAGCCCCACATGCTCGAACATGCCGACGGAAACGATGCGGTCGAAGTCGCCGGTCTGTTCGCGGTAATCGCGCAGATGAAAACGCACCCGGTCCTCGAGACCGCGTTTGCGTGCACGCGCACGCGCCACCTCAAGCTGTTCGGTCGACAGCGTCAGCCCCGTGACCTGCACACCCGCATGTTCGGCCAGATACAGCGCCAGCCCACCCCAGCCCGAGCCGATATCGAGCACCTTCATACCGGGCTTCAGCAAAAGCTTTGCCGCCAGATGGCGTTTCTTGTTCTGTTGGGCGGTTTCCAGATCGTCTTCCGGGCGCTCGAAATAGGCGCACGAATACTGCCGGTCCTCGTCGAGAAACAGATCATACAGCTTGCCGGAAAGGTCGTAATGATGCGCGACGTTGCGCCTGGACCGCCACACCGGATTAAATTGCTGAGCGCGACGGAACAGGCTGTCGGCGCGGCTCACCCAATCCATCACCGGATGTCCGCCGCAGGCTTCCAGATTGCGCGTGGCAAAGGCCAGAAAATCATGGATGTCGCCGTCTTCGACCGTAAAGGTGCCGTCCATGTACGCCTCGCCCAAATACAGGTTCGGATTGATGAACAGCTTCCAGTGCAGGGACGGGTCGTGCAGACGAATGGTCAGGGAGGGCCCCGACGCACCGGCGATGACGTGGTTGCGCCCGTGCGCGTCGATGACCGTAATCCGGCCGTGTTTGACAACATA
>Ga0209273_10003613_pt1 | contig 10536 bp, 9 predicted proteins | sample tdAd471_FD_187126 | JGI IMG/M metagenome (GOLD analysis project Ga0209273, IMG submission 187126) | Marine sediment microbial communities from the Atlantic coast under amendment with organic carbon and nitrate - tdAd47.1 (SPAdes)... | ecosystem: Environmental > Aquatic > Marine > Coastal >...
ATGGTTGCTTCATGCCGATCAGTACTCGATCCTGAACGGTGCAGCCATGCAAAATAACCTTATGACCCACGGTCACATCATCGCCAATTGTCAGTTCGTGCCCCGGATTGCTTTCTCCAGCGTGGGTCACGTGTAGTACACAGCCGTCCTGAATGTTTGTCCGTCTTCCGATGCGCACTTGGTTAACATCACCACGAATGACCGTCATTGGCCAGACGGAGGTATTATCGCCGAGTTCGACGTCGCCAATTACCAGCGCGTGAGGGTCAATATAAGCGCTGTTGCCAACTTGTGGGGTAATGCCTTGAAATGTGCGTACTGTCATGAGATTTAAGATTCTCCGGCCTTGAATTAATGAGTTTTAACGTAATATCTAGAGTGTAGCGCAAGGAGACCTGTGGAAACCACGGTTTTTGCGGTCGCCTAATTCATACTTTGGTCTAAACGGAAAATCACCCTATGTCTAACCCGTTGTTACAGCCTGCTGAGCTGCCTGCTTTTTCAGCCATTAAACCTGAACATGTACAGCCGGCTATTGAGCAGTTTTTGGTTGAAAACAGACAACAAATCCAACAATTACTAGCGGATGTTGAGACGCCGGATTGGGAGCAATTCATCGCCCCTATCGAGGCGCTGGATGACCGCTTAAGCCAGGCCTGGTCACCTGTCAGTCATATGAACTCGGTGGTGAATAGTGATGCGTTGCGGGAGGCCTACAATGCCTGTTTGCCGTTGCTGAGTGAATACAGTACAGAAATGGGGCAGAGTCCTGAACTATATCAGGCTTATCAGACGATTGCTGATAGTGACCAGTTTGCGGCTTTGGATCAGGCGCAGCAAAAAAGCATCGAAAATGCCCTACGGGACTTTCGGTTGGCGGGTGTTGCACTGGCCGATGACAAAAAACAGCGCTATGGCGAGATTAAAAAACGTCTGTCTGAACTAACCAGCAAATTTGCTGAAAACGTACTGGATGCTACTCAAGGCTGGACCAAATTAATTGCAAGTGTTGAGGATTTAGCCGGCGTGCCAGAGTCCTCTCTTGCGGCTATGGCGCAGGCGGCAAAAGCTAATGACCAAGAGGGTTATTTGATTACGTTGGAATTCCCCTCCTACTTCCCGGTGGTAACCTACTGCGAAAATGCCAGTCTGCGTGAAGAGGTATACGAAGCTTTTGTGACCCGCGCTTCCGACCAGGGGCCCAACGCGGGCGAATGGGATAACAGTGGGTTGATTGATGAAATTCTGGCTCTGCGTCACGAACTGGCCCTGCTGCTGGGTTTTGAAAATTATGCAGAGTATTCGCTGGCGACCAAAATGGCTGATAAACCAGAGCAGGTCATACAGTTTCTGCAGGATCTTGCTGATAAGGCTCGACCCCAGGCGCAGCAAGAGTTTGCGGAGCTACAGGCGTTCGCCAAAGAAAGTGACAATGTAGACAGCTTAAACCCCTGGGACGTGGGGTTTTACGGTGAAAAACTTCGCCAGCATCGCTACGCCATTTCACAGGAAGAATTACGCCCCTGGTTCCCGGTCGATAAGGTGATTGCTGGCATGTTTGATGTGGTGAATCGCCTGTATGGCATCGATATTAACGCGCTTGAGCAGTTTGATAGTTGGCACAAAGACGTACGTTTTTATGAAATTTCCCAGAACGGTAAAGCCATTGGTCGCTTTTACCTGGATCTTTATGCTCGTGCCGATAAACGCGGCGGTGCCTGGATGGATGAGTGCCGGGTGCGGCGTGTTGCGGAAAATGGCATTCAACTGCCGGTGGCGTACTTGACCTGTAACTTCAATGGTCCGGTGGGCGATAAACCTGCGCTACTGACGCATGATGAAGTGACGACTCTGTTCCATGAGTTTGGTCATGGTCTGCATCATATGCTGACGGAAATTAATGTGGGCGCAGTATCAGGTATCAACGGCGTGCCCTGGGATGCCGTCGAATTACCCAGTCAGTTTATGGAAAACTGGTGCTGGCAGCCGGAAGGCATTGCTTTGATTTCCAGCCATTTTGAAACGGGGGAGCCGCTGCCTGAGGATATGCTTGATAAATTGTTGGCGGCGCGTAATTTTCAGGCCGCGATGCAAATGGTGCGACAGTTGGAGTTTTCACTGTTTGATTTTCGTATCCACCTGGAATATCAATCAGGCGTTGAGGGCTTTGTGCAATCAGTGCTGGATGAAGTGCGCCAACAGGTAGCGGTTGTGCCTGTGGTATCCTACAACCGTTTTCAGAGTGGTTTTAGTCACATCTTTGCCGGCGGCTACGCAGCGGGTTATTACAGTTATAAGTGGGCAGAGGTATTGTCTGCCGATGCGTTTTCCAAGTTTGAGGAAGAAGGTATTTTTGATGCGGCTACTGGCCGCGCATTTTTAGAAAATATCCTGCAAAAGGGAGGGTCACAGGAACCAATGGAGCTGTTTATTGCCTTCAGAGGTCGTGAGCCCAGCGTTGAGCCGTTGTTAAGACACAGCGGTTTGGCTTGATGGTTTTCCATCCAAATTAAATTTAAACGATAAATACAGGAAATATCCTATGAGCAAAGCAAGTGCAAGACACCTACTGGTTTCCACTGAAGAGCAATGTCAGCAAATTAAAACAGACATCGAAAACGGCGCAGATTTTGGTGAAATGGCCAAGCAGCATTCAAGCTGCCCGTCCGGCGGTCGTGGTGGTGATTTAGGTGAGTTTGGTCCAGGCCAGATGGTACGTGAGTTTGATGAAGTGGTTTTCAGTGCGCCGCTGAATACCGTTCAGGGCCCGGTTAAAACGCAGTTTGGTTATCACCTGCTGGAAGTAACTAGCCGCTCTGAATAAGTGAGATACCCCCTGTAATACCAAGGGCAAACAGGGGGCATTTTCCACTAGGCTTCACGTGGCTTAGTAGTTGCCAGCCGGTGTGATTTTTTAGCCTTCCTTTTACGGATATAAATTATTCCTCCCATTCCTGTGGTGCCGATTATCAATAGCACCAAAAAACTCATTATCAAATCCCGCTCAAGTACGCTAAAACCCTGTTTATCCAGGAAGCGATACTTATGCAGCATCAAGAAATGTAATGTTTTTGCTAGTTCTGGCCCTGTTATATGGTTTGCTACCAGCCCGGTTTGGGTTTCTATGTAGTAGGCGAATAAACCTTCGTGTTTGAAGGTGACTTTCTGCACCGGTAAACGCCTCAGAATTTCCGGGTAGTCTCGGCTAAAGCGTTGGCGAGGTTCTGTTTTTACTACCAGATCAGTGGATTTTTCGCTTGCCAGTGAGGCCAGGTAGTTTGCGTATTGGCTATCGCCATCCTTTAGCCAATGGCCCGATTGGCTGGATTGATAGCTAAGCGTTTTTCCCTGTTCTGTTATTTCATGAAATTGCCAGAATACGCCCTCTGGCAAGCGGGCTAGCGAAATGTTGATGGCATTGTTTTGGCGAAGCTGTGGAATAGGATCAATGACGAGTTCTTTGGGACTGAAAGACGCTGGAGCTTTGAAGGCAAAGAAGTCATTTGCTTGATAGTTTCCCCATAGTTGATGTAGTCCGCTGGAGGCAAAACCAAGCATCGACAGGCTGATCACTACGCCAGTAGTGCGATGCCAGGCGTTCATATTCTGTAGTTTTAGGGTTTTTGTTTTCAATCGCTTCACAAGGCAGCCATAGAGAATCAGGCCAAATAAACCCAACGTAAAAGTGGCGGTGATTAAGACCGCGAGTACAGATACCCGAAGAGGGCTGTGACGTTCGCCTAACCAATCCCAGGTATGGAAGGTTCTGAAGGCCCACATGAGTGCGTTACGGGATCGGTCGCTGACAGCGGCGAGTCGACTGGAGGTGGTGTCGACAACAACTTCCAGATTGTCGGCGCGATCAAAGCGAATGCGGTGAGCGGGCAGCAGTCTATTGATGGAGGGGTAATAGGCATCAAACGCGGTGAGCTTTTCCTGATGCGCAACCGGCGTATCCTGCATCCCGGCAAAATAACGTGCTAACCAGCGAGCATAGAGCGAGTCACCGCCAACAAGTTCTGCACCTGTTTCGACAGAAAAATAACGCACGCTAACCCATGGCCAGGGGGCCGCCTCTTGATAGCGGGGGGTGTCCGGAGCCGGTTCACGGTTTTGTACCTGATACCAGCTTTGCCCGTTAAAGGTCACCAGCCGGATTTGATCAGCCTGTTGGATGTTGTGGGTTCGCAATACTCGCTGAATGGGCGCATAACTCCCGGTAATGTGGGGCGTCCCGGACAGTAAGCTCTGACGCGCTGCATCGGTGGTCGCAACGTGGGTCATGAGAGGGTGCGTCAATCCGCTGATGCACCATAACAATATCGGCAGCGCGAGAAAGATACCCAGGCGCCGGTGCCAGCGATCAAGAAAGTTAATCATAATTTATACTCGATGCCGAAGTAGATAGCACGTGGCTCGCCAGGGTGCACCGAGGCTGAAGAGCCGGGTGCTCCGGCGGTAATACTAGCGCTACCGTCTGACGTGAAGTTCTTGTTGGCCAGGTTGCGACCATCAACAAAGCAACTGAGTTTATCGTTATGTTGGTAATTTACTTTCAAGCCAATCACGGCGTAGCTATCGACTTCGTAGTCGTCACCGCCGGTGCCGTCGTAGGTGAGGTCGTAACTGCTGATGGCGCGCACATTGGGGCTGACGCTCCAGGGGCCGTTTTGATAATTTAGCGCCAGGTAGGCGGCATGCTCTGGAATGCGCGGTAGTTCGTCATTGTTGATTTGAGCGGTGCCCAGTGAAGAGCTGCCATCAAAGTAAAAATTTGACCAGTTATAGGTGAGTTGCAGGTGAGCGGAATCGCCGTCTTTGAAAATATCCTGTGTGGCTAACCAGCTAAGGCCTAGCTCAATGCCTTCATGGATGGTGTCGCTGGCGTTAAAGGTGATAGCGCGTTGGTTGGGGGCTGGCTGGAAATCCAGCAGTTCATTTTTGATTTTGCTGTAGAAGTAGGTGATATCCCAATCAAGTTTCCGTAGCTTACCTTTGGTGCCCAGCTCGAAGGTCCAGGCGACCTGAGCATCAAGAATCTCATTGTTGTTGGTTCCCAGGTCCGTTGAGGAGGGTAGGCCCATGCTGCGGGCGATATTGGCAAATATATGCTGGTTGTAACCGAACTGATGAGAGATCCCAAGTTTGGGATTGATACCATGATGATTAACCGTATAGGAGTCATCGCCCGTTGACGCGTTAGGCTGTGGTTGGCCATTACAGGCGGGAATAAAGGCAAACCCGGGCGGGAAGCAAGGCAAAAATCCCGGTGGATTATCGAGCTGATCATTAAAATCACTGTCGGCGTTAATGTACTGTAAACCAACAATTACATCGGTGTTGTCGGTCAGGCTAATGCTATCCTCGGCGTATAGCTCAAACTGTTGGCGTTCAAAGGCGGCATCATAGGTTTTGTCGGTTTTTGTGTGGCCGCCGTTTGCATGACGAAATCGGCTAAGTGCGTCATCACTGATGCCAAAACGAGCGCCAACAAGGTAGCTGTGAGAGTAGTTGCCAAATTGAGCGGTATTTTCGTAGTGGGCAGAGACGCCAACTTGGCGGTACAGATTATCGATAATGCCGGTGAAGGGCGTAGGCAAGTGATCCATCTCGGTGTATTTTGCATAAACACCTAAATCCAAACGCTCCATGCCCTCTACCCGGCTGGTTTTATTGGCGATTCTAATATCGCGCCAGTTACGGTCGGTGTCAGAAGACTCGTTATAGGTGCCGGCTTGCTTAGGGTCTTCGCGGAACTCGGTTTTACTGATAGAGCCGGCTAACTCCGAGCGCGCTCTGGTGGCCGAAAAGTAAGTGCGATTTTCCCAGAGGCTGTTTAGCTTGACGCCAAAATTAGAGTTGAAACGGTAGTTCTCCTGTACCGAATGATCCTGATAACCCTCCTTATTGAGCGTGTTGAGAGAAACAAAATAATCTTTATCGCCAATCACATCCCCGGTCGCTAGTTGGGCACGACGGTAGCCAGAGCTGCCGCTCTCAAGGCGAATCAGAGGATCAACGTTATAGCCGGTTTTAGAAACGTAGTTGATGGCTCCCCCCTGCGAGGCTGCGCCTAATTTGAGCGCGTTTGCACCGCGATATACCTCAACATAATCAGCTGAAAACACATCAACTAACTGATTGGTGGTGCCATTATCTAGACGCCCAAGCGGGATGCCGTCCTGGTAGGAGTTGATGCCTCTGCCAAATGAGTTGGATGCAATGCCTGAGCCCCGTATTGACAGCAGCACATCATCGTTGCCCGATTGCGATGTAACCCAGACACCAGGTACCTGTTTGAAAATATCCTCCTGATTGCTTAATTTGCCGTCACGGAATTGAGTATTATTGATTGCTGATACCGCGCCGGGCGCTTGTAGAAACTGTTTTTCCGTTTCTTTAAAGTTACGTTGGGTCAACGTGGCGGGCTGTGCAGGACGTGTTTTGATAATTTCAATTTCACTAATTGGGGTTGAATCAGCCAGTGTATTTAAGGACGCAGCCAGCATGCCAAGAGTGGATGTCAGGCGGGTGAGAGTGAGCACAAAATTTCTCCATCAGGTCATTGGGCGGGCAATGCTAGAGGAAAAATATGAGGTCGAAAATGCGGCAATATGTCGCACCCTATAAATTGGGTTCTGCGTCTTGTTATGTCTTTGTGTTAATATGCGCGCACGAGACAAATGTGATTCGAAGGGTGTTTAAATGATTGTTGTAACCGGTGGAGCAGGTTTTATTGGCAGTAATTTGGTGAAGGGCCTGAATGAGCAAGGCCGCACAGACGTGATGGTGGTTGATGACCTCACCGATGGCACCAAATTTGTAAATATTGCCGATTGTGAAATTGCTGATTACTTAGACAAGCATACGTTCCTTGAGCGCCTTGAGTGTGACATGCTGCCTGACATTGAAGCGATTGTGCATTTGGGTGCCTGTTCGGCCACCACTGAGTGGGATGGCCAGTTCATGATGGAAAATAATTACGAGTACAGCAAAAAGGTTTTCCATTACTGCATTGCCAAGCAAATTCCGATGATTTACGCCTCCAGTGCAGCCGTTTATGGCGGTAATACCGAGTTTGCTGAAAAGCGTGAAAACGAGCAGCCGTTGAATGTCTATGGCTACTCCAAGTTCCTGTTTGATCAATACGTGCGACAGCATCAAGACGAAATTCACAGCCAGGTGGTTGGTTTGCGTTTTTTCAATGTCTATGGTCCACGTGAAGACCACAAAGGCTCAATGGCCAGCGTGGCATTCCACCTCAATAACCAAATCAAAGAAAATGGTGAAGTAAAACTGTTTGAAGGTTGTGACGGTTACGAAAATGGCGGCCAGCTACGCGACTTTATTTACGTGGGTGATACCGTAAAAACGCAGTTGTGGTTGCTGGAAAACCCGCAGGTATCAGGCATTTTTAATTTGGGCACAGGGCGTGCGCAGCCATTCCTGGATGTGGCTAAAGCGGTTGTGGATTGGCACGGTAAAGGTGAGATTAAATTTATTGCCTTCCCGCAGCACCTTAAGGGACGTTATCAAAGCTACACACAGGCGGATATTTCAGCCCTGCGTGATGCGGGTTACAGCGAGTCCTTCAAAACAGTTGAAGAGGGTGTTCGTGAGTACCTGGACTTTTTGAATAAATAAGGCGGTTACTACGATGAAAAAACGTTTTATCGCTGGCGCAGTTTGTCCGCGCTGTTCAGAAATGGACAAAATCGTCATGTACGAAAAGGACGGGATTAATTATCGCGAGTGTGTTGAGTGCGGCTACGAGGATGAAATGCCCGTTGCCGGATTGGCTAATGAAATCCCTACGCGTGTGAATGAAAAACCAGCCAAGCCTCAAGTGGCTGAGCAAGTTTTAAATTTCGTTGATCCCAGCAAAAAATAGCCTCTTCCAGAGCCGCTGATCAGTGGCTCGTTTATTTCCCCTTATCGACTACACTTAGTCTCAACAAAAGCGTTAGTCTGTTGAGATAAAAATGAAAAAATTATTCTTGTTAGTGGTGTTTGTGGCCGCTGTGATTGGTGGCATCAAAGGTTTTATTTATTACAAAGTGACCGAGCAGCTGGATGATGCGATTGCGATGCTCAGCCCCTTTGCAAATATCAGCTATGAGGGTGTGAGCAGCGATCTGGACGGCGCTGTGTCGGTAACGGGGGTTAAAATCAAAGGCTACGGCAACGGTTTGGAAGTCGGTGTCGATGAAGTCGCTCTAAAATTCCCCAACCTGCAAACCCTGATGTTTATTGGTGAAGACCTGAAAAAGCAGGTATTGCCAGAAAACATGAAGCTTACGCTTCGCCACCTTCGTATGGACCTGCAAACATTACGCCCTTATATGATTATGCTAGAGTCACAGGGACAGCAGCCTTTTAAAGACTACAGTTTATTAGGCTGCGATGACCTAATAACGGTCGATCCGTTGAGTGCACTGCAAAAACTGGGTTATAGCGAGTTAGATGCGACCATTGCCATGGGCTATGAGTGGGACCGTGCATCTAAAAATTTCACTTTAAACAGCCAGTTTCGTTGGCACGATATGAGCCATAGTGACATGGTTGTTAATCTTGGTGATATTGCCACCCTGTCTGCTGCGGCGATGCTGAGTGAGCCAGAGTTAAAGCGTATTGCGGTGAGCCTGCAGGATGAAGGTTATAACGCGCGATTGATAGAGCACTGTGCTGCTGGGCAGGGTGTGAGCGATGATGATTTTATCACCTTGCACATGGCGATGCTTCGCGCAGCGTTATCTGAGCAGGGTATTAGTCTCAGTGAAAACCTCTATGAGGTGTACCGCTATTATCTGCAGGCGGAAGGTCCGTTAAAGCTGCAAATGTACCCCGCTAGTATGCAGCAACTGGCTAATTTGGGAATGTTCAAGCCAAGTGATTTGCCAGCGCTACTGGGCCTTGAAATTCACATGGGTGACAGGGTGATTCGCGATATTCGGTTTGATTGGGAGGAATCGAAGCTCAAGCAGGCCATGGCCTCGCTGGAGCCAACACCTGAACCTGTTGCAGAAGAGCAGAGCCGCAGCGTGACAACTCAGCAAGAAGCACCTCGGAACAGCTATGTTGAGATTCGCACCTCGCAGTTGAACGAGTTTATGCACAAAGACCTGCGTATCAAAACCATTGATAATCGCCGTCTTGAGGGGGCGCTCAAGCGGGTAACAACAAACCGTATTTATATTGATGTGCCCATGGGTGGGGGTACAGCGACGTTGCCCATTAATATTGCCGATATCAGTGAGGTGAAAGCTAAATTTGAGCCTGAGGCCTATCAGGTTGCGCCCATCGATAGATAACGGTAACTTTGCGGCCTTTTAAAGCTGCCGGGCGGGAAAGTTGTGCAAATAGTCTGTTTAGATCTGGAAAGCGTGCTGGTCCCGGAAATCTGGGTCGAGTTTGCCGCGCGTACCGGCATTGAAGCACTCAGCGATACTACCCGCGAAGTGCCAAACTATGATGTGCTGATGCGCCAGCGACTTAAATTGTTGCAGCAGCATGGCTTGGGTTTGGCCGAAATTCAGGCTGTGATTGCCCAGATGGAGCCGCTTGCTGGCGCGGTGGCGTTTCTCGATTGGCTCAGGCCGCAATATCAGGTCGTCATCATTTCCGACACCTTCTATGAATTTAGTCGGCCATTGATGGAAAAGCTGGGTTGGCCAACGCTGCTGGCGCATCATTTGGTCTGTGATGAGAAGGGTACGGTTGTTGATTACAAGCTTCGTCAGATAGACCCCAAACGTCAGTCGGTTATTGCGTTACAACAGCTGGATTACTCGGTGATTGCCGTTGGTGATTCCCATAACGATATCAGCATGCTGGAACAGGCGGATAACGGTATTCTTTTCAACAGTCCTGACGCGGTGAAAGCGACTTACCCGCAATTTCCCACAGCAGATAGCTTTGCCGAGTTAAAGACTAAAATACTGGCGTTCAGTTAAGCGCAACCTGTTCTGCGCAGTGGTGTGTGCCCTTAATCGGGTAATCCGGTGGCCAAGTCATACCGGGCCCAGGCCCGGTATCGAGTTATTAAACCCCGTTTATTTCTTGCAGGTAGGCGTTCCTGTTCCCGCTGTTTCGCCTCTTTCCGCTCGCAAAGCCCGCTCCTCATCAATCACTTCCTGCGGGAATTGGCCCATAAAGCAGCAGCACACATTCTCATCAATCATGGTGCGAGGTCCGTGGGGATGCGCGATATGCCTATAGGGGGCATGGTGATGCCCGTGTCCATGGCCGTGCGAGTGGCTGTGACTATGGGAATGGGCATGTCCGTGGTCGTGCGAGTGGCTGTGATCATGGGAGTGGTCATGGACGTGAGAATGACCATGAGAGTGCGCCTCATCATCCTGCGGATCACTATTCTCTTGATATTCAGCGTGGTGGTGATGCACATCCACCTCGCCGCGCGCCAGGCGGGCTTTAAAGTCAGCCATTAAGCCACCGCCCTTTTCTTCGCTACGAATGGTTTCATTAATACGCAACGCAAAGGTGTCGATCACGTGTGATTGGTCGCGCAGGTAATCC
>Ga0209273_10003622_pt1 | contig 10504 bp, 8 predicted proteins | sample tdAd471_FD_187126 | JGI IMG/M metagenome (GOLD analysis project Ga0209273, IMG submission 187126) | Marine sediment microbial communities from the Atlantic coast under amendment with organic carbon and nitrate - tdAd47.1 (SPAdes)... | ecosystem: Environmental > Aquatic > Marine > Coastal >...
ACCTGGAAGATAACGCGGACAAGCGTCGTCTTTTTTACGATCAGGCGCACTTCCAAAAGCTCGATCAGTATCTGCGTGGATATCGACTCAGAGATATCAACATGAACGCTCTGAGGCCGTTTATCCAGGATCGAAAGCTGAGAGATGGTGTCGCAAACGGAACCATCAATCGCGCTCTCGAAGTCGTTCGGCACGTTCTCAATATGGCTCGTGATGACTGGGGCTGGATCGCGCGGGTTCCCAAAATCCGCATGTTGAAAGAACCCAAACGTCGCGTGCGCTTTCTCACGGAAGAGGAAGCAGATCGGCTGATGTTGGCACTGCCTGAGCATATGGTTCCCGTGGTTCGATATGCCTTGGCGACCGGTTGCAGGATGTCGGAAATCCTAAGACTGGAATGGAGCCGCGTAGATCTTGATCGGCGTGTGTCCTGGCTGGAAGCGGGAAGCACAAAGAACGGGGAAGGACGCGGTGTCCCCTTGAACCGGGACGCTGTTCTGGCGTTGAGATGCGTTCAGGGGCAGCACAAGCGGTGGTGCTTTACGTACAAGGGGAAGCGCATGGAAGCGATTGGCTCTGCCTGGAAACGCTCATTGAAGCGTGCCGGGATCGAGAAGTTTCGATTCCACGACCTCAGACATACCTGGGCGAGTTGGCACGTAATGAAAGGGACCAGTTTGCAGGAGCTAATGGAACTAGGTGGCTGGAAGTCGTACGAGATGGTTCTTCGGTATGCACACTTGGCACCGGAGCATTTATCGGATGCGGCGGCACGAATTGAACGGGGTATGGGGGTCGTAACCGATGACGCTACGATTTCGCTACGTTGATAAAACAAAGGGCCCACCGAAATCGGTAAGCCCTTGTTCTAATTGGCGCGCCCGGAGAGATTCGAACTCCCGACCGCCCGGTTCGTAGTTAGGTCACTGAACTGCAACTTGTTGTTATAAAAGAAAGTCTGTGGGGCGCCCGTTGCCAAATCTGCACCACAGTGCATAACGTTGCAGGACTCAATCACGCAAAACTCCCGCAAATCTCCGTGAGTATCACTTTAACCGACTGACTTGTCTGGCAAATCACCTGCCTGAGTACGGCGACGCGTTGTTCCTGACCACCTGAAAGTTGTTCAGGCCAACGCGGAGCCATTAGACGCACCCGACCTGGTTCCGGTTCTCGTCGAATAATTATGGTAGCAGGGGCCCGCTATATGAATTATATGCAAATTGAGCTAGAGCCATTTCCGCTCGTCGCCTAATGTCCAGTACCAAAATAGTCACGTTCGACTCGAACCTGGCTCCTCCGATTTTATGACGCCCACTGCGTAAAGCACCAATCTAATGCCGCGTCGTGTGGCACCGACCCGGCCGATCATTGTTCCAGCCGTGAAGCACAGAACAAATCCCATCAAATCCGATGCTGGCACCCAATATCCAAGGATCCAGTTCCGTCCGACCATGAACAAGACGTATGCGGCAAGAATGATTCTTCCGATCAAATCTAACTGCGAAACGACCTTGGTCGTTTCAAGATTCCAGTCCAGGCGATACATCCTGCTAAGGAATAGGCCAACCAGGAATCCGACGAGAAACCCTATGAAGGCCAGGCCCATATCGAACTTCTGTTGAAGCACATCGACAGCGATTGCAGAAGCCAGTATCAACCAGATAATCAAGAACACTCGCAGTCGGACACGAAGACGATGATCTACATGTTGACGAACCGGTCGAAATATTGACGTTGCTTCGCTGCTCATTTTCCGTGACTACCCAGCACCCTTTCCAATCTATCGTATTTCAGAGCGAAAAAACCCGGCGCATGGCCGGGTTTATTCGCCGCCAAAAGTCGCGAGGCTTTAGGGCGTATACCAGATCGGTGACGTATAGGCGCGTTCCTGCAGCACCATCGGAACTTCGTCGGGCATCTTGATGCCGAAACGGACCTGGTCATAGGCAGTCCAGCGCGGCGTCGGAATTTCGATGACTCGTGCGTAATAAAAAGCTTTCCGCGCAGGGTCGAAATCAGGGTCGGTCCACGACGCTGCCAGGACAGCATCACCGATTGAGTTCGTGTAAGTCGCCGTATCGACATCAACCGTAGATCCGACTCCTTCGGTTACCCTTCCATCAACCACTGCCCTGCCATCAGATACCGCGACATCAAAGATCGCCTCATGAACCTCGCCGTCCGCGTCGAGCCATCCTTTGATGACTTGAACCCGATCGAGATTGGCTCCATCCGGGTCTTTCGCCGCCATCAACAAAAATGTTGGTGCTTTGCCGTCGGGCGCTTGCAACAGGTCGCCGCCCATCGGAACTCCCTTCGCGTAGCCAATAGCAGCCATATCAGGGCGGAACGCATCATCGTTAACGAAGTCGAATCCGCCGAACATCCGGACTTTCATGCGTGTCCCTGTCGTGGCGTAGACTTCCTTACGCTTCATCGCGTCCCAGAGGGCTTCTCGCGTGTTCTCGGTCGCCCACACGGCTGCATAGCCGGCGCTCTGGGCTTCCCAACCGCTCATCTTGGCGACGGTACCTTGTACCGGCGGCCATACATGTTCCCAACGATCCGTATTCTCTGGATTCGGGGAGGAAACAGCATACTTACCCAGGAAGTTATCTTCCGCGGCGTCAGCCATGCCGGTGTGACTGTCGGTCGCGCCAATCATGCCGAATTTAAACGGGTTAGCTCCCAGCTCTTCCTGCTGCTGCAACCCGAGTTGCAGTCCGGAACGAGCGTACTCCGTCTTGAAGTACTCATCCTTGTGGGCTTTCATCATCGCCAGGTTGGCCTTGTCCCACGGTTCGAAGTCCGCGAACTCGTCGTCGGGTGACAGGTAGGGATGCGTCTCGCTGTCACCCTTCATCTGGGTGGCCTCGTACAACGGCTCCCAGCGCATGCGAGCCTCGGCGTATTCCCGGGTGAGCGGGTTTCCGGATAGGGTCTGCAGCGAGAACATCCTGCCACCCGAAAGATTGCCGTTGTGGGGAATGGCCAGAATCTTGCCGCCCGTCTTGTCTTCATAGGCCTGCAACCACGTCCATAGGTCTTCCGGATCATTGCTGTCAAATGCGGAAAAAGGCTTCACCTGGATCGCCTTCTCCTTATCGTCGCGGTAAACGACAACCCGATGCAGGTTGTCTCCGGTAGGGAACGAGCTCCACTCGAAGCCAATGATCGCCGTGAACTTGCCGGGGTCATTATGAGCCTCAGCCGCATCGATAGTATTTTCCCACACCGACATCTCGAACTTAGGCACGGCAAGCCGCGGATCATTGCCGGTTACATCGTAAATAAACTCGCTGAACACTTCAGATGCCAGTTTACCGTCGTCGATCATCTGGGCCCATCGGGCGCCCGCATCGTCCGCGAGCAGAGTTGCGTTGTGTTCTGCGAGGCCCTGGACGACGCCCATATATTCGGCATGGTCGGCCACCATGAGAAAGTCGAGCGGCCGGGACATCCGGTTTGCCATGCCATCGTCGCCGATTACCGTCTCGCCTTTGGCGAATCGATAAGCTTCATCCGGCCCGATCATAGCGTTGCCGTCACCATAGCTGTCGAGCGAAATACTGGTGTGTAGGTGCGTGTCCCCGAAGTACACGTCAGTCGGGTACTCGCGTCCCACTGCGGGCGAATACGGGGTTACCTCCTGAGCGGCGACTGTTGTTGACGCTGCTACTGCAGGTTCTGGAGAATCAGCCGTTGTCGCTGACTGGGCTGGATCTGGCGATTCTGCTGGCGAACATGCCGCTATACAAAAACCAGCAAGCGCGACGGTGATACGAATAAAATTCATGGTCATTTCTTAATCTCCGGTACTTCTCATGGATTCAGCGAAAATCTGGACAAAATCTGACGGATGGCTGCACGGCCATTACCTCGGAAACATGAACTGCAACTGCAAGCGCAGGCTCCAGTCGCCCTTGATGTCGGGCTTCTCAACATTATAGTAGGCCTGAACCTGCGCATTCATCGCTTGCTTGCCTACCCGAAATATTTTGCCCACTCCACCACCGACTGGCACGGTCCAACGCTGCTTACTATCAGCCTCCCAGTCTGCTGTGATCACTGGCGATGTGGTGAGGTACCAACCATTTGAGAGGTTGTAGTTGACGAAATACTGCCAGGTGAAGAAATTGATTTCGTTGCCAGTGGAGGCGCCCACATCCCAGACATTGCTAAACAGTGATCCGACCACCCATTTACCAGGCATGGTCAGCACCACCACAGAAACACCGGCGCCCCATTCACCCTTTCCTAATCGATCGTCGGTGCTGGTCGGCAGAATGACTGTCGGACCGGCACCCCATATCCATTTGCCAGCGTCTTTCGGCGAGAAAAAGCCGGTGAAACTGAGATCACCCAGTCCGTTTTCACGTCCCTGACCTGGGGCCAGGCCCGGCTGGGAAACAAGTGGCAATATGGTACGAGTGACAAAATTCCAGTCGTCGCTAATCTCAAATGGCCACACCGGCTGCACATTGAGCGCATTCAATGTGCCTTCCTCCGGGCCGAAATCGAAATCGGTGTTGTTCTGCAGCGGCAGACTGATCATGCTGGAGATAGGGTTCTGTGCCTTTTTGGCCAGATCCTCCTCGCTCATTTCTTCGGACTGAGCAAGACTTGCCGACGAACAGGCCAACAGGCCGCACAGCCAAATTGGTGCGACAATTAGACGTTGAGAATTCAAAATCATGGCCTCCCGACAACGATTATTCGAGTTTTGGTGCACTGGAATTTCGATGGAATCTTCGCCTTCTTGATATGGGTGAGACCGTAATCGTGCAGCAGTCGTGCCTATGACCACAATAGTCATTTAGGACTATCCGCCCATAATCTCCGACGGGTTGCTATACCTGTCATTAGCGGACACACTCGACCAAACAGGATATTTCTCGATGGCAAATCTGGAGTTACTTAAAGCTAGCGTTGTTAGTCCCATTATTGCGACCCTGCGTTCGCGAGGCACAGACGTTACGCCACATCTTGCGAAGGCGCGATTACCGCTGATAATGGCGGAGCGGCAAGTGGGCTTAGTGCCGTGGGTCTCCGCATTACGTTTCCTGGATGGTGTGGCACATTACACGGGGGACCCTCTATTTTCCGCCGATTGCATACTACGCGCAGGTGGCAAGCGGCCGAATACCGTGGCGTCTATCACGCTCGTTCGCGCGCCGACGGCATACGAATCTATTCGCGTATTTGTGAAAAAGGCCAATACATTTACAACCGGCTCCACGATCACGACAACTGTCTCGGGTAACTGGTTGTGGATTCTGCGAAGACCCAATAGTCCCGGCAATATCGTTTCCTGGCATACCGAACAGTTTGTCATTGCTACTTTCGTCAAAGCAATCTCCTCTTTTTTGGGAGAGGACTGGCGGCCACAGAAATTGAAGATTCGTCAAGCGACACTCCCGGATCGCATTCCCTGGCAATGGACCGAAGCAGACATTGAAACGGCGAATCCGCACACAGCGATTGGCATTAAGCTTGTTGATATCGTATCTGAATCGAAATGCGACCATGAACACACCGCACCGCCGGGCGATTGGGACCAAGCTGCGCTAAGGGAAGCAGTTGTTAATGACAGCGCCAGTATTCGCTCCGCAGTCTTGCACTACATCGAGCACGAGGCCGGGCACATTACACGGGTTGCAGACGCCTTTGGAGTTACCGAAAGGACCTTGCGCAGGCACCTGAAAACTGCAGGCCTTTCTTACTCTGAACTGGTCGACGAGACGCGCTACAAGCGCGCTCTGGAATTGCTCAAAGACTCCAGTTTATCTATCACAGAGCTGGCACTAAGTTTGGGGTACAGGTATCCGGAGAATTTCACGAGGGCCTTCCGAAAACGAGTCGGTGTCTCGCCTAATGACTATCGGAAGATGACCACGAAGGGTCGGGGGCAGGATACATTTTCCTGCGGGGACGCCTCAGAACCTGTAATCAAACCCTGCGGCAAAACCTGAAAAACCATAGCGGATGTCGGTTTTCCGATCGGTGTCGTCTACTGTCACGTCAGCGTCCAGGTAGTTGACGCCAATGTTAAGTGCCCAATGTTCGCTGAGTGAATATCTCGCCCGTATTTTCGACGAAAGGACAAATGCAGAGATATCATTGTAACTGCCACCGACCACAGACACTTGCGCCCCCATTGCCCATTTTGGCGTCAGTGCGAACCACGAGTTAATACCGACGAGCGGCAACGGGGCGAACTGGTTTATGTTTCGTTCGAACTCGCCAGACGTGATCGGAATATTTCGGTACGTAATGTCGCCTTCCGCCCGCAAGACATATTTCAGGTCCAGGCCGTACAGTCCGAGATTGGCGAATACAACGGCCCGCTCGTCTTCGAAGAGTGTGTAGTTGTAACTAACGTAATAAAATGATGTGTGATCAGACAGCGTAACGTTGCCCGTCACATTCAGATCGCCGAGGTTTTCATCGAGCGCAATAAGATTCGTATCGCGCTTGACCCGAAAATAGGACCAGCCGAATCCATGTTTTTTACTTGGACGATAAGTGCCATAGATAAGCGGAATCGTCTCTTTTTCAGGCAGTCCAAGCGTGCCCTCCATGTCAACAAAAACGTCTCGACCCGACGACAAATCAAAAATTTTGATATTGGTGTCGAACCTCTCGTAGCCGATGCCCACACCAAAAACAAACTTGCTCGCAATATTCTGGTCGTAATTCTCATCGGCGGTATCGCTATCATCGGCGTTCGCATTCGAACAGCAGATAAGGCAGAAAACGGCCACCACGCGAATTAGGTTTAGAGTTTTTTCCGCTTTCAATTTATTCACAACCTCCTGCGCATTCAATCTGACAACTCGGGTGGTTAATGAACATCTGCCGTCCACCATACGCAGGAGAAATCAGGGGGACGCGCCCTGCCACCAAAGTCGGTAGGTGGCACGCAGAAAGAAGAGAACCAGGTCTTTGCGAATGCCGTACTCGTCACCGTGTTGCAGCATCAGCCGAATGTGGCCACAGCCGATACTCGCTGGCTCCACAATTAACGACCATCGTCTTCCTTCTCGCCTGCATCACCGCCCAGGGAATAAGCCAGCTTGGCGATCAGCCCTTCAGCAATCAGAATACTGAAAACAACTGCGAAGAATGGAATGATCCCACCGAAATCCACATGCTCGCCAAATATCAGGTCAACCGCGGCGAGAATGGCGAACTTCGAGCTAAACACGATGAGCCAGCTCACGAACCATCGCATGGCCACGGCGAATTTACCCGGCTTGGCCTTGAAGTAACCTGAAACCCGATGCTCCAGTGCAATGGTTAGCTTCAAGAGCAATTGCATGACACAAGCGGTGAACAAGGTGATTGTGAAAGAGTCGATCACAACCTTGTCCCAGTATTCGACATACAGGTTGATCACCACCAGGTCGATCAATACAAAAGGCAGGTAGCGTAAAAACACCACCTGTCTGGCATTCAGCACGGCGCCTTCCCCCGGGCCAGGTTTTGTCGTTATCGTCTGCGTCGTCATTTTGTTTCGTCCATTTCGCTAACTAGGTTCCAAATTGGGTTGTTACTTTCTATTCGGTTCCGCTATTGAGATTCCAGCCACGTACGCAACGCGGCGTTGACGCGCTCCGGTACCTGCATATGCGGTATGTGTCCGACACCGGGATAAGTCACCAGCGTGTACTCACCGTCTACCCAGTCCCATGTATCAGCCAGACCTTCTTTGGTTACTGCCGGGTCTGCCAGACCATGAATCTGCAGCACCGGCATTTCGACCTGCGGAAACCCGGTTAGCTCTTCATACGGCTGTCTGAAATAGTTGGCCTGATACCAATGTGCAATGCTCTGCACGCTGGTACGGGCATTGGCCTCGTTGACAAACTCGGTGATCGCCGGGTCCTCATCGTTCCACCAGGTCGTCATTCGCAAGTCAATCACCCCGGTCAACATTTCAATCGTTGCGGCTTCCTGTTCAGGATCGACAAGTACCCGAGCGTAGGCCGAGCCCTCGGCCTGCTCGGGCGTCTGGTTTGCCAGCGCCCGCGAGAATCCGCGCGGGTGAGTGACGTTGATTACGACCATGCGTTCCACTTTCGATTTGTAGCGATCGTCCATGGCGAAGTACCAGGCGACCAGTCCACCGAAATCATGGGCAATCAGCGTTACGTCATCGCCAGCCACATCGTCGACCACCGCCGCAATGTCGGAGGTGAGAAGCTCCATGCTGTAATTCTCGACGCCTTCAGGCTTGTCGCTGCGGTTGTAGCCGCGCGTATCCATTGCCACACACTTGTAGTCCTCACAAAGCGCATTTAGCTGGTTGTTCCACAGGTACCAAAAATCCGGTGCGCCGTGAACGAACAGCAACGTTTTCGTCCCTTCACCGATCGTCACGTAGTGAATGTTGACGCCGTCGTTGTCTACGCTGTGGTGTTCGACTCGTTCAACTAACATGACATCCCCTCGAGACTGTTCCGGCGAACACGCCGTGGCCATCAGTAACACAAGCAGCAAAACCGTTGTCGATCGTCTCACCATGAACTCCATTAAACCTTCGCCGTTAAGCTAGGACGCCGTGAATGCGGCTCATGCCGCCGTCACCATAGTTTTGAACGGTGCAGAAAACGTAAGCTGCCTGAGAACTCCGGCTCCTCACAAGAAAGGAGCCGGAATCGTCATTCGCAGTAGCGCGTGCGGATAACTGCGATCAAAGCACCAGGTTTTCGCGAATCATATTAATCACCGCGGGTGCCATGCTTTCGACTTGCGCATCAATAAGATGCGGACCCTTATTATTCATTGCAGCCTCGAACTGCTCATTGAACTCTTCAGCCGTTGTCGCTGTTGTTGCGGGCACACCCAAACCTTCGGACATGCTGACCCAATCGATGTCGGGATTCTGCAGGTCGAGCATTTTCATCATGTTAGGTGTTGCATCACCTGGCCGGACACGGGCCAGTTCCATCTCCAGGGCCCGGGAGCCCTTGTTATTCATAATCACCACGCAGATATCCGCCTTCTCTTGCGCCATGGTCCAGAGCGACTGGTTGGTTTGCATAAATGACCAGTCACCAGTGATCAAGATTACTTTCCTGTCTGGACAGGCGACGGCAGCACCGACCGCAATTGATCCGGAATTTCCGATAGCCCCACCTGTACAACCGCTTAGCCAGTCATGGCGGCGAGCACCCTTGGTGACCTCCATCGTGCCGAATGTTTCCATCTGGCCCTCGTCGATAACAATGGCATCCTCTGGCAACAGGTTGGCTACAGTCTGGTCAACGGCCATGGGGTTGAGAACGCCCGAAGGTGCGTCATAGCTAATGCGTTCCTGTCGTGCCATCGGCTCCGCAGGAACTCCAATGGCATCAGCAAGAGCGGTCAACGCAGCGATCATGTCCGTCTCGATCGTTGCGAGTGTTTTTATTTCACATGAATCGGGAACCTTGGTCAGCGCTTTGCCTTTGTAGGAAAAGGCGGGTGCCGGTATCTGATTGCCGATGAGTACGAGCTGCTCGAATTCAGCCAACGCTTTCTGCCCATCTTCGACCACGTAAGGTAACTTCTGAACTGGCACACGTCCCTCACCGCGCTGCATACGAGCCAGGAGCGAATCGTGAAACAGTGTCGCACCTGTAGCGGCTGCGATACGGCCTGCGAGCTCCAGTGCCTCAGCTCTTAGAGCGCGACCCCCGAGCATGAGCGCCGTTTTCTTGCCGGCCTTGAGGTCTTCAGCCAACGCGTCAATCACCGATTGGGCGACACGGCGGCCAGGGGTTCCTTCCTGAACTTCCGGCAACAGGTTTGCATCGCCCCACATCGCCTGACTTGGCCCGAAAACCAGTGAAATTTTACCAGGATAAGAATTAGCAACCCGTATCGCCTCCGCGCAAGCATCACCCATGTGATCACCTGTCAGAGCCTCCCGCGTCCAGTCCGTGGTGGCAGCCGCTATCTGCTGCGGCCTGAAGAGCATCTGGTGTTCCGGATTGTTGACCTCGTGATAGGCGGCCACACCGCCAACGAATACGACCATGGGGGAATTTGCCCGTCGCGCGTTATGCATATTGGCCATTCCATTGGTCAAACCACACGCCACGTGAAGCAGTGCTAGTGATGGCCGGTCTGTCATCCGTCCATAGCCATCTGCGGCACCGGTCACCACGTTCTCATGGATGCCAGACACGACATGCAGGCCTTTGGTTAGCCCAATTTCTTTGACCAGCTGCATTTCCGAGGTACCTGGACAGGCAAATACGGTGTCGATTCCACCGCTGATTGCTGTATCAAAAAATACTTTTCCACCGTTCATTTTTTCGGTCACTTTCTTGCTCCTAAAAGAGTCGTTAAATTTATTTCCATTTCGTTCGATACGGTCATACTAAATTCCTGATTTGCACTGCAGCCATTGGACCTTGGTCTTTTTGTCACGGCGCGAGGACGGCATCGATCACCTCCTGCAGCTGAGTTTCATCGCACGGCTTGCTCAAGAAGCCGACGGCCCCGGCCAACC
>Ga0209273_10003623_pt1 | contig 10504 bp, 11 predicted proteins | sample tdAd471_FD_187126 | JGI IMG/M metagenome (GOLD analysis project Ga0209273, IMG submission 187126) | Marine sediment microbial communities from the Atlantic coast under amendment with organic carbon and nitrate - tdAd47.1 (SPAdes)... | ecosystem: Environmental > Aquatic > Marine > Coastal >...
GGTGTTTGTTGCGGCGGGATCTTCCGTGTCCGGGAAAGCGAGGTGTTCCGTGCTTGATCAGTTGCGATGTGTCCGTTGCCGTTTCCTGCTTCTGGGATTGTTCGGCGTAGCGCTGTGCCAGTTTCCGCCCGCAGATGTCCGTGCCGCAAAGTTCAACCGGGTACTGGATCACGGTGACAAGGCTCCTGTCTGGAACGATCTGCCTGGCACCGACGGCAAGAAGCACTCCTTGCGCGACCTGAAGTCGGCGGACGTTGTCGTCGTTGTTTTCTTCTGCAATCACTGCCCGGTGGCGAAGGCTTACGAACAGCGTCTGCTGAAGCTCGCGGCTGCGACGAAAGAGCAGTCCGTGCAGTTCGCTCTGATCAGTGTCAGCCGCTACGCAGCGGACAATCTCGATGAGATGAAGAAGCGGCGGATCGGAATTACCCGTTTCCCTATCTGCAGGATGCCAGTCAGAAGCTGGCTCGCGACTATGGAGCGTATGTGACGCCGCAGGTGTTCGTACTCGATCGCAAGAGAACGATCGCTTACATGGGGGCCATTGATGACGCGATGGATCCCGACGAAGTCACCGAGCACTACCTCCGCGATGCGATCTCGGCGGTTCTGAGTCGACAGTCGATCGAGGTCGAAGAGACGAAACCAGTTGGCTGTCACATTGAGTTCGACTGAGCGTGCGTCTGCAGGCGACACCATCAGTGGGCAAATGATCGCGAGGCAGCCGGTTGCGGACTCGCCAGCGCTGAAAGTCGCGCTCAGGCGGCTCGACGGTGGAATCTTCGGGTTTTCAGAAAAGGCCGAGAAATCCGGGGATTTTCGCTGGCTTAGTTGACTCGGAGCGAGACGAGAGCCTATCTATCCCTGCAATTCGCAGTGGCAAACGCTTCCGGTGGATGTCGATCGGCAATGGACTCAGTGGTCGCAACGAGCCGCAAGGTCCAGGGATGGTCGATCACTGCGAAACACACAGACAGACTCAACTCTTTTTTTGTGCCAGCAATTCGAAAGGATGCTCAGATGGCGAAACAAGCGGCGGCAGCCAAACCACTGACGAAGACGGAAATCTACAACGCGATCGCGGAAGCGACCGGCCTCTCCCGCAAGGATGTCGGCGGCGTCTTCGACGCACTGGGTGACGTCATTGCAGCGGAACTGGCCAAGGGCAAGAAGACGGACGCCAAGAACTTCACGATTCCCGGCCTGTGCAAGATCGTGACCAAGTACAACCCTGCCAAACCGGCTCGCAAGGGAGTTAATCCCTTCACGGGCGAAGAGCAGATGTTCAAGGCCAAGCCGGCTTCGCAGGCGATCAAAATTCGTCCGCTCAAGAAGCTGAAGGACATGGTCGACTAGACCACCACTGGCAATCCCGTGGGATGCAGATTCGTCTGAGCCTCGTGCTTCGAGGCTCAGACTTTTTTTGTGCGCTGAGTTCGTCGGCGTGCGAACAGGCCGCGATCTCCGGGATTGTGAACTGCCCGCGTTCGATTCTGGGGTAGCCGAGTTTGAGGGCAGCCATAGAAAAAGGCCACTGCTTCCGAAGAAGCAGTGGCCTTCTGTGGTTTTCGCCAGCCAGGTGGCTGAATCAGCCACGCTTGACGCGACGGCGAACGTCTGTTTCCAGAACGCCGAAGGCCTGCTCATGCCGCTGCAGAGCCATCGACAGAGCGCTCAGAAGACGCTTTGCCGTGAAGTGGTTCATGATGATGCGCTGCCCAACGGGAACCGTAACTTCGCCGGTGGCGTACGGGTTCGGGTTGAGGCCGAGATCCAGAATCAGTTCTTCCGGAGTACTCGAAACGCGGCAGAAGTTCGCGTAACCAGCGCTGACTGACGAATCATCGACGACCAGCGTCTGCTGAACCTGCTGTCCGCCGGCGGCGGGGGCAGCAGCGGCTTCGGCAGCCGGTGCTTCCGTTGCAGTTGCGGCTGCACCAGCAGCGCCTTCCTCTTCCTTCTTCGTGTCTGCCTTTTCTTTTGCCACTGTGTTCACTCCCTGGTTTTAACGCTCAAAAAACTGAGCAAAGGCACAAACCGATGCCGGCCACAGCAACTCCACTGCGATCCCCCTGATGCATCAGTTGACGAAAGTTAGTTGCGATTTCGGAATTGGATCAACTCCAGTTGCGACTGTTTTCGTGCAGTCTTTATTTAGTTTTCAAGATTCTGAACGCTTTGGGCGTGAACTTGGGGCGAACTGGAAGACAAGGCAGGATTTCGAGCTGCTGACGGCGGTTGAGCTGTGCCTGCCGTCGCGACGCAAACTCGGGTTCGCAACGGCAGCGACGCCAGTCAAGATTTGCTGAGAGCCAGAACCGGCGGTGATCGCGGATTGATCGCAAGTGGCCAGTGCGGAGCTGCTCGTCCCACGCAGGTCGCGGCGAGTCTTCGAGTCAGTTCCGATCGCCGAACGGTTTTCAGAAACTGAGCGGTTCAGCGAGTTGTCTGTGCGCGGCGATCTCCACGCTGCCGCGCGATCTCGATCTTCATCGCTTCTTTGAGATCGACTCGCTGTCGAACTTCCGGACCTGAGATGAATCTCATGTCGTCGACCACCAGCCGACCGTCCTCTCGCGCCAGCAGCACCTGGGCGCCGAAAGTGTCGTCGCCCATCGTCAGAACCATCTGCCGGTCGTTCTGCTCCAGGCCCGTTAGCGGCGACCGGAGATGCTTGCCCGGATTCACGCCGATCAGCGGAATCTGCTGGGTGGCGTGCCAGACGGTGGTGTTCAGATCCCGTGAGGACAGGGTATGCAGCTGCGGGCGGTCGCCAGCCTGCAGAGCCCGCACGAACTGATCAACGGGGATCAGAGATTCCAGTGTGGTTTTCAGAGAGTTCGGGCGTCCAACGACGGGCATAAGGATGTCGTCGACGAGCAACTGGCCATTCGCGTCTTCCAGAACATAAACGAGATACCGTGATCCCTGGCTGACAGTGACTTCGGTCACCGGCCCCATGAAAACGGTTGTCTTGATCTGCGGGCTGGCGTTCTCGATCTCGGGCATCGGCAGACGCAGCAGCTGGCGTTCGTCCATGCCCGGCTGATTCCAGACGCGATTCCGGAAGTCGGAAGTCGACATCAGGCGGACGGACTGCAGATCGCGCAGCGACAGCGATTCGGAGAAAAGCTCCACCATTGCGTGCGACAGGAAGAGTGCTGACAGACGTTTCTCTTCGTTGCCGTCGAGTTCGTACAGCGTGACGTCGTCGACCAGATATCGATCGCGGGTTGCTGCGTCCTCACCTTCGACGCGGGACAGGCTGAGCTTAATCAGTTCCGTTTCTGTCGGGACCAGGAAGTCCGCGATGCCGTTCTCAAGCTTCAGTGTGAACTCGCGCGCTGCGGCGGCCTCGGCTGTGGGCAGCGGGACCGTCTCAAGGTTGGCGGGGTCGAGGCTGTACTCGAAGAAGGACGGGGCCGTGACCTCTGCCAGTTTCTGCTTGTCGTGCGCGTTATATGCTTCGAGAAACTTTGCCGCCGAATCGAGTACTGTCGCAAACTGCACGACGGAGCTGACGTGCTGGTTGTCCTTGCGGGATTCCACGGCCAGGTCAGAGACCAGCCAGTGACCGTCGTCTTTCTCGAACGAGATGATCATCTGCCCGGCCTTACGCGGCAGACGGACGACGGCGACGTCGTCGTCCATCTGAGCTTCCGGACGGATCTTTGTCTCTCCAGCACGGTCGCCAATGACCCGGTCCGCGAGATAATTCAGGTAGGGCCGCGGCAGCGACGCCAGCAGCTCGCCGAGTTGTGGAGTCGCGACGTCGAGAATCTCCGTACGGTCGCCACCGCTCCAGGCGGCGAGGAACTCGCGAACGGTTGTGACGAGATCCATCAGTTCGGTCACGGGTTTCGTCGAGACGATTCCGTCCTTCTTCTTCCGCAGAAAGATGTCGTCGACCACCCACTTGCGACTGTCGGGTTCCCGCAGCAGTCGATAACGCAGCTTCTGTTGAGACTTGCCGATCGTGACTGTCACGCGTTTTTCCACGTCGCTGACTTCGTCGACTTCGAGCACCTCCACATCGCCTTTGGGCAGCCGCAGGACGGCGAAGTCTTCGATCGATTCGGAAAGTCGCAGCGCCTTCTGCTCGAAGCGGTTTGACGTGCTCTTCTTCAGGTCGCCCAGATCCTCTTTCTGCAGAGCCTGCGTGAACGCTTCGATGGCTCGCGTTTCATGAAAGTTCGCGCAGCCGCTGAGGGCGGCGATGGGCAGCAGAAGACTGGAGATGGTCAGCAGAACGTGTCGACGGATCCGTGTCGATTTCATCGGAGACTCGCTTCGATGCTTCCGTTGAAGCGGTGTTTGCGGCAGATTTCCGATTGCCGGACGGCAACAGACGGGAGGCGGGCCGCAAGTCTCGGCCTGCCTGCGAGGAAGGGCGCGGCTTGTCGCAGAATCGCGAAACCCGGTCAAGATGGACTCTGCGGGGAGCTTCGCCATCCAGAGTGGCGGAGTGTGGCCGCGGTGACAAAGCTCGGATAGAGGAATCGGATGACGGATCGGCGACCACAGGCTCACGGCCGCGGAGCACAGATCAACCCGCCGAACCGCTTCGAGACCGTTCAGCGGGTCGACGATCTTGAGCAGCTCGCGGAGGACGACGAATACTTCGAGCAGTTGCGGGACGTGCGGACCGAGTATCTGCCGGACGAGTCCCGGTCGATCATCTCGGAGAACGACAGTCCCGATGTTCCGTTCCGTTTCAGCCTGAATCCCTATCGAGGCTGCGCTCACGGCTGCAGCTACTGTTACGCGAGGCCGACGCACGAGTATCTCGGCCTGAGTGCCGGACTGGATTTCGAGTCGAAGATCTTCGTCAAGCAGCGAGCCCCGCAGCTGTTTCGTGACTGGCTGGCCCGCGATGTCTGGTCGCCGGAGCTGATTGTCTTTTCGGGCGTGACGGACTGCTACCAGCCTGCCGAACGCGACTATCGGTTGACGCGGCAGTGTCTCGAAGTCGCCGCCGAAGCGCGGCAGCCGGTTGGCATCATTTCGAAGAATGCTCTCGTGGCGCGAGACATTGACGTCCTGTGCGACCTTGCTCGCGACAACCTGGTCGTCGTCAATCTGAGCGTGACGACGCTTGACCGGTCATTGTGCCGCTGCCTGGAGCCGAGGACTAGTTCTCCCGAGGCGCGGCTGCGGACGATCAGCGAACTCGCCGCAGCCGGAATCCCGGTCAATGTCATGGTTGCCCCTGTGATTCCCGGCCTGACGGACTCGGAATTGCCCGCGATTCTGAAAGCCGCAGCGGACGCTGGTGCACGATCAGCGTCGTACACGCTGCTGCGTCTGCCGCTGGCTGTTGAGCCGATCTTCCTCGACTGGCTTGAGCAGAATCGGCCGCAGGAGAAGCCTCGTGTCGAATCCCGTCTGCGGTCCTGTCGTGGCGGAGAACTTTCCGAATCCACGTCCGGCCAGCGGATGCGCGGTTCAGGCGAGATCGCGACGCAGATCGCTCAGGCATTTCGGATCTTCAGCAGGAAGTTCGGTCTCGATCGCCAGTACCCGGCACTGAGCACCGAACACTTCCGACCGCCGAAGTCCAGCAGCGGCCAATTGCGGCTGTTCTGAGGCCCGTGAACCGATGGTTGAAATGCGCCGAGGCGACGGTTCAGCGAGCGGCAACCGGCGTTGACTGACTCCAGATGCCGCGACGTTCGCGCCGCGCCTGATCTTCGGCCTGCCGGAACCGCTCCTTCATCGAACTGTCGAAGGGGTACTTCGTCACGCACTCACTGAGGCCGTTGCGGATCAGTTCCTCGTTGAGGCACCAGTTGTCGTCGCGGTAAACATAGGCAAGCATCCGCTGATAACGGTCGTACTTCTCGCGATCGAACTTCAGCGTGACGGCCTGTCCTTCGACAGCGTTCTTCGTGAACGCCGATGCCTCCGGCCCGTAGGGCTCGACCGGTTTCGTCGGATGCTTCGTTTCGGGAGTGTCGACGCCGATCAGCCGGACCTTTTCGCCATTGCTGAGGACAAGCGTGTCGCCGTCGACGACGCGTTCGACGAGAAACTGTCCATCGCCATCGACGACGGTGCGTTGGGGGATGGCCCGCCGAACTTCTGACGGCAGGTAGCGGTCGACGATCCGCGCGACTTCCGGCGGCAGAGCACCGCTGGCACGCAGCAGAAAAGCGACGACGATCAGGACAATGACGATCAGCGGCGGGAGAGACTTCTTCCCGCGTTTGTTCTGGGCCAAGGGTCTGCCTCCATGCAATTCAATGGCTGAGTGACTGCCCGGGTTGGGCGGCGAGTTCTAGCGCATTGGCTGGAGCGCCGGAACCTCAGTTCTCGCTGAAACGCATCCGTCCGGGTCGGTGCAGGGCCAGCGGATCCTTGCGGTAATTCCGATGGCAGTCCGAACACAGGTCGTAGCGGAACGACGTCGGATCGGAATCCTGGAAATTCATCTCCCCGGTCGCTTCAAAGTCCGACAGCAGCTCGGACAGTTCCGTGAGATTGTCCTGTTCGAGATCGTCGGCGGAGATCGCGTCCGGGTCGAATGCCGGATAAATATCGAGACGCACGACGAAGCGTTCGTCCTTCAGTTTGCAGCCGCAGACATCGCACGAGTAGTGCATCATGAGGGGGTGATCCTTCCCGAAGAGCCGCGTCGTGTCGTCTGTCAGCAGATTCGATTCGGTTGATCAGAACTCTGCCCGCGACGCGCGTCTCGCGAATACCTTTCGTTTCGATTAAACCAGAAACTGAGTGCTCAAAAAACCCACGGCGACCGGCAATTCACGAAGTCGCGACATATCAATCGAATCTTGTCTGAGGGGCTGGCGCGTGCTGTGTATTGATCGATGCTTCCCGGAAGCTCAACAAGCAGACGATGGAGAACGACATCATGGAGTCACCACAGACAGCCGATGCGAATCCTCTGCCGGACGGTGAACCGAAGAACGCAGATGTGCATCGTGTTTCGCGTACGTGGGTTTCAAAATTCCGTTACGCAGGACGGGGAATCCAGTTCGCCATCCGTGGCGAGAAGAGCTTCATTGTTCACGCAGTTGCCACGATCTTCGTGATTGCTGCTGCAGCTGCGTTTCAGGTCAGTTCAACAGAGTGGGCGATTCTGCTGACCTGTATCGCTGGCGTGGTCGCGGCTGAGTGCTTCAACAGTGCGATTGAATCGCTGGCACGAGCGATTACTCGTGAGACGGATCCGGCGATTGGCCGGGCACTCGATATAGCGGCTGGAGCAGTCCTGCTGCTGTCGGTCGGTGCGGCGAGTGCCGGTTTGGTGATCTTCGTGCCGCATCTGCTGCGACTCTTTGCGTCATGACTCGATGACGAAGCTGCAACGGGAGTCGGCGGCAGCAGCAGGCTCTCTCTCGCAGACCGCGGTTCGATCGCGGAGCGATCAACGACTTTGTGGCTGCCCGAAAGTCGTTGTTCGCTCCGCGAACGAAACGAGCCGCGCATCTGAGACTCTGCACAAGTACGACTGCAGAATCAGTGGGTCGCTCGAGCCGGCAACTGTCACGTCACGTGGTCCATCAGTCTTCGGTTGGCGGCGACGCGCTCGAAGCTCCGCCAGCAGTTTCCCGCCAGCGGTCGAAGAGCAGGCGGTCCATGCGGAGGTCGAGTTCGTTCTGATACTCGGCGTTGACCTCGGAGACGACCAGGCCGCGGTAGTCGATCTGCTGCAGCATGTCGAAGACGGCGAAGACGGTCTCGCGCGAGCAGTACATCGGGCGGTGCTCGTCAAAACCGGGGACGTAACCGGGCATGTGGACGTGCCGCAACTTGTCGGCGTGACGCTCGATGAGCTTTCCGACGGTGTCGAGGAACTCGTCGAACGAGCTGCCAGGCAGCGTGAATTTCCAGACGTGCTCGACGTCGAGCGTCAGATACTGATTCTCCTTGCCCCATTTTCTGAGGTCGTCCGGAGTCAGCTTGTGGTTCTCGACCGCCAGCACGATCTCGGGTTTCAGCCGGAGCAGGCCCTCGCCATACCGCTCGAACATGGGCGAGTGGATGACCATCGCCTGACATTCCAGGGCCTCGTAAAGGTGCACGCAGTTCGCCACCTGCTCGTCGGTCAGGTTCGAGCGATTCGGGAAATGCAGGGCGTAGTCGAGCGGAAAATCGAGAGCCGTCTTTGCGACATTCTCCCAGTCGTCGAGCAACGCTCCGTCGAGCCAGAACTCGGCATACCGAAACCCAGCCCGCCAGGCAGTCTCAAACGCGTGTCGAACCGGAATGAACTTGGTGGCGAGTTTCAGCATGGTGAATCCGCTGCCCTTAAATGAGTGAATAATTCGCAGAGACCGGCTGTCCATAACGGTCGAGTTGCTGTTGTCGGACTACGCGCGATTGCGACGGTAGATTTCCATCAGCAGTTCGTCGACGGTTTTTGCCTTGGGCATCGATTTGATGGCGGCTTCCACCTTTTCGCGGGCTTCGGCGGCGTTGTGGCCGAGGCTGAGGAGGGCTTCGTAGGCGTCCTCGGCGATGGATGGCTGAGCGATGCTGCTGCCGAGGTCGGCCTTGTCGACCATCAGAGCGAACTTCGCCATCTTGCGCCGCAGCTTGGCAACGATGCGCTCGGCCATCGCCGGGCCGACACCGGGCAGCGTGCTCAGCTGCTTGATGTCCTGCTCCTCGATCGCCGTCGCGACTTCGCGGACGGGGCGGACCATCGCTCGCAGCGCCTTCTTGACGCCGACGCCGTCGACCTGGCAGACCGAGTTGAAGAAGTCGAGTTCGGCTTCGTTCATAAAGCCGACCATGCGCGGCACCAGCCGGCCCTGCTGAGGGTTGCCGTCGAGGTACTCGATCGTCCGCAGACTGACTTCCTGCCCGACCGACGGCTGCAGCTGCCGCCGGACGAATTCCGGGATCAGAACCTCGTACTCGAACGGTCCGGCCGCGATTGTGGCCGCCGCTTCAGAAAGATGAACCAGCTTGCCTGTGATCCTCGTGATCATGCTCAACGTGCTCCGTCACAGTGAAACCAGTGAGATAGAGAAACTTTGAAGAAGGGCGGCGGCGTTGTAGCGAATCCGCGCCCGCGTTCCCACGGGAGTCCGTCGCCGCATGTGGGACGTTCTGCCTCGTGCGGGTTTCCTGCTTCTGGACCCGTGCCGAGCGGTGCCCGAGACAGCTCGACCTGGGCCGAGCGGCGGGCACTTTGGAACACTCGCTTCCTGCAGCTACTTCTGAAGATGCTGCGCCCACGCGGGGGGCAGGTTGGCGAAGACCCAGTCGCGGCGGATGCGGTGTGCTCGACAGTGGGCGGACATGATGTCTTCGATGGCCTGCATGCGGGCTCGTTCTGATCGCGCGCCGATGCGTGTTCGCAGCGTGCGGACGAACTGGTACTCGAAGTAGGACAGCACGCCATCCGGTGCCAGGTGGCGGAAATAGTGCTCGAAGATGTCGCCGACCAGGTCGACCGGGAAGTTGTTCAAAGGCAGGCCGGAGATCACGAAGTCGTACGGGGCCTCGGACTGAAACTCCTGCAGCGGCTGAACGTGGACCTCGGAAAAGGCGGCGACTCGGTTCCAGGCGGGATCGGTCTCGAATCGTTGTCGGAGGTGGCTCGCGAAAGACTCGTTCAGTTCGACGAGGTCGAAGCGGTCGCCCTCCCGCAGATGCCGGACAATCGCGTTGGTCAATGCGCCGGTGCCAGGGCCGATTTCGAGGACTCGGACCGGCTGATCGGCGGACCGCTGTCTCAGGTAATGCGTGATGGCCCGCGCGAGGAATCGGCTGCTGGGCGCGATGGCTCCGGTCGTGTCGAACCGCTGGCGGAACTCGCGGAAGAAGGTGAGGTGTTCGCGGAGCATTCGTGGTGAGGTGTGGGGGGAGGAGAAATGTGGGGGAAGAGAGTAGAAGATCTGAGTAGCGAAACTCGCGCAGAGTTTCGGCACCCGTTCAGGCTCGACGGCCGAAACTCTGCGCGAGTTTCGCTACGACTGGGCGTCGCCAGTTCGGTCGGCGGCTGCCGCGACGGACTGGCGGACGATATCGAGTCCGACGAGGTTGCTCCACGCGGTGGTGAGTTCGCCGCAGATCGGGCCAGGCGTGCCGAGTCCGACGGCCTGACCGTTGAATCTGGTAATTGGCAGGACGCAGTAGGGCGTCGAGGTCGTCAGCACTTCGTCGGCGGATTGCAGGTCGGGTTCAAACAGAGGTCGTTCCTGCCAGGTGAAGCCGCAGTCCGTCACGAGTTCCTGCGTGACCGCGCGGGTAATGCCGCCGAGCACGAGGTCCGAGGGCGGTGTGGAGATGGTCTGCCCGTGAACGACGAGCAGATTGCCGGAACTGGTCTCGGTGAACTGGCCGTCGGTAGTCTGCAGCAGGGCTCGCGAGCCGGGAGTCTTTTGGCCGGCCTCGCGGTCAGCTCGCCACCAGTGCAGGCGGTTGCGGTGCTTGGCTCGGGGAGTGACAGCGTCTTCCGGCAGTGGTGGGACACCGACCGTCGTCAGGTGGCCGCCCTTCGAGTACAGCTCGGCCCAGAATTCGAACGGCA
>Ga0209273_10003624_pt1 | contig 10504 bp, 11 predicted proteins | sample tdAd471_FD_187126 | JGI IMG/M metagenome (GOLD analysis project Ga0209273, IMG submission 187126) | Marine sediment microbial communities from the Atlantic coast under amendment with organic carbon and nitrate - tdAd47.1 (SPAdes)... | ecosystem: Environmental > Aquatic > Marine > Coastal >...
CATGCGATTCGACGGGCTCGACCAGGCGACGCAAGTTGACGTGCACCCGCCAGCCAGCACGCACAGGCCGTGGGCCGTCAGTTCGTCCGTCCGGAAGCGACCGCACGCCGTCAGAGCAGACCGGAACACCTCCAGCACGGCGTGCGAGACTCGCACCGCTCCGGCGACGGCGGTTTCGATTAACTCGTGGCAGTGGCGCGCGAGGCGGGCCAGACACTGCTGATGACTGGCCAGAGTGAATCGGTCGCCGGGGCTGACGTCGTGTTTCGCCTTCCTGCTCGTCGGGGAGGGACAGTAGCCGTACAACACCGATGGCACGGATCGGTCTTTTCGGTGGCGGTGTTCGTCCCGGGAGCAAATAATCCCGCAGTCGCAGTGACTGACGGAGAGCGTTATCCGGCTCTGCCCATCGACTGAAATCGCGAAACCGCCCGCGGATCTTCCTGGCCCGCTGGCCGGATTGATGCGGAAACCGTGGGAAGCCGGAACGTGGCTTCTCCGGTTTTGCCTTCCTGGTCGCCATGCGTTAGCCTCGCCGCCGCGTGCCGGAGCGGGCGTCGCCACCGCATGAATCAGCCTTCTCAGCGAAACGTTTGTGCCCTTATTTCAAGGGCTTTGCCCCCGTAGCTCAGTAGGATAGAGCGACGGTTTCCTAAACCGTAGGTCACAGGTTCGAATCCTGTCGGGGGTGCTTGGGACATAAGTGGTTACGTCGAGTCGTCGCACTCGCTGACCTGATCCGATGCTGAGTCGACTTCTTATGCAGCAATGAATCCCGCTTCTGAGTTCGACCGTCACTTGTTTGTCCAGAGGTTGGAAATCGAACAGAGTTTCGGCCAACTGACGAGTTGGATCGCGGGAATCTGACGTGCGTACCACGCGAGGTGGCCGGGTCAGCACGGGCCTGGTGTCGCAGTCAAGGGTGACTCACGGCCTGGTCGATTTCATGGCCAGCGCCGACAGGTACCATCAACCCACATCAATAACCATCCTGTCGCTTCGCGACCGGCCTTCATGCAGCCGAGTCTCCCTGCTGACTCGTCGTCGAGTACTGATCCGCCAGGGAGTATCCCGCCGTCAGGCAATCCGTCATGCCCGCAACCGCAAGGACTACTGGCACATGGCGAAGACCATTGCCAGCGGCGTCGGGATGACGAACAAGTGGCTGGAGAAGCAGGGCCTGATCCGCCCGAAGCAACTGTGGAGCGATCTCGCTCCCTGTCTTCACTCAACACAGGCTGAACCGCCTGGTGCGGACCCGCATGCCAGGCGGCGTGGGGTGGGCGGTCAGAAGTGGCCAACCTTACCCGATTAGGTCGCCTTCAGACACGCTGCCGAATCCAACGCCGATAGGACTGCTTCAACACGCGGTCTAGCCAACAGTCGCTGAAGACGAGCCAGTGCGGCGTCTTTGACAACGAACAGCAGGGCAGCAATAAAAAGCGTGACCAGAGTCACCATCAGCGTGAATGAAGTGAAGATAACGTGTTCCGCGATCAACAAGTGCATACGCGCATGAATTGACGTCACGGCCCTTTGTGTTTCTTCATCGAGTTCCGAACAAGCTTCACGAAACCTTTGGGAGTACCTTTTTGCCGGATGCTCCGTGGCAAGGCGTCGCGTTGCGATGAACATTGACATGAGTTCAATAAAGCCAAGGTTGTGGCCGTATTGAATTGTTCCGTTGATAGTACTTCTGAGCATGCCGTATGCACGATGTTCAAAGTTAAGCTTATCCTCGTCTGCTAAGTCAAACAGTTCGTCGCGAAGTGCAAAGAGGTTTTGCCGCAGAAGGTCAAGACGATAATCACGGTAGAGCCAGAAGAAGAGTATGCAGAGTAGAAACAGCCCAATCCACCCGATCGGTGTCATATCATTGATCCTTTGGATGAGTTGCGCCACGTTGAGTCAGGCCACTGGATGTGCGACCGGGATCACGTTCCTTTTCAAGCTTCTTGATCCGGCCCTGAAGGCGTTCGATCGTGTTTCGGCGGAGGCTACGCTGACGAGCGCCGTAAATGACACCGCCGCCGCCGAAAAGGTACGCGAAAACTTCGCTCAATCTTACGTCTGCGAACAGCTTGATGCCAATGTCAGCCGTTGTCGTTTCGCCGGAAAGGCTGGCAACCGTGAGATATGCGAAATACGCGATCAGCGTCAAACCGGACCAGCGGATGAGGTTGATCAGAACGGTGGCGATCGCACCAGCGTTCTTCTGCCGCTTCAGCAGACGGACTTCGGCTTCGAGTTCGGCTCGCGTTGGTTTCTTTGCCGCCATCGGCTTCCTTGCAGACGTGAATGATTTGCGACCTAAACGAATTGCGATCTATGCGGCCGGCGGGGTGGGTGTGGTGTTGCCGGGGTGGGCCGCCGGACTCATGGATCGTGCGTTGAACTTTGCCGCTTCGCGGTGAGTCCCTCTGTCTGAGGCTCTGCGGATTCAATGACGTCTTGAAGGCGGCTTGCTGGGGAGCGTAATCGGCCTCGAGCGGCTTGTCAGCCTCGAAGCGACGGGTGTTCCCTGGTCGACTGAGAACACCTGAGTCAGTTGCCGGGCGTGTGCGGGAGGCCCGGTCATGATCTTCGCGCGGTCGGCGCGGTCGGAGAGCGGGGCCGGTGTGCTCCGTTGGCCGGTTGCCGGGATCTGGCAGGTCGTGCGCGCGGCGGAAGTCAGGCATGCCGCGGCCTCGTGTCTGATGGGCGGCTGGTCGGTGCGGGCGAGGAATGTCACCTCACCGTTCTCATGCGCGAGTAGTTCAATGTGTCGCAGGATCAGCTCTACAAGACGCTGGCCTTCGCTCGATACGACGATAGGTACGATCTCTGCGCAGCGCAGGCGGTAATCCGTTGCGCTGGGCTCATAGCCGCTAACTGCAGGTCTGTCGGGACAGTAAAGCGGCTCGACTGAAGGTGCAGAGGCGGACGATCAAGAAAGGGATGGAACGTCGACGAGCTGCACGAGCAGGTTCGGTGTGCCCCAAAGGCGAATTCGCGGACATCGAACGCTTCACCGGGACGTTCCTTCAAGTTCAAGTCCGTTGAGGAGCTGGTCAGGAAACTGGCAGAGATGGAACGGCAGTTTTTGCGCCCGCCGGTCACTGTCGGCGACGGTAAGACATCATCCCGCCGCATCCATCGCTTAGTGGCCAGCGCCGAGTATCCGGAATCGCTTCAGAAGGTGCGACGGTTCCTGACCGCCATCGAACGGCATGTCAGGAAACTGAAATGAACTGTCGAGGGTCCGTTGCCTGCGGATAAAGAGAAGTGCAGCGAGGCGGTTGGCATTGCTCCAGTGCCGGCAGGTCTGGACTTTCCGGGAAAGACAAACGTTTGAGGCACCGTGGCGTTTCCGTCGAGGGGCTTCACAATGACTCATCGTTCTCGTCGCCGGTCGAGTTCACCGCAACAACGGGCAGAAACTGAGGCCGCAGAACCGTCCAGCAGCTGGCTCGCTCGGGGGCGATGTCTGATTGTCGTGCCGCTGAGTGAAGTTCACTTCAGCGGGTTGCAGCATTTCCGATCGGTGCCCAATCTTGTGGCACAGCCGAGAGCGGAGAATTCCCGGTTCCTCGTCGCTGGAACCTCGACAACTACATTCATGCATACGGAAACTTCCCTGCCATGACTTTCATCCCGAGTCTCCTTCGGTCGTTCGCACTGAGTTTTATCGCATCCGTGGCATTACTCGTTCCCGATCATCCGACCCACGCGCAGTCAGAGACCGGCGAGAGACCACTCATGGCCTACGTCGGCACGTTCAGTGCTCCGCTTCAGGACGTGTTACCGACGCAGGTCGATCTGCCGCCCGGCAATGGCCGCGGGATTCATCTTTTCAAGGTCAACCGTGACACAGGAGCGATGACGCCGGTCGGCATCTATGCAATGGGGACCAGTCCAAGCTGCCTGGCAGTGAACGCGACCGGCACTCGGCTGTACTCGTCCAACGAGACGGACCGCGTCGGAAACACCAAAGAAGGGACTGTCAGTGCCTTCGCCGTCAGCCCGGAAGACGGACAGCTCAAGCTACTCAATACGATGCCCTCAGGCGGCGACGGTCCGACCTATGTAAGCATCCACCCGTCCGGACGGTTCCTGCTGGTCGCCAACTATTTCGGAGGCTCCGTCGCGGTGCTGCCGATCCTTCCTGACGGTCGGCTGGGCAAAGCGACCGATGTCAAAAATGATGCCGGGAAGATCGGACCGACGCGGGCGACCAATGCCCCTGAAGGCAGCTTTGCTTTCAGCGGACACGATCGAACTCACGCGCACATGATTCAGGCCGATCCGTCCGGACGCTTTGTCCTGCATGTCGACCTGGGACTGGATCGCATCTTCGTCTGGAAGTTCGACGACAGGAACGGCACGCTGACGCCGAATGATCCTCACGCGGTGGTGCTGCCGCCCGGTGACGGCCCGCGGCACTTCCACTTCCATCCCAATGGCCGCTGGCTCTACTCGATTCAGGAAGAAGGCTCGACGATTGTGCTGTTCGACTACGACGCCGCTGCGGGACGACTGACGTCGCGACAGACGATCTCAACGCTCCCACCGGAATTCACCGGCAGCAATTTCTGCTCGGAGATTCTCGTGTCGGCGGACGGAAAGTTCGTTTACGCGGGGAACCGACTCCACGACAGCATCGGCATCTTCTCTGTCGGCTCGAAGGGCGAACTCACGTTTGTCGGCGAAGAGTGGACTCGAGGCAATTACCCGCGCAGCTTCAGCTTCGATCCGACAGGCCGGTTTCTGTACTGCGGCAATCAGCGAGCTGACAACATCGCCGTCTTCAAAGTGAACCGCCAGACCGGCAGTCTCGACTTCACCGGCCAGTACGTTCCGGTCGGCAATCCCTCGCACATCGTCTTCATCGATCAGGCAAAGTCGAATTGAAGCCAGACAGGCCGGTTCAAGGAGCGCAGAGACGCCGCTCCGTCATCCCACAGCCGCCCCACCCCATTGCCGGAGCATCCTCGTTGTGCTCCTCGATCTGGCCTACCTTCAACTGGAACGTAGATTCGCGGTCTGGCGCGATGCGATCCAGTTGCAACGCTACGAGGTACGTCAGTTCGGGCTCCGAGTTGTACGCGGACAAGGTCGCCTAGCCTGCGTCCGAAACCGTTGCGAGTCGGTGATTCTCGACTTGATGCCGAATGACATACTCAGAGACCCCGTAGTCGTCAGCCAGTTCAGCAACCTCGTCTTCGCTGATACTTGCGCCCGATAAACACCCCCTAAGAGACTCATGAGGCGCAAGAAATTCAGCCGCAAAGGCCCGACTCATCTGTTGACGGTCAGTCTTCAAGCCAGAAATGATCGCGAAACGGTCGCGACGCAGAGTTAAGTGCTCGAAGAGTGCCCGGCAGAAAGCGAATTGCCGGGAATCCGAACGCGTCTTCTCAATCAGAAACTTCGGGTTGTTCAATTGATTTGGACCAGTCATCGCATCGAGAAATCGGCATTTGCCTGTGGCAGGCACAACGCACTGATCCAGTCTGTCGATTCCAAGATGCCCGGCGAGTTCCTCGAGCGAGTGGGACTTCCACGAACCTCCATTCAGCTTCGTTCGTAATGCGGCTGCATACTGATAGCCGCTCTCCCACGGTGTGATATTTGAGTCTATTGATGGTGCATGGCGACGAATTCCAACGAATGCGTCACCGGAGCTTGAATCAGATGCAATCGCGCAGGAAGCAGTTATCAGAAAATCTGACTGCCGGGAGAGTTCTGATGGCGTAGCCAGCGCCATGAATTCGTCGAATAGCTCCGGACGCATATCTCTGTTTGCCGCGATAATTGCGTCTGCCTGATCTTGCTCAATCGAATATGGGTCTGTCCCGAGTCGTGCTGCGGCGAGACAGAACTCTCGCTCTTCCTTATCTGCAGTCTGGATTGCGTTCCACTCTTCGTGCAACGGCGTGTTTGACAAGGACAATTCATCAAGTCGTCCGATCACAGCGTTCACAAAGTCCACCATCGCTGCCCGGAAGTCTGCGTTTGGAATCCGCGCGCGACCTTCAGACAGGAACCTTACGCGGGCACTCGGGATGTCGAGTGGCTGCCAGTGGGCTTCAACGCTGCTGCCACGCGGGGCGAATCGAAGGGACGGCAGAACGAAGCCCTCACGCCCCCAGCGGAGATTGTGCCTTTGGTCAAACCCACGACTGTCAGCCAGCCCCGGACGCTCGACCTCAGACTGCAGAAACCACCAGTTTGCCGCGATCCATTCGGCAACCGGAAAAAGAGGCAGGAAGACACGATTGCGGACAGATCGAGTCTGGCGATCGTGGAATTCCGTGACAGGTTGGTCATCGATCAGAATTGACAACGACGCCCACGTTGCGCGCAAGTCGTCACCGTGTGCCCCGGCGGGATCCTGCCACTCGAATTCAAAACGCAAACGACTCATTTCCAATTCACATGCCCTTCAAGACCAGTTGAACTCGTCAATCCGCTCCGGCCATTCATCTTCCGTCAGCGGCCACCCCTTGTACTCGCCGAGTCCCCGATTCACGAGACGTGCTTCAAAAACAATGTTGTCAACACGACACCAGGCATACCTGGGGAAATCACCTTCCCATGGGCCACCGAAACACTGAAGTGCGAATGCCTTCTGCAGCCACTCTTGTACGTCCGGCTGTCGGTCATTCAATGCGACATCACACTTTGAAGCGTCAGCCCGAGGACGTGGGGCTCCTGCGAATGACGGCCCAGTCTTGTGTTCTGGACTTCCCACGTAACGTACGCGCTCTGCGAGACCAGCTGCATCAATCCCCTCAGGCGCTGGTTCAATTGATCGGATCAGCGGGCGTTTTCTTTGAGGCGTACGCACAATTGGTTCTCTGATATGCGTTGACGGTCGAATCCCGAGAGCGTTCTTATCGTTTGGGCTGCATGGTACACGAATCGTACACGCGATGAAGAAACGAAGTTGACCGGACCAGGCGGAGCGCCGTTCCGGCATTCCCAGACAGAAACCACCTGACAATTCGCCCGTGCTGCCGGAGCTGTGTCGCTGCGCTCCTTGATCCGGCCTACTTTTGGGTGAAGCGGAGGGAGTACAGGTCGGCGTTTTCCAGGCGGATGCGCAGGCGGATGGTGTCGTCGTTGAGGGCAGAGAGGGAGCCGCCTCGCCATTTCACGGTGTGCTGGAGTTCGTTGCCGAAGAGGGTTTCTGAGTCGTAGAGCGTGAAGCCCTCGATGGGTGTTCCGTCGAGGTGGCAGAGTTCGAAGCGGATCCAGCCTGTCGCGTCGGTGGCGTAGTTGACTTCCAGGGAATCGCCGGTGATGTGCAAGGGGCGGGTGAGGATCTCGCCGACCTGGCCGGCGGACTGCAGGGAGACGAAGCCGTCTTTGCGGATGACGCCGCGGCGGAGTCTCATGCCAGGATGGCGGTAGTGCTCAGTCCAGTAGATCGAGAGTTCCTCCGGACCGGTCTCGAGCAGGCCCCAGGCCGGGTAGTTGTTGCGGTCGGTCCAGACTTCGGGCTCGGTCGAGGGGCGGATGAAGGCGTTGCTCCAGCGGTCGAAGTTCAGGCCGTCGCGGCTGCTCATCAGGATCGCGTCGCTGACGCCGGGCAGCTCGCGGCCTTCGATCTTCGTGCGACCAGGGACGAAGCGGGCGGGGAAGCCGATGTAGAGATGCGGGGCTCGGTCGTAACGCTGGATGCCGTTCGTGTAGAGGTGCTCAAGCCGTGTGTCCGAGTATTCCAGAAACACGGGCTCGGTCCACGTCCGGAAGTCTTTGCTGGTGCAGGTCATGATGTCGCGCACGCCGTTGCGGCCCTTGCGGTGGAAGTCGACGTAGCATTCCCGCTGCGGATCCCAGAACGCGAGGTTCTGTGAATCGAAGGCGCCGTCCGTGATGGCCGGGTGGTCGAGCAGCTCGCGCCAGTGAATGCCGTCCGGCGAGGCGAAGACGCCGAGTCCTCGACCGTGGTGCGAATAGCCGACCGCTTTGAACCGTTCGTCAGCGATCGCGTCCGGATTGCTGTCCAGGAACGGCGTGAAGTTGTGGGCTCCGACACCCTGCCACACGATGTTGTTGTCCTTCGAGCCGTCGTACTCGAAGAGCCCCGCGTTGACTCGCGTGAAATGGATGCCGTCCTGGCTTTCGGCAACACAGCAGACCTGCCCGTCGCTGCCGGGTGAAACTTCGCCGCGGTAGTACATCAGGATTCGCTCGCCGTCACGCACCATCGCAAAATAGGCGGAGGTCTGCCCTTCCCAGGGTTGATCCAGCTTCAGGACGACTTCGCGCGGATCGGGATGATGCAGCCGCCGCTCGACACCGCCGGTCAGGCTGTCGATGAGAAAATCGTCGACGAAGAGTTCGCGTCGCTGGCCGATGTCGTAAACCGGCTTGTCGCCTGGTTCGGCGCGAGTGAGTCCCGGTGCGCCGGGTTCGTCGCCGCCAGTCACGGTCAGTGATGCGTCGTCAGCCTCGAACACACCGACGTCGCCTGCGTACGAGTAAACTGCGACGGCGACTTCCCAGGCGGCTTCGGGAGCGACCTGCTGCACGACGACTCGCTGCCAGTCCTCGGCAGATCCGACTGTCCGCTCGTAACGATGCTCGATGCGGCGACCGTTGAGATCGTAGAAGTTCACATAAACGCCGGGCCGGCAGTTGTCGGACGTTCGAAACCAGGCCGACGCCGTGTAGTTGCCGCGGGGCCGGGCAGGGATCCGTCGACTCTCCAGCATCTGGCCCTGCTCGGGGCTGTCGTCTGAGAAACGCACGCAGGCCGTGCCCGTCCGACCACCGTCCGTGAGGCGTTCCACCTTGATGCCCTGACGCGTGGTCCAGTCATCGGCAATGAAGCCGTCAGCGTCAGCCTGCTCGAACGACGGATTGGGAGCAAGATTGGACTCACTCGCGACTGCAGCACGGGATGTTGCAAGGACGAGGGCCAGAAATGTCAGGTATGAGCGATTCACTGAAAGCATCTCGATGATGAAGTTCTGATGGTGATCTGTGACCAACGCGGCCACACCTGGAAAGTGAAGTGTGGAATGAACGGGCCCTCGTTCAATGGTCGACGGTATTGACGGAGGCTATGGTCGTCGCCACTGCATGTGCCTGGATTCCGTCAACCGAAGTCATTCAGCTCAGGATTTACCATGAGACACGCTCTTGCCGTCCTGATCGTCGTTGCCCTGGCTGTCCCGTCGCTGTCCGCCGAAGAGTCTCGGGATTCCGCAGCTCAATGGAAAGCCGGAGCCGCTTCGGTCGTGATCACGCCCGAACGGCCTCTGCGAATGGCTGGGTACGCGGGACGAACCGATCCGGCAGAAGGGACGGTGCAGGACCTCTTTGCGAAGTGCGTCATCATTGAAGACCAGCAGGGGCAGCGCGTCGCGATCATCACACTCGACCTGATCGGGGTGCTGGCGGAACTGCGTTCGGCGGTGGTTGAACAGCTCAGTGAGAAGTACGAGTTGCCGCCGGAATCCGTGCTGATGAACGCCTCGCATACGCATTGTGGTCCGGCTTATGGGCGCGACGATGCGCAGGACTACTTTGATCAGCTCACGCAGAAGATTGTCCAGGTGGTTGGGGATTCGATCGATCGACTGCAGCCAGCAACGCTGACTTACAGCGTCGCGCGGGCCAGCGTTGCCATGAATCGTCGGACGCCCGCGGTGACCGGCTTCGTCAACCACCCCAACCCGGAAGGGCCGGTCGATCACTCGGTCCCTGTGCTGAGTGTCCGCAACTCGGCGGGCGACCTGCGGGCGATCGTGTTTGGCTATGCCTGCCACAATACGACGATGGGGTTCCTCAAGTGGTACGGCGACTATGCCGGATACGCTCAGGAGTATCTGGAGGCTGACCACCCGGGAGTGACGGCCCTGTTCATGATGGGCTGCGGCGGAGATCAGAATCCGTACCCGCGCAGTGAGTTGAAGTTTGCTCAATACCATGGACGGACGCTGGCCACCGCCGTCGAAGCCGCTCTGGAAGTCAATCAGCGAACTCTGCGTCATCAGCGTTCCGTGACCGGGCCACTGCGGTTCGCCCTGGAAGCGGTCGACCTGAAGTTCCTTGATAAGGACCGACCGGACTTCGCCTATCCCGTGCAGGTGATTCGTTTCGGCGAGGACATCACACTGGTCGCTCTCGGGACGGAAGTCGTTGTGGACTACTCACTGCGTCTTAAGTCCGAGTTGTCGCAGCCCGAGGGGCCGGCCATCTGGGTCGCCGGGTACTCGAACGTTTACGCTGGTTACATCCCCAGCCGCCGCGTGTTGCTGGAGGGCGGCTACGAGGCTCGAAGCCGGCCATGGCATCCGGACCTCGAAGAACGCATCGTCGCGAAAGTGCATGAACTGGTGGGGCAACTCAAAGCGTCAGTGGAAGCCTCAGTGGAAGAGAAGCCGGAAGATTAAGAACGGGATCACTGCTGGCGCGGTGTCTCGCTTGATCCGGTCTGCCGAATTTGTCGGGCGTTGGGCTGTTGATGCGTTTGCCTCACGCGATTCAGTCTCGCTCGCGGACGAGTTCG
>Ga0209273_10003625_pt1 | contig 10503 bp, 5 predicted proteins | sample tdAd471_FD_187126 | JGI IMG/M metagenome (GOLD analysis project Ga0209273, IMG submission 187126) | Marine sediment microbial communities from the Atlantic coast under amendment with organic carbon and nitrate - tdAd47.1 (SPAdes)... | ecosystem: Environmental > Aquatic > Marine > Coastal >...
TTTCAATTGACCAGCTGTCCGAGATCGCGTTTCAGGTGCTGTCTGCCGGTGGCGTTCCGGAAGGCGACGCGCAGATTGTTGCCGCAGAACTCGCGGACGCGAATGCGGTCGGGCACGACAGTCACGGCGTCATTCGCTTGATGCAGTATCTGGACATGATCGACCAGGGGTTCGTCAAGCCGGGCGCTGCGATTGAGGTACTGAAGACCGGCCCCGCATTCACAATGCTCGACGCGAATTTCAACTTCGGGCAGGTCGCTGCAAGTCGCGCCGTCGAACTGGGAATCGAACAGGCGCGAGCGTCCGGCACGGCGACAGTATTAATCCGCAACTGCAATCATGTCGGTCGGCTGGGGTCATACTCAAAGCGAGCGGCCGAAGCCGGGCTGGCCAGCATGATGGCAGTGAACGCGCCGGGGCCGGGGGGCGTGGCCCCGTTTGGCGGCATCGAACGGCGGCTGGGAACGAACCCGATTTCGATGTCGGCTCCCTGGCACGACCAGGCCCTCGTGCTCGACATGACGACCAGCGCGACCGCCGAAGGCAAGGTTCGCGTCGCTCTGCAGAAGGGTGAGTCCGTGCCCGAAGGCTGGATCATTGATGCGGACGGTCACCCGACGACGGATCCCGCGCGGCTGTACGACGGAGGGGCTCTGCTGCCGCTGGGTGGTCCGCTCGGCTTCAAGGGCTTTGGTCTGTCGGTGATGATCGATGTCTTCGGCGGCATGCTCTCGGGCAGCGGTGTCGGACGCGACGATCTGCCTCGCGGAGCGAACGGCGTCTGGATGTACTTTGTCGATTTGCCGCAGTTCATCGAGCGTGACGCGTTTGACAGTCTCATGACACGCTACGTCGAGTCGATCCGCAGCACGAAGAAGGCTCCCGGCGTGGAAGAGATCCTGATGCCGGGTGAGATCGAGTTACGCCGCGAGGCCGATCGTCGAGCCAACGGTGTTGTTGTTCCTGATGAAACGTGGCGACAGATTCAGGAGCTGGCAGCGAAGCTTGGGGCATCGCTCGGCTGAACTCTCGCAGGATGTCGTGAGCGAGACGGGAGCCGACACGAAGCTGCAGTCGATTCGGAATGGATGGCAGGAATATGGATGGCAGGAATATGGATGGCAGGAATATGGATGGCAGGAATATCCAGGAGGCGGCTGCTGTTTGGTCATTTTCCTGCCGCCAGATTTTCCTGCCTCTGAAAGTGAGTGCAGGAAGCGATGCCACTGCAGAAAGCGCAGGGCTTAAGTCGTCTTAAGGTCGGAGCAAAGTTGTCTCCCCTGAACTTTGAGATCTCTGTGCCTATGGGGTTCGAGTTCTGCGTTGCAGCTTCTGTCCTTCATGATGCGTCTGCTGAGTCGGCGCCGGTGTTTGCTGCAGCACGTTGTGCGGCCTGTTTAGCTTTCACCTGGCAGAGCGACTTCCGATGCGCGAGACGATGCGCGCTGGCGAAACTCTGACAGTCATTCAGCGCGAGTGCTGCGCGTTCAAAGTTCGTCAACGAAAGTCGCGTGAGAACTGGTAGAAATCGTTAAGGCGACGCGATAGCATCCCGCCGCCCTGTCGAGGAGATGTCACGGGGCTTGCTGCATGGAGGTCCGGGCTCCCTTCTCTCACACGGAAGCCACTCGGCAGTCCGCTGCCTGGTGCCTGAGATCGTGCCTGTGCTCACCGTCGCTTGCGGTGGTGAGGGAATGGAGTCCGTTTTCCCTCGCATCTTTTTTCGCTCTGGATATCCCGCCTCTGTTTAGCCGTAAGCCGCAGGCGTGCGCGATCTCTGAAACGCTGCCTCTCTGATCTGCGGGCACGACTGCGGCTTGCGGCTAAACAAGTCGTCGGTGATTGCGGTGAGTATCCAGCGAACACTCCAGCATTGAGGCTGATTGATGAGCACGGTTGTTGAAGCCGCGGAAACGGAACAGGAACTTGTCTCGACGGCCAAGCTGGCCATCAGCAACTGCAACTGGACCGTCGGCGAATGTGCCGCGAAGTGGACGACGCGTTATTCGCGCGGTCGAACGGACGCCGACTTCGGGCAGATGGTTGGCCTGAGTGGCGACCAGGTTTATCAGCGCCGCCGTGTCTGGGAATCGTTCGCCGATGTGCAGAACGAGTATCCGGCACTGAAGTGGTCGCACTTTTACGTCGCACTGACCTGGACGGATTCGGCGGAAAGCCTCGCCTGGGCGAACGAGAACGAAGCCACCATCGCCGAGATGAAGGCCTGGCGGCGGATGCAGAACGGCGAGGATCTGACGATCGAGTCCGAAGCTGAACTCGACATGACCGCCGCCATCGCTCCCGGTTATGGCGACCCGGTGGTCACGATGACGCCCGAGCAGTTCGGCGAGTCCGATGGCGGTTCTGCAACTTCCGATTCGTTTGACGAGAGTATTGCCAGCGCCAATCGCGTCGATGCCGTACCCGGTCAGGACTCTGCAGCAGAAGCAGCGGGCGAAACGCCGTATGCTCCATTCCGCAAGGACGCCGGCAGTGCTCCGCAGCAGGAAGGCAAGCCGGATTCGAAACCGGTGGGCCTGAATCCGGAAGAAGCCTTCAAGCGAGCGACGACAGCAATCGAACGCTGCAACAAGATGCTCGTCGAACACGTACTTGATGGATTCGATGATCTCGACGAAAAACTGCGTATCCGTTTTCTGACGGCCGTTGAGAACTTTAACGAGCGGGTTTCCGGCTTGAGTTGATGACTCATTCCCGGCAAGCCAGTCACTTCTCAGTTGCCAGACAGTGATTCCTGTGTCGAGCCGAAGATGAGCAGTCCGGGCAGTCCGACTTCGCGTGCCTATTCACCGTCTCCCGGAACGCGCGTCAGTGGCTGGCTGGTCATGATGCTGGTCGGCCTGTCGCTCGCTCTGCTGTACCGCCAGTTTTTCTGGTACACGCCGCTGCACAATCCATTCGCCCGTCCGCGCGCTGTGACCCCGCGTGGCGATCTGGCGGATGATGAGAAGTCGACGATCGAGCTGTTCCGCGAAGTCTCGCCCTCGGTCGTTCACATCAACACGCTCGCGATCGGCGGCAACCCGATCACCCGCGATACTCGGGTGTTTCCCGCCGGAACGGGCAGCGGCGTCATCTGGGATTCGGAAGGGCACATCGTTTCCAATCTGCACGTGATCGAAGACGCGCAGTTCGCTCAGGTGACGCTTTACGACAACTCAACCTTCGACGCGAAGCTGGTCGGGTTCGACAAGATTTCCGACATCGTCGTGCTGAAGATTGATGCTCCCGTGCAGCTGCTCAAACCGATTGCCGTGGGCGAATCCAGCAGGCTGCTTGTTGGCCAGAAGGCGTTCGCAATCGGCAGTCCGTTCGAGATTGATCAGACGCTGACGACGGGAGTGATCGGCGGGCTGAACCGCAAGATTCCGACGCGGCACGGCAGCGTCAGCGGCGTGATCCAGACGGACGCGGCGATCAACCCCGGCAACTCCGGAGGGCCGCTGCTCGACAGTGCCGGGAGGCTGATCGGCATCAACGCGGCGATCGTTACGGAATCCGGGGGCTCGAACGGAATCGGCTTTGCGATCCCGGTTGATCTGGTGAATGTCGTCGTCCCTGACCTGATTAAGGACGGAGTGCTGTCTCGTCCGTGGCTGGGCGTCGTTGTTGATGAAAACGTTTCCGTCGCTGATGTCCCGCTGGACGGCCTGCTTGTTCAGGGGGTGATGCGGCACAGTCCGGCCGAACGCGCCGGCATTATGGCGACGCGGGAAGTCGACGCGGGCAGCCGGATTCTCGGAGACCAGTTGTTGAAGCTCGACGACCAGCCACTGCAGCGGATCAGCGACCTGCTCGACCTGCTGGCCAGAAAACAGCCCGGCGACACCGTGACCCTGCTGGTTCGCCGTGGGGCAACGCTTGTTGACATCACCGTCACACTTGAAGAACGCCCGAACGGAATGTGACGGGATGCTGGCGGATCTGTGGAACGGTTGAGCAATCCGGCCATGTTGACAATTTACAGCGACGGGTTAGCATCGCTTGCGGTCGCTCGTCGAACTGCATGACCTGCTGGTCGATCCGCAGGGATTCGGGCATCTTCTGTGGAACCTGCTCGCCCCACCTTTCAGTCCGGCGGTTCAGCCTGCCGGCACTTCCTCAGGCAACAAGCCTTTATCAGCCGCGATTCTGTGACGGAATGGCGGTGTCCTCTTTCGGACCGGGTAACACGATGGCCAATCCCGCCCCGACAATCACTAAGACTGACGACGTGACGTGCATCTGTCTCGGGCCTGAGTTCGAGAACCTTGACGAGACACTGCTGGACCAGATTCGCGATCAGGTCCTTGACGCCGCGAAGAACGCCGACCCGCCACTGGTTGTCATCGATCTGCAGCATACGAAATTCTTTGGCTCGTCGTTCATCGAAGTTCTGTTCCGCATCTGGAACCGGATCAACGCTCTGCCGAATGGCGGTTTTGCAATTGCCGGGCTGACCGATTACTGCCGTGAGGTGCTGGAGATTACCCACCTCGACAAGCTCTGGCAGATGACCGCGACGCTGGACGAGGGCGTCGCTCTGCTGTCGAAGAAGTAGCAGAGCCGGTTACTGACCTCGCCGCGGCGGCTGTTCCATCGATCATTTCCGCAGACAGATTCAGGCGGCATGGCACAGAGTTCAGGCGGTCAGCCCAAGCGTTCCGGCGGTCAGCCCAATCGCTCAAGCAGCAGAGGACAGCGTGGCCGGACCGGCAGAGGGGCGCGTTCCGAGCCTCAGCGTGCCAGTCTGTCCCGGCGTGTTTCCGCAACCTTCCCCGACGCGCTCGTCTGGTCACTGCTCTTCGCCCGCTGGCTGCTTCCCACCGAAGGTGGCGCTCAGGGCGAAACACTCTGGCTGACGTCACTGACGCTGTTCGCCGCCGCGCTGGTCTGCTGGATCCGATCGAGATCAGGTTGGGTCTCCGACCCGACTGCGAGTGACAGGAATGTCGGGACAGAGTCCCAACCGACTGCTGCAGCGCGTCGCAGTCTGACGAAGCTCGACTTCGCGGCTCTGTTGCTATGCGGCAGCCATGTGTTCGCAGCGTTGCTTGTCCTGATCGACGGCGGCAACCGTCGCACGGCGATCAACCTCGGCTGGGAATGGCTCTCGCTGGCCGTGCTGTTTCTGCTGCTGCGTCACTCGGGCCACAGTCCTCTGCGACCGGTTCTCGTCCGAGCGGTCACTGCGATCTGGATCGCACTGGCCGGATACGGCATCTGGCAGCACGCGATCTGGTATCCCGCAACGCTGCAGTCGTACGAGCAGGCTCGATCGAAGTACGACGCGGCGTTCAGCGCGGCTACGTCCCCGAACGCGCCGGCAGCCGCTCAACAAGAGCTTCGCCAGGCGACGGCAGATCTGACGGCTCGCGGCGTTCCACTGAGCGGCCCATCGCGGGAACTCTTTGAACGCCGCCTGCGCGACAGTCAGGAGCCGCTCGGCTTCTTCGCGCTGGCGAACTCGTTCGCCGGCTGCCTGTCAGTGATTGTCGTCCTGCTGACCGTGCTGCTGGTGAGGAGTTTGCTGTCGTCAGCTAAAGTCGCGTCGACAAGCGCGACCGCTCAGTCTGCGAATCCAGCGCGAGCTGGACCGGCCTCGCCAGCAGGACGCCGCCGGGTGATTCGTGTGCTGGCAATCCTGCTGCCGCTGTTGTTGACGACGGCCTGCCTCATCCTCACGAAAAGCCGAACCGCCTGGTGCGGAACTCTGGCCGGACTGGCTCTGGCCGCCGGGCTGTCGTTCTTCGGCAACCGTTCAGAGTTGTCGCTGCGACGAGGCATCCTGATCGCTGGCGGACTGCTCATCGCGATCGGCGGCCTGGCCACCGCCACAACGCTCACCGGCGGTCTCGACCCGAACGTCATTCGCGAAGCTCCCAAGTCGCTGAAGTACCGTTTGGAATACTGGAGTGGCTCGCTGGCTGTCATTGCCGAGCATCCCATGCTGGGCGTCGGCCCCGGCCAGTTCCGCGACGCGTACCTCAAACACAAGCTGCCGGAATCGAGCGAAGAGATCGCCGATGCGCACCAGGCCGTCCTCGACGTCTGGGCGAACGCCGGCTTGCCCGCCCTGCTTGGACTGCTGGGCGTCGTCGTCTTCTCCGGCGTCAACATTGTGAAAAGAGGTCGCTCTCACGAATCCGGATGGACGGGGCTGGAACGAGGCACGAGCGAAGCTCCGGCCTCTGGCAACTCCCTCCAGCCAACGCTTGTTTTGCCGGCTCAGTCCAGCCCCGGCCACCCGGCAGGTTCCGATCTGACTGGTCTACTGGCGATCTTGATCGCCTTCGGGATTGTTCTCGCCGCGAACTTCATTCTCGAAGCACACATCAACAGCCACGCTCTCACGGTCGGCATCGCTGCCGTCGCCTGCTGGTGGCTGCTCAAGCCAGTCTTCGCATCCAGCCGTCTCGACGCTTCCCACTTCACTCTCCCTCTGGGAGGGTCGCGAGGAACGACCGGGGAGGGGGCCGTCTGGCGGAACGTCGAACAACAAACGTTCGCCACTCGGACCTTTCATGTTGCCGTGTCGAGCGGCCTGGTCGCCCTGCTGGTCCACCTGCAGGGGGCGGGGGGAATCGCCATGCCCGCCGTCGTTGGATTGCTACTGCTGCTGGCCGTGCTGACCGACGCCGACACTCCTCAAGTCCCGACAGCCAGCGGCACGGCATCGGCAGAGCGTCCGCCGCGATGGACTCTGGAAACCTACTGGTCGACCTCCGCTGTCGTCACCGCAGTTCTGTCCGTCGTCTGCTCACTGACCGCCTTCGTCCCCGACCAGTCCCGCCGTTCGCTGCTGGCTGCTGGCGACTATGAAGCCGCTCAAGGCCGCGCCGTACCGCAGGCCGAACGTCTTTATCACGAAGCCGCTCAGGCCGACGTTCTATCACCGGAGCCCTGGCTGCGTCTGAGCGAACTCGCCTTCCGCCAGTGGAGCACCACCGGCAGCGAACCGGAGTTCGATCGAGGTCTCGAAGCCGCCCGCCAGGCCATCAACCGCAGCCCGCGCACGGCATCGTTTAAGCACCACCTCGGCCACTGGCTGCTCGACCGAGCCGAACGGGAGAATGACCCGAACCGCGCTCACCAGTCCGTCGAGTGGCTCGCCCAGGCCGTCGCCGGCTACCGGACCGAACCTCAGTGGCTTGCCGATCTGGCCCTCGCCCAGCACGCCGCAGGCGACACTCAACACGCCGCCGCCACGGCGAAGAAAGCCCTCGACCTCGACGCGCTCAATCGAAAAGCCGGCCACATCGACCGCTACCTCGACAACGAAACCCTCAGCCGTCTGGCCGAGGTAGTGGCCGGTTCCCACAGGCCAGAGCCAGGCCTCGAGCACGACTGATTCACACCGGCCAGCAAGCGATGCCCCATGAATCGATCGGTAGGAACCGGCCCTGCGACGGAATTCCTTCCAGGAGTCCGCCGTTACCGTCACCGAGCAATCCAGTAGTTCGTGAGGTCTCGACTTTCTGGAGCCCCGTAGTGGGCGAGGTCACGAGTCCCGACGACAGAGCGATCAGGACTCGTAACCTCGTCCACGACAGGATTCTGAGACCTGACGAACCATGAGACGGGAGCTGATGGGAATTTGTGGTCCCGTTCCACACCGCATCCGTCAGCTCCCGCTGCACGAATCCGGCTGCGACTGGCTCGAAGGACGCGCGTGTTCCGATCCCACAAGGATCGCAGAGAGTCGCCGTGAGCTTCGCCCTCAGTATTACTCACGCTTCATTACCCACACTTCTGCCATCGTTGCAGCGGGCGGGGTGGAACTGCGGTTTCTGCGACAGCGGCATAGTGGTGGGCTTCCGAGACACAGGAAGTCATGGCATGCTGTTTGCGCCGGCCAGGCCCTCGGACTGTGTGGTGCATGTCGAGGTGCCAGAGCGGCCGCCTCTCCACGCGGCGGATTCTGCTCGGAGGTGAGCGCGCATGTTTCAGGTGACTCGCGACGTCGAACAGTGGGCTCAGGAACAGTTTGGACCGTGCGACTTCGGGGACAGAAGAAGAACAGGACGACTTGTGACAATCGCTGCGCAGTGTGCACAACGACCCGATGGAAGCACTCCGGATCAGACCGGGAACTGGGCTGACCTCAAAGCCGCCTATCGATTCTTCGACAATGACAACGTGGAACACCGCACGATACTGACACACCACTGCCAGAACACCCGCGACCTCACACAGCACCTCGGAGGCACAGTGCTGCTCGTCGCCGACACGTCCGAAATCGAGGTCGGCATCCAGCGGGACATCGAGGCACTCGGGCTCACCGGAGACGGCGGCGGGCGGGGCTTCTTTCTCCACTCCTCGCTGGCCGTGAACCGCGCCAGCGGAGAAGCTCTGAGACTCATCGAACAGGAACTGCTGATATGAGAACGGGAGTTGATGGCTGATTCACGAAAACACGGTGAGTCGGGCTCCAGACATTTCAGTCGACGTACAGAAACTCGTTCGTCAGCAGCAGAGCCTGGGCGAGTTGTTCCCAGCCGGTCATGGGGGGCGGTGGGGGGGCAGTGAAATCGCGGCGGGCGTTCCACGTTGTGTCGCTGTCGGACAAACGGACTTCGGGGTTCCAGGCGAAGGCGTCGTTCGCCGCGTTCGCTTTGCAGTCGACGGCGAAGTCGATCGTGTCGCCTCGCCGGACGTTGATGGCTCCAGCCGTTGTTTCAATTTCTTTGTCGAGGATGTCCCACTCGGCAGCGACCGACTGGCTGTTGACGATCACGCGCGCGTGAATGCCGTCGCCGCGGTCACGCAGATGCTTCAGCTTTCCGTGCACGGTGACGATGCCGTCGACTGGTGAAACCCAGCGGCGGATGACGCTGTGATCGGCGTTCCGACCGGGGTGTCCGCCGACAGTGGTCAGTCGAATGTGGCCGAGCGGGAATGCCGTCGGCCACTCATCGACGGGCTGGTACTCCTTACCGGTCCAGTGAGCCATCGGTGTGAACGCGGGGACGGCACTCGATTCGAGTCCCGAGCCGTAACCGTACTGCCAGACGGAATCCTGCGGTGTTTGCGGAGCGGCGGCTCCATCGACGAAGGCTCGTGCCATGCTGACTTCGTGAGCTTCGGCGGCGCGACCGAACAGACGGCGATAGATCGTCTGGACGCGCTCGTCGGGATCAACGCCGGCTGACTTTGCGACGTCGGCGATCAGAGCCCGTGACTGTTCGACGACGAACGGGTGATTCATCGCGAAGAGTGCCTGCTGCGGGACGGTCGTTGTGGTGCGTTCCGGGGCCGAGGCTTCGGGGGACGGGAAATCGAAGGTCTTGAACAGCGGGTCGAGATCGACTCGGTTGATATACCCGTACAACGTGCGCCGCGTTGTGAAGGGTTCATCGGACAGCGGGACCGAGCGGCCGCCGACGGTCAGGTCGATCTGACCGCTCGCCGCGAGCATCGCGTCGCGCATCGATTCGAAGTCGAGCCGTTTCCGGTTGGCTCGCCACAGCAACCGGTTATCGGGGTCGGTTTGCGAGTAATCATGCGAACTGAAGCTCGATTGCCGATACGTCTTCGAGAGCAGAATGCGACGGTGCAGCGTCTTCAGCGACCACGCGTCGTCGGTCATGAACGTTGCGGCCAGCCAGTCGAGCAATTCGGGATGGCTCGGCGGATCGCTGCGCAGGCCGAAGTCGCCCGGCGTGCGGACCAGCCCGTCTCCGAAATAGTGCATCCAGATTCGGTTGATCGCGACGCGGGCGGTCAGCGGGTTGCTCGGATCGGTGACCGCTTCGGCGAGTTCGCGACGACCGCTGCCTTCCTCGAACGGCTTCCGATCATCGCCCGTCAGGATCTCCAGAAACTGTCGCGGCACGCGGTCGCCGCGTCGTCGAGCTTCGCCGCGCAGGAAGACGGACGGCGTGATCGGTTGAGCCTTGTCGGCAACAACCATCGCTCGCGGCGGAGAACCCGGATGCGAAACGTCGACTTCGCGGATCGCTGTTTCGAGATCGCCGATCTTGCGACGCCCGGCACCGAACAGTCGCGACGCCTGCAGTACCTGGTCGCGGCTGAACTGAAACAGGCCGTTGTTTGCGTTGAGCAGTGCCCGGCGGATCTCTTCACGATCGGGATCGGGCAGCTGCTTCGCCTCGGGCTGGTCGCGTTTGAGTTTCGCCCATTGTTTGAGCGTGTCGTCAAACAGCGTGGCGTAAACGTCGAGCAGGTCGCGGCGCGATCTCGGATCGGCTTCGATCAGCGCGGCGGTCACGACTTTGTTGAACTTCGGATTCGCCGCCAGTTCCGGCAGCTTGCTGACCTGCTGTTTGAACTGTGCTTCGTTGAGCGACAGCCCGGCGGCGAGGAGTCCGAACACGGGGTGAGTCGCCGAGCGCGGCACGCGGACGATCCGATCGAGATTCGCGGCCAGCGGCGTCATCGCGGTCTCTTTGACCTTCAGCTTGGAAATCACGCCGCGAATCTGTGACTTGCGACTGACGCTCAGTTCGTAATAGCCGTCGAAGTACGTCTTGAGTTTCTTCC
>Ga0209273_10003628_pt1 | contig 10491 bp, 5 predicted proteins | sample tdAd471_FD_187126 | JGI IMG/M metagenome (GOLD analysis project Ga0209273, IMG submission 187126) | Marine sediment microbial communities from the Atlantic coast under amendment with organic carbon and nitrate - tdAd47.1 (SPAdes)... | ecosystem: Environmental > Aquatic > Marine > Coastal >...
TGCATACAGGATATGTTTGTGTATGAGAATTATATCTAAGGTTGAAACACCAGCTAAAAAGTTGGCATTTAAGGAGGGGATAACACTATAATCATCTTCTTGTAAAAAACCGAAACGAAAGTAGCCATCAATTTGAGTAGTATCAGTCCTATTTATAGGGCCTGTCAAAGATACTTCAACATTAGGAACACTTTCTTCTTCTTCTGTTTCAACAACTCCTGTGATTGTTAGGTAATGGCAACCGCAACGACAATTTACATCCTGAACAAGAAGAGAAGAGATACAAGTACCTCGATTCCCCTTTTCATCCCAAGCATGTACTTCTATACGCTTGGTACCAATATCATCGCAAGTTACGACCACAGTCTCTTTTTCAGGATAAATGGGTTGACCTTCCAGGTTTATGGAATAATGAGTAATCACTGTCTTCCCTAGCGTGTCTGTTTCAGGGCCCTGCCCAGTACAATCATAGATAGGAGTCAAAAGAAAACCATTGGCATAAACTAAAGCTGCGCCATTATCTAAATCCCCATCTCCATCTGCGTCCGTCCAAGGAGCGGTGGGAAGAAGGTTTACAGCTGTTTCATTGATACATTTCGGCCTAGGGGCCGTCATATCTGCCACCTCATAAAGCAGTAAATCTGTTTGCAGCCCTCCGCAGCCATCTTCCCATGCTAGCTGTAGGGCGTGAGTACCAATAGGGAAATTGCCTATGAAGCTGTAAATGCGGTCCGTCTGGCTAAGGTAGGAATTGGCATTGGTTTCATCGGCAAGGAAATCAGAACTGGTGAGTTGATTGTCCTCGTTGAGATCCTCGATGTGCAAGTCCAGAGCGGCTCGAAGGGTAGCCATGCAGGTATCATGGGAAGAGAAAAATAAGGTGACATGGCCGTAGCAGCTAAGTGTATCGGCAGGAAAGGTCGAGCTTCCGCTCGGGAGACTAAGGATCTGCAGCGGAGAATGGGACTGAGTCGATTCGAAAAAGTGAATAGGTTTAGCGGTTCGAGCGTATGGCTGCATTGAAAGGAGAAGGATGAAGCTTAAGAAAAATAGTGGCGCTAGGAAAAAGTGATGTGTTTTTTCCACGGGATAATTTTTATACGTTTCCAATTTAGATAAAATCCAGTTTCTCTTTCCAATGCAATTGACTAGTCAGTTCCCTACTGAAGGCTTATTCCTCTTCGTCCTCCTCCTCGTCCAATTGCTCCACTACCGACAAGGCCCACTTGATCACCTTGGGGCTCAGGTATTTTGAAATCCCTGCTTTCCGACTGGCCGACTTCAATATATTGACATTCTTGTAACCTATATTCCTTTCGCTAGCCAACTCGATATATTCTTCCCAATCATCTCGCGAGATGATATCAAACTGGGAACGCATAATATCGAGGTCAGTGGGGTCATTGATATCGTATTCTGGCATAAAGTATTTCTTAGTAAAGCACAAAGAATGAATGAATCATTTTCCGCCCTAAGATAAAGATTAAGCCCATAGCATGCGGCTAAAAGAGATGCTTATTCGAACTCAAAACCAAGCCTCAATAGTCATTTTAAAGAAAAATCACAAAAAAAAGAACCAAAATCACTATTTTACTTCAACATAAAATAAATCACAATAAACTAATTATCAATTAATTGAATTGATCTTTTAATATATTTTTATTCGATTTTATTCAACAAATCACTATAAATGTCTTTTGAACTCGACTCCAACTGCTGCATCTTTGTATTGTAAGAAAAGCAAAATAGCCATAACATATTCCCAAAAACACTGGCTGCCCCAAAAACCGATTTTTTTTGAAACTAAGATTAGTTAAGATATATAAGATTTAGGTCGTCGAATTTTTTCCATGAGATTATGATTTGTTAAAAAGCCCCTCGTCAGGGCTTTTTTTTTTGGCTGGTGGGGAGGTGTTGCAGGTGGGAAATCTATCTGGCTGGCTAGAGAGACAGCTGTAGGGCGGTTGTTTATTTGTAGGTTTTATTTACGCCCCATTCCTTACGTAGCTTCCGCGGACTTTCCCCAAATGTTTCTTTGAAGACTTGCGAGAAATATACGGGGGATTTAAACCCAACCTGATAGGCAATTTCTGAGATAGAAGAATTAGTGGTCTCCAACAATTCCTTAGCCTTCTGTAGACGCACCTTGCGAATATAAATAGCGGTAGACATTCCCGTCAATACTTTAATTTTTCTATGTACATGCGAACGGCTAAGGTGCACGACTGCTGCTAGCTCATTAACAGAGAATTCTTCATCTTGAAATCCTTGGATAATCGCATCTTCAATTTTTTTCATAAACTCATCGACTGGCGTTTGCCTGCCTTTGGGTGAAGACTGGCTATTCAATAGAGAAGAGCTATACTTCTTTTGCAGTGTTTGTCGAATCTCCATCAATTTATTCAACCTGAGTAGCAACTCCGCTTTTTCAAATGGTTTGATTAAATAAGCATCAGCACCTTGATCCAAGCCTAAGAGCTTGTCCTCCATCGTAGCTTTGGCAGTTAGCAATATAATAGGGATGTGATTGGTGCGTACATCCGTTTTGATTCTTCGACAGACCTCAAAACCGTCCATTTTAGGCATCATAACATCGCTAATAATCACATCTGGTATCAGTTCATATGCCCTTTCAACTCCTTCTTGCCCATTGGCACAAGTCACAATTTGATATTGATCTTCTAAGCATACTTGAAGATAGTAGGTTACATCTACACTGTCCTCGATAATCAGGAGGACTGGTAATCCATCTTTCGTCACCTCCACTGGCGCTTGAATTCGTATTTCAGGAATAGTCTTGATATGAAAATGATCCTGTGTAGAATCAGTCACCAAGGGGGCGTTGTGTTGTATCGGGAAGCTTAAAAAGAAGGTGCTGCCTTTACCCAATTCACTTTCTATCCGAATTGATCCTTTCATGAACTCTACCAATTCTTTTACCAACGCAAGCCCTATCCCGCTACCTTGGCGATCCTGCATTCGCCTGGCCTGATGAAAACGGTCAAAAATTAAGGGGATATCTCCTGCCGGTATTCCTATTCCATTATCCCGTACCTGAATGTCCAAGAGGGGTGGATCAACTTCATCGATTTGATTCACTACAACCCATACCTTCCCCTCCTCAGGTGTAAACTTTATGGCATTGGATATTAAATTAGTAACGACTAATTGTAGTTGTTTAGGATCAAAGTCCATCATCAGCGATTGCTGCTTGGATTGAAACTGGAGGTTGATCTGCTTTAAGCCTGCCAATGATTCATGCGCATCTACGAGATACTTTAAAAAAACAATAATATCACTTTGTACTAAAGCCGGCTCTAACTTCCCCGCCCGTAATTTGGATAGATCTAGGACCTGGTTAACCAAATCCAGCAAGTTGCGACTATTTTTTCTAATCAGGTCTAGCTTCTTTTGTGATTGGTCTGGCAGATCCTTCGCTAATTCATTGGTCATCCCTTGGATTACGGTCAAGGGGGTCCTAAACTCATGTGTAATATTAGAATAGAACCGAGTCTTAAATCTATCGAGTTCTTTGAGCCGAAACGTTTCCTGCTGTTGTAGTTTTCGATCCAAACGAAATCGGTACGCGTAATAACTGATGGCTGAAAGGGCTAAAAACATCAAGGTGTAAGCCCACCAAGTTTGGTACCATGGCGAAAGAATAGTGAAAGAGAAAGTGGTCATTTTCTGCTCCCAAACCCCATCGTTATTAGCGGCCTGGACCTTAAAAGTGTAAGTACCAGCTTGCAAGCCCGGGTAAAGAATATTCCGAGTTTGACTCCCTTCATTCCAGTCGGGATCCAAGCCTTCCAAGATAAAGCGAAATTTATTTTTTTTCTCTTTTGTATGACTCGTGGTGGTGAAATAGAACCGAAGAAAGTTCTTATTAAAGGGGAGGCGCAGATTTTCTGGTAAGCCTCCCTCATCCTCTTTGTTTTCAGCAAATCGATAGAGGTCTTCTTTTCCATCGAATAATTGAACCTTTGTAATAAAGCTCTTTGGCAGCACAGGGTTAACCGGTAATCCATACAGGGGAAAGGCAGTGACCCCCGTACTCCCTAGCGCCCAAAGCCTATTATCGCTGCTCTCTAAAAGTTGATAATGCGAGGTAGGTGCTGCCAGCCAGCCGTCACTTTCATCATAGCATTGAACCTGTAGCTCCTTGGCCTCAATTTGCATACAACAAATCCCCCTTTGACTCACGGCCCAGACCCGCTTTTTTTTATCTATGTGAACATCTAAAACTACATCATTTAGCAAGCCCTCCTTTGACGACCATTGGTGAACAAGAATGGGTTCATTTTTTTCATCAAACCGACATTGCCACAAGCCTTCTCCCTGCGTACTCAGCCAGAGTTGGTCATTGGCATCTATCGCTGATCCCGTAATAATCGGATAGGGTGTAGCAGGAGCAGGAAAAGCCCAAGGGATAAGTTTTTCCCCCTTAATCCTAAATAAGCCTTTGTCACTTACTGCCCAGATGGCCCCGTCTGGGCTTTCTACTATTTCTCGAAAAAGCGGAAAAGCACCTCCTTCAAAGTCTGCAAAAAAGTTTTCAAAGGTGACTTCACCTTTATCACTTACTTTTATATGTGTAATCGCACGCACTCCTCCCGACCATAATTCTCCCGTTCTATCCTCATAAAAGAGGTGTTGCCCTTTATCTGCTAGCCCATCTTTCACCTGGAAAGTTTCTTGAACACCATTTTTATCTAGGATGATCCCCCCCATACTTGTTCCATACCATATCCAGCCTCTTTCGTCTATATGTATAGCTGCTGTGACAGAAGTACGTGGTGCATCAATATTAGCAAAGAGTACAAAATCATCGACACCCATTTTTAAAATGTGCTCTTTACTACTTCCTACTAGAATTTCCTTATTGGGAAGTTGAGTAATGCTATGGTTAGAATGCAATAATGTGTCTCCTTTCCCGGCCCGTATAATGGAGCTGTAGATCTGTTCCATCAAAAGAGGCGCGTTGATCATCAAGTGCCAACCAAACCTTCCCTTGATCATCGTTATCAATATCCCACACCCAGAAACTAGTCATTTGGCGTTCCCATTCCTCCTGGCTCACTATTGGATGATGGCTTATCTTATGACCTTCCTTTATCTTTTGTAATTCACCTTCGGTCAGCACAAAGGGGACAAAATTAGAACCACCGACCCAAAGTTCATGGGATGGGCTTACATGTAAAGTTATGACACCATATTGTTCAAACTGAGTAGCATGGAATTGTCCATCTTGGTAAAAGAAGAGTCCATTTATCCCACCAATCCACAAAGTACCAGCCTTATCTTCTGTAATACTATGAATTTGACCTAAATAACGCTCCCCTGCTTTTGTAAAGTTTTGTACTTCGTAACTATCAAGTTTACTAACCCCAGGTTGGGTACCCACCCAGATAAAACCATCCTTATCCTGGTAAAGAGCAGATACATCCGATGAGTTCAATCCTTGTTTATTTCCCAATGACTCTACAATGTATCGAGGGGAGGATAGCTGTTGAGCTATCGCTTCGAAAGAGACGAGATAAATCCCTAGAAGGAAGGCGATCCTAATAAGTGGGTTGGTGTGTTGACTATTGATCCATGTCCATCTGTAAAGCATACCGGGCAGTAGCGACATCCAAGGTGTTTTTCACATGTTTTAAGGTTGGGTTCTTTTTTATCAGAAAGAGTCACGGCCTGTTTTTCCAAAATACAACAATAGCTTAAGATTTTGATAAAATAACGAAAGTTTACTGCAATAGTCGTAGCTAGATTTGTCCTGTCCCTATCATTAATGACAGAAAACGCATTCTCTAAAAAAAATTACCTCATAGAACCGGTAACTCAAGCATACTTGCGCATTCCGTCGGTCCCTTCTCCCATTAGGTTGCTCATACACAAATGAGCAAAGCCTTCGACATCCCACGGCCAACCTAATGAGGGGATTCCAAAGCAAACGTTCCTAAAACCATAAACACCACATTATCATGAATGAAGAAAGATTAAATCAACTATTAGGAAAAATGGTAGGAGACCTGGGTGCCGCTGTGAATGGAGCCTTAGTTATTATTGGAGACAAACTGGGTCTTTATAGAGCCCTACAGAATGGGGCCCCCATGACCAGTCAACAATTGGCTGAAGCCACAGGTACAGCCGAGCGTTACATCCGCGAATGGCTGTCTGCTCAAGCTGCACAAGGCTATGTAGAGTATAATTCCACGGACAACAATTTTGCACTTAGCCCAGAGCAGGCCATGGTTTTTGCTGATTCGGAAAGCCCAGTCATCATGACAGGGGGCTTTTATGCTGTTTCTTCGGTTTATCATGACGAGCCACATGTAGCCGAAGCCTTTAAAACGGGTAAAGGCGTATCATGGGGCGATCACTGTAGCTGCCTTTTCTGTGGTACAGAAAAATTCTTCCGTCCTTCCTATAAGCACAACCTGGTGCAGGCATGGATCCCGGCATTGGACGGCGTTGAAGAAAAATTGAAAAAAGGAATCAAGGTAGCCGATATTGGTTGCGGTCACGCCGTATCTACTATGCTAATGGCAGAAGCCTATCCCAATTCTACCTTTATCGGTATGGATATCCATCCACCTTCGATTGAGCACGCCACCCGGGTGAGCAAGGAGAGGGGCCTTAGTAATGTGAGTTTTGAGGTGGCAGATGCGACCAATCTTTCAGGCAGTGGATTTGATTTTGCCGCCAGTTTCGATTGCTTGCATGATATGGGTGATCCTGCCGCCGTGGCTGCTCAAGTGAAAAATATTTTAACGTCAAACGGTAGTTGGATGATTGTAGAACCTTTCGCCAATGATAAGCTTGCCGATAACCTTAACCCCGTGGGCAGTACTTATTACGGCTTCTCCACTATGGTATGTGTCCCCTCTTCTCTCAGCCAACCCAACGCCAAAGCACTCGGTGCCCAAGCGGGTGAAGCGCGGGTGCGTAAAGAGGTGATCGAAGGTGGCTTTAGTCATTTCCGTCGTGCGGCAGAAACACCTTTCAATTTGATATACGATGCCAAACCATAAGCATTAATAGTATGGCCACAAGTGCACCGCTCGATTTACCGGTACGCTATCGAGCGGTCGCACAAGGCCTCTATTCGCTAGGGGTCAACCTCTAAAACTTACATTACTGAGTTCTCTTGAACCTTATTAGTTAAAGTTGTCGAATTTTTTCCATGAAAAAGGCCAACTATATCACTGAAAAAAAAACGCTAATGAAAAAATTTACATTTTATTTGTGCCTCTTCCTTTTTATAAGCCCATTTATCGGGGCACAAACAGTAGTTACTTCCCCCATTAGCACCGATTTGTCTGTAGTAGATAAGAGGGTCATGTTAGAGATTAATAATGAAGAATTACGGACAGAAGAAATGAAAAATCGAGCGGCCGGAGAATTACCCCATTTCGCCCATAAGTTGCTGGTAGAATACGATAATCAGGATGATGGAACTTGGGATTACCTCAACAATGATATGGCCGTCTGGCGCCTTCGGATTCTTTCCACAGGTGCTAAATCACTCAATTTTGGCTTCAGTCAATTTAAAATGTCTCCCAATGCCAAACTGATATTATATACGGCTGACTATAAGGACCTGATAGGACCGCTTACCAGTGCAGATAATAAAGCACATGAGAGACTTTGGACACCCATCGTCTTGGCCATTGATCATCCAATCAATGCAGCAAAAATAGAAATGACTATGTTCAATATACAAGGAAGTCAGCTTATGCGACAGCAGCTAACGCCTAGTAATCACACAGCATTGAATGTGTCGCAATTGGTTCCTGGGATCTATTGGGTACAATTGCAATTCGAAGATCAAATGATTAATAGAAAACTAATTATCCATTAATGGTAGTTCGCTACGGAATGAACCTAGTCGTTTAAACCCCATTTATCAAAAAGCAATGCTCCTCAATCAGCATCCTTACAAAATTCTCCGTATTTTACTAAAAAAGCCAAATGCAAAGGTCTCTGCAGGTTCTGCTCTTCCTTTTTATTAGCCCCGCTCTCAGTTTATCAGCACAGTCCACCAACTTGTCTAAAGAAAGTACGGCTGTTATCGCCAGTAAGCTCATTCAGGAAATTCGAGTATACCATGATACTTCTTGCCAACAAACGCTAGCGGAGGTTTTGCCCTTGTGGGAGACGAATAGTTGGGCGCTGGATACATTTGTGCAAGGCTTCGAGAACAAACCGGGGAATCTGAATTGCTACTGGACCAGCTTACTGTTAATCAATCCGGGCAAACTGTCTCGCAGAACCGTCCTTTATTTCCCAAGAGGTTGGCGAAAAATTAGCTGCTATTTACCTGAAGGCAATGGGACTTACCAGCTGAAGCACATCGGCCTCGACTATGGGCAAGAGGAAGTCTTACCCCTAAGTATTCCAGCAGCAGACACCCTACTGCTTTACATAGGCTATCCTGAGGCACGCATGGCCTTTTATCCACAGCTGCGGGTACAAGAGTTGTCAGAAGAGGAGTACCTCAAGAGGAGATCGAGAAGTAATTACAAATACCTGCTCATTGGCTCACTACTATTTCCTTTATTCTTTTTCCTGACTCAATTCCTGGTACAACGCGATCGACTCACCGGTTTTTACATCATTTTCTTGCTGGGGGCGAGTCTCAACCTCCTCACCATCTTGGATACCATTTCATTTTTTGCCTTAGCCCCTAAGGTCATGAATTCCATGGATATTTTGGCCCCCTTATTTGTCGTTAGTATTGGCCTCACCATTTTTGGACTCGTGAAGTACCTACATCAATTTTTGGACTTGGCTACTTCTTCCCTGACCTTACAACGACTAGGAAATATTCTGCTCCTTATTTTTGCTGTTATCGTCCTATTACCATTGGTCTATCATCCACTATTTGACTATGACAATTACGAAGCCTACCTCAAGCATTTCCGGGTCTGGGCTTTGCTGTTGTTCCTTTATATTCTGGGGATAAATATTCGGGCAGTCGTGCAAAGGGCGAAGTATAGTTCATTTTTGCTCATCGCATTTTCGCCACTGATTATAAGTGGCTTGTTATATGCTATCAGCTTCGTTCTCATTGGTAATTACACCGAGGCCGACACCGAAAGCCTATTGTTAATTATCGGCTTTGTTTTGACCTCCTTTCTATTTGGGGTCATTTTGGGTGTTCGTAATAATGCCATAAAGGCGGAGAAACTACAGTTAGAACAACAAACGGTACAGTTGAAGGAACTAGATGAATTTAAAAGCCGGTTCTATACCAATATTACACATGAATTCCGTACTCCGTTGACAGTAGTCCGGGGAATGGCAAGTCAGATAAGCGGACAGGATAAGGTCAGAGAATTGATCCTGCGCAATAGCGATCGATTGCTGAACATGGTCAATCAATTGCTGGATTTATCTCGGCTGGAGCGAAACAGCCTTACCATCAATTGGCAGCAAGCGGATATCATTCCCTACTTGCTTTATCTGACAGAGTCTTGCCATTCCCTGTCCCGAGACAAGATGATCAACCTAGCCTTTTTCTCATCGGAAGAGAAATTGATCATGGATTATGATGAGGATAAGATCCAACAGATCGTACTTAACCTGGTATCCAATGCCATTAAATTCACCCCAGAATATGGCAGTGTCAAAGTGATAGCAAATAAGATCCGGGAAGGGCAGAATGATTTTTTGCTGATCAAGGTAAAAGACACAGGGAAGGGTATACCGGAAGAGCAACGTGCCCGTATTTTCGATCGCTTTTACCAGGTCGACGATTCTAACACCAGAACGGCCGAAGGTTCTGGTATAGGCCTGGCCCTGGTCAAAGAATTGGTTCGGTTATTAGATGGCCGAATCGAGGTGGATAGCGAACTGGACAGAGGAACAGAGTTTAGGATATTTCTTCCAATTCACTTGGAGGCCGACTTAGCCACGCCAGTATCTATTTCTTCGCCTTCTTTATCACCTGAGCAGGCCTTATCCGAAAGCGTGGCGCCTTTAATTGAAAATGAGCCGATGCATAGCGATCTGCCCTTATTGTTGATTGTCGAAGACAATATTGATCTAAGGGATTATATTGCCTCCTGTCTCCAACAAGAATACACCCTAGAATTTGCCCGTGATGGGAATAGAGGGGTAGCCAAAGCCCTAGAGATAATTCCTGATGTAATTCTTTGCGATATCATGATGCCGGAAATGGATGGATATGAAGTCTGTAGGCGATTGAAGCTCGACCGGCATACTAGTCATATTCCAATTATATTGCTCACCGCTAAGGCTACACAAGAGGATAAAAACCTCGGACTGGCACATGGTGCAGATGCCTATCTAACCAAGCCGTTTGACCAAAAGGAATTGAAGTTAAGACTGCGGAACCTAGCTGCTCAAAGCAAAATTTTACAAGAGCGCATACTGCTATCCACAGCGGATGAAACACCTCCTACAGCCGAAGAAAAGAGAGAGGTCGCCTTCCTACAAGAGATCAATCAATGTATCGCAGTTAATCTC
>Ga0209273_10003631_pt1 | contig 10484 bp, 9 predicted proteins | sample tdAd471_FD_187126 | JGI IMG/M metagenome (GOLD analysis project Ga0209273, IMG submission 187126) | Marine sediment microbial communities from the Atlantic coast under amendment with organic carbon and nitrate - tdAd47.1 (SPAdes)... | ecosystem: Environmental > Aquatic > Marine > Coastal >...
GATATGGCCTTCAATATTGCATTGAACGCCAAAACCCATCGCTACGGTGTGTGTAATGCCATGGAAACCCTGCTGGTTGCCGAGGCCGTTGCCCCCGACATTCTGCCCCGGCTGGCAGATGCCTATCGAGCCAAAGGCGTAGAGTTGCGCGGCTGTGAGAAAACCCGGGCCATCATCGACTGCCTAGCGGCAAGCGAAGAGGACTGGAGCACGGAATATCTGGCACCTATTCTTTCCATTAAGGTGGTGGCGAACATGGACGAGGCGATGGATCACATTGCCACTTATGGTTCCCATCACACGGAAGCCATTGTGACCAATGACGAAGCCCGCAGCAGCCGCTTTATCACAGAAGTGGACTCCAGTTCGGTGATGATCAACGCCTCAACCCGGTTTGCCGATGGTTTTGAGTATGGACTGGGTGCCGAAATTGGCATCTCCACCGACAAAATTCATGCCCGCGGCCCTGTCGGGCTCGAAGGTCTGACCTCACAGAAGTGGGTCGTTTATGGCCACGGTGAAATTCGCCAGTAGCGAGAGAAATTCTTGAACGATCTATCACCAGAATTTCAGGATACTGGCATCGGTATCTTTGGCGGAACCTTTGACCCGGTACACATCGGTCATCTGCGTACGGCTTTGGAATTAAAGTACACGCTGGGACTGGCCGAAATGCGGATGATCCCCAGTGCCCGCCCCCCACACCGGGCTCAGCCACAAACCTCGGCGGACCATCGCCTGGCCATGCTGAAGAGGGGCTTGGGTGATGAACCGGGCATGGTGGCCGACGACCGGGAGCTGCGCCGCGAGGGACCTTCCTTCACACTGGACACCCTGCTGGAAATCCGTTCAGAGGCAGGACCCGACACCCCCCTGTGCCTGTGTATCGGCATGGATGCCCTGGGTGAACTCAACACCTGGCATCGCTGGGAAGAATTTATGGGGCTGACCCACCTTGTGGTGGCCGCCCGCCCGGGCTGGCATCTGCCAACATCCGGAAAATTGGTGGATTTTGTGCATGAGCACCGGGTGCAGGATCACACATCGTGGAAAAACAGCCCCGCTGGCAACTTATTGATCGTTGAAATGACCCTGTTGCCCATTTCCGCCACCGGCATCCGCCAGGCGCGGGCACGAGGTGAATCCATCCGTTATCTGGTACCGGACAGCGTGATTGAGTACATTAACCAGAACCAGCTGTACAACACATAGGTATTGAATGAGCAATGAACTGATCGACATCGTGATAGACGCGCTGGAAGGCGTGAAAGGTAAGGATATTGTCACCCTGGATGTGAGCGAACTCACGGATGTCATGGACCATATTGTCGTCGCCAGCGGCACCTCCAACCGCCAGGTCAAGGCACTGGCCGACAACGTGGTGGAAGAAGGCAAAAAGGCCGGCTTCCGACCCATTGGTGTAGAGGGAATGGACACCGCCGAATGGGTGCTTGTGGATTATGGCGACCTGGTCGTGCATGTGATGCTGCCCACCACCCGCCAGTTTTACGACCTGGAAAAACTCTGGTCTGTCCGCCCGGCCGACCTCAAGGCCAGCGGCCACGAGGAATAATTACTCCATGCGGCTGAGAGTGCTTGCCGTGGGCACCAAAATGCCCGACTGGGTTTACACCGGCTGCAGGGAGTACATCAAGCGACTGCCACCTGAACTAAACGTCGAATTCGTCGAGCTACCCATGGGTCAGCGTGGCAAGGGCGCTGACATCCAACGCGCCATCACCCGCGAAGGTGAAGCCATGCTCAAGGCCATTGGCGATCACGACCAGGTCATTGCGCTGGATGTGAAGGGCAAGCCCTGGGGAACAGAGGATCTGGCGGAACGGTTGCAGCAATGGCAGCTATCCGGCGACAACTTCAGCCTGTTGATTGGTGGCCCCGACGGCCTCGCACCGGAATGCCTGGCCCGGGCAAACATACGCTGGTCACTGTCCGCCCTGACCCTGCCACACCCGCTGGTGCGCATTGTGCTCGCCGAACAACTGTACCGCGCCTGGAGTATCAACGCCGGGCATCCCTACCATCGCTAGCAGCGGTTTCTCGACCTATAACGAAACCCATAACAACAACGTGGCAAACAGTGCCGCTACCGCCCAGAAAGCCACTGCTTTATTCAGACGCCGACTGGTACGCCAGGCATTGATCAGCCCAATCAGGCTGACAACACCCAAAGCCATCCCCCCTATGCGGGAAACACCAGCGGCGATATCCGCACCACCAGCCATAGCGTAGTAACCCGCACAGGCAATGAGCGGAACCATCAGAATGACCGCTATTTTCAACAGGTTTTCCAGCCACACTGATCGGCTCACAACCATGCCTCAAGTGTTCGATGAACCATCAGAAAGCAGACCTCGACCGGGGCTGTACGAGTTATCGTAAAAGACATTAATGGACTCTCGGTCACGGCAAATACAGCAAACTTTGCTGCGCCAATCATTCCTCTTCATCGGGCACAAAAATCAGTGCATCGGAATTAATGCAATAACGCAGGCCGGTGGGTGCCGGGCCATCATTGAAGACATGGCCAAGATGCTCACCACAGGCGGAAAGCACTTCGGTTCGCTTACCCAGCCATGACCAGTCATCCTCCAACAGAATATTGTCCTTGTCTGACACTTCCCAGAAACTGGGCCAACCGGTGCCAGATTTGAATTTGTGTTCAGAGCGAAATACAGGGATACGGCAGCCAGCCGTCACATAGGTACCCTTGCGCTTGTTGTTAAGCAGCTCACCGGTGAAGGCCCGCTCGGTACCCTGGCGCCAGAGAATGTTGTATTGCTCCGGGGTCAACAGTTGTTTCCAGATGGCTTTGGGAATGGTGTCGAGATCACGACCAGTCTCAATCAGCTGTTTTGCCTGTGCCACCGTCATATCGGCGGCTTGGGAGGGCAAGGCGATGAGGGACAGCATGGCAAACAGGGCAAAAATCAGATTCTTCATAATAACGCTCTACGGGTTAATCTGAAGTTTTGACCACACTGAAGCGGCGGTGTTCATGCACCGGCATTTTTTGTCTGAGCTTACGCAAATAATTGAGGTTAATGTCGGCACTGACCACGCCCGGTCCATCCGCCATATCGGACAACACCACCCCCCAGGGATCAATAATCGCTGAACCACCCCATGTGGGGCGTTTCTCGTGAAAACGGTCACCCATATTCGCCCCCACCACATAGCAGAGGTTTTCCACCGCCCGGGCCCGCAGTAATAGCTCCCAGTGCGATTCACCGGTGGCCGTGGTAAAGGCCGATGGCACTAAAAGAATCTCGGCACCCGCGCCCGCGAGGTGGCGATACAGTTCAGGAAAGCGCAGGTCGTAACAAACCGTCAATCCCAGCTTGCCAAACGGCGTATCAACCACCACCGGTTCACTGCCATGACAGTAATCATCCGATTCCCGGTAACTACCCCTGGCATCATCCACATCGACATCAAACAGGTGGATCTTCTGATAGCACGCCACTTCCTCGCCCTGCGGATTGACCACAAAACAGCTGGCTGCTGCACGATTGTCCCCACCCGTTTCCGCATCAACAGCCACTGGAATCGTGCCACCCACCAGCCAGATGCCGTGCTGCCGAGCCATGCGCGCCAGAAATTGCCGTGCCGGACCAGAGGCATCCCGTTCGTTCCTGGCAATCTCCGCTATGTCGCGGCAACCGTGGTAGGCAAAATACTCAGGAAGGACCAGCAGCTCTGAACCCTGCTCCACTGCCTGCGCAACTAATGCCGCCGCCTGCTGCAGGTTGCTGTCCAGGCTGCCGCCACTGGTCATCTGCACTGCGGCGATACGGCTCATATTAATTGCCGCCACCGTCACTGAAGATTTTTTCCACATCCACCTCTGGATCATCCCATGGCCCGGTGATGTGATAGCTGATGCTCGACAATTTATCGACCTGCTTCTCGAAAATCTTACCGGTGATATAGACCCCGGCAGCAGCGGGCAAACCACCCACCAGCGCTGCCACCCAGGGCAGGTTGGTGCCCACCGGCAAAGTGGTCACCAGATTGGCATCTATGTCCTCGCGGATAAGATTGGCGGTGCCGTTCATCTTGAAACGGCCGGAGGGCATTTTTACCACCAGCGGTGGGTCAAAACTCATGTTGCCGGCGTCGAATACCAGACCACCCTTCATCTCATCAAAGCTCATACCTTTTTCAAACAGGTCGGAAAAATCCAGGCTCAGGCGGCGCAACCAGTTATCAAAATTAAACAGGCTGATCAGCCTGAGCAGGGCATTGGCAGCACCGGCGGGCGATTTGTAGAAGCGCCCTTTTTCAACCTGCAGGGACATAGCGCCATTGAGCTGAGAGGGCTTGATTTCCCAGGGTTTGCCGCTCCAGCCCAAGTCGGCAAAAAAGAGGGCATCTTTACTTTCCAACGCCGCGGGCGTGCCCCAGGCCTCCATAACCTCTCCCACATCCCCAGCCTTCAGCATGCCGCTGAACTGACTATAGTGAACGCCCGCCTGACGCTCCCACAACAACGTGGTCTCGACCTCGTCACCGCCCAGACGCAGCCCTTTCAGGTTGGCATCAATCCCCGAAAACAGCACGCCGTGAGGAGTCGGTTCAGATCGAAATTTCGCATAGCCCAGGTGGGAATCCCCTACGGAAAATCCCTGAATGGAGGCTTCCATTAACGGGAAGCTGGAGGGATCCAAGTCCTGTGCTTCAGCCTCTCCTTCGGGGGGCGAAGGCAATACCAGTTTTTCGAGATCCAGCCTGATCGGCCGAGCGGTGTCTGTGGGCACCAAAGCCTGACCTGCCGCTTCATTGCTGGCCAACACCACCTGCCAGCCACCGTCCACATAGCGCCCACTGGCGACAGCCCCTGTGACGTCAAGACCGGCCACTTCCAGACTGGCTATGCGCCCGTCGAACAGGATCTTAAGCGACTGTTCCTGATTGGTTTTTTCACCCACCAGTTCAGCAAAGTAGGGCATCCACTCTGTCAGGGAGAAATGCTCCATTTCACCAGTAATGCGGAATTGCCCCTCTCCCGGCAGTTCCGCATCCTCACTGTAGACAGCTAGCAGACTTCGTCGCAACGAACTACCGCGCAATTGCAGGTGCGCACTGACACCGCCTTCCGCTGTGATCTGGATATCCTGAAGATCACTGATGGCTACATCCACCTTGATATCCCTGGAAGCTGAAGCGACCTTGGCAAAGGGTGCAGGCAAGTCAATGGTTGCGCCTTGTAACTGGCTGTTGACCTGTAAGCGGATGGGCGCGCCAGCGTCTATCAAAGGCACATTGAGCCGAGCCTCCACATCCGTTTTACCCTGTAGAATGCGCTTGGAATCCAGCTTAATAAACTCACTCAGCGCCTGCATGTCCAGCTGCCCACGACCGCTCACTAGCAGGTTATCCGTGCCTGTGGTGATATCTGCCACCAACGGCTCACCCCAGAACTGCCCTTGCAGCCCGTTAGCATACAACCCTTTCCCGTCGCGGTAGCTCAACCTGCCCCGTAGCTGGGAAAAGCGGATATCGGTATCCGGCAACCCCAGATAGGCGTCGCTCAAATCGGCATCGACTGCGTAGTCACCTTCCGTACCATCCCGTGATAGTGGAATACGCAGATCCAGATCAATTTTTGAGAGGCCGGAAATATCCCAGTTGACCACACCCGCCACCCGGGAGCGCAGTGGCGACTTTGCCAACACGGCCACGGCTTCCCCGGCATCGGCCTCGACATTCGCCCTGACAAAAAGCTGTTGCCCGGTGTCTCCCGGTGTTGAGCGCAACAGCACTTCCCCGCGTTTGACGCGGGTGTTGCCAAGGGTGCCACCGACAATATCTACATTGAGTTCACCGTTATCCAATGTCATGGCGCTACTGAGATGCTTGAGGGGCGGCCAGTCCGGTTGAAACTGCAACGTGCCATCGGCAACCCGCAGATAGAGCTGGATGGATCGCATCCCTTTTTCGCCACCGATTAGGGGACCGCGCCAGACAAACCCCACTTCCGGAACGGCCATCTCACCCAGCGCACCGTCGAGCCAGTCCAACAGTCCCTGATTGAGTGTGGCAGGCAGGTAGCGGTCGCGATAGCGGCTATGGGTATCTCGCACCCCCACCATCAGGTACATTTCCGGCTTCAGTTCAGGGCGGCCGATGGGAATATCCAGGTAGAGATGGGCATTGCCGTCGCCCTCTTCGCCACCCATGTCGATCCTGCCACTGGCAATTTTCAACCGATGGTTTTCCCCATCCCACTGCCAGCGCAGTTGCCCCCTGAAGCTGCTGTGCTCCATGTAATCGTCAAAGGTTATAGGGTAATACAGTGCCAATCCTTCGGGACTGTCCAGCTCCAGAAACCCGTTGGCATTATCCGTTTCAACATAACCATTCAGCTGGCGCGCCCCCGGCGCACCGCGCCAGGACTGGATAGCGACATTATCCAGGTTGGCCTTCACGCTCACCTCTGGATGTTCGCCGTCGAGATCGAGATCGAGATGCACTGCCCGCAAGATGCCAGAGGGCTGCAAATCCAGCAGCATCTGTTCCAGTTTTGGTGAGGCGAGTCCGGTCTGAACCATCAGGTCGTCCACCAGTGACAGGTTAATCTGGCTCAACGCCATGGAGCCCTGCCCCCAGAGTGCACCCACTTTCTGTTCATAGTTGAGCGTTAAGGGCTCAATCGCCACATCACCCCAGTCAAAATCCAGTCCCTGCAGGCGCAAACCCCAGCTCTCGCCCGGATCAAACCAGCCTGTGATATCCGTTTTGAACTGGGTCACCGGCGGCACATCTTCCAGCCAGTTAAGGGGAATTTCTGCAGCGGACAGGCGTCCCACCAGTTCCGCCTTGCCACCCTTGGTCAGATCAATCCAGATATCGCCTTCGATATCAGTTTCAATATCTCCAACCCGCTCCACCAGATCGGGGAACCAGCTTTTGGCCAGGGCGCTAAACGAACCGCTGAGGTCCACGCGATTGATACTCAGGTAACCCGCCGCCTTGAGTTTATCCAACTTGGCCGGATTGCCCTCCGCCTCCACAATCAGGCTCGCTGCCTGCTCGTGACCGGTGAGGCTCAAGCCGGCCATTAACCGGTGAAAGTCGCCGCTGTTTTCCAACAGAATATCGCGGCCTTCAAGGCTTGCGTGCGTGCCGGAATAAAAATTCAGGTGGGAGATAATCTTGTCCACTCCCAGCAAGTCACTATCAAACAGCATATTCAGGAGCGTACTGGGATCTTTCTCCGATTGTTTTTCCGGCAGGGTCAGATGGCTGATGGACCAGCCTCCAGTGGCATCCTCCTGCAGTGACAACTGCACGCCACCCACCCACAGTTCCCGCCACACCAACTGCCTTGCCAGCACACTGCGCAGCAGGTCCACTTCCAGGGTAATGCGCTCCAGTTGAATGGCCGGCTCTGGCGCCCCAGGAGTACGTATTGACAGGTCCAGTGCCGTCACCCTGGGTTTCAGGCGCCGCCATTCACCCAGCAACTGCTGGCTTTCCACCTGCAGACCCAGCTTTTCCGAGGCGAAATAGTTGATTTCGGCACGATAATTATCGAGGCTGCCAATAGTTTCGCGCCCCAATGACACGAGCACAGCGATGCCAATGACTGACAGGGCAGCCAACATCAATAAACGTCTGGTCAGGAATTTCAGAACCCGGCTGCCGTTCAAAACCAGCTCCGGGCAATGGCTTTAATATGGGTCAGTGTCATGCTGTCTGCCGGGTCCTTGGAAGCACACCTTTCAGGTGGTAGATAGTTACCATGGCACCCATGATACTCGAGCAGCATAAAAATAAAATAACAGGCATATGGCCTCAAAAATTCTGCTTCGAACCGTGGTTCTATATCGGAATAATGTCGTATTGGTCGCGGCTATTCATAGACTCCACACGGAACTGAATAGTTCGGCCCACGAAGCCTTCCAGGTCCGCCACATAGGCTGAGTCCTCATCCAGCAGGCGATCGATCACCACCGGCGCGGCCAGCACCAGAAAGCCCTCGCATTCAAAGGTCCGTGCTTCTCGCAGTAGCTCCCGGAGAATTTCATAACAGACGGTTTCCGCCGATTTCAGGCTACCCTTACCATCGCACACCGGGCAGGCCTCGCACAGCAACTGGCCCAAACTCTCACTGGTTCGCTTGCGGGTCATTTCCACCAGCCCCAACTCGGACACACTGACAACTGCCGTTTTGGCGCGATCCCGGGACAGGGCTTTTTCCAGTGCCCGCAGTACCTGGCGCCGGTGTTCCGGGTCCTGCATATCAATAAAGTCGATGATGATAATGCCACCCAGATTGCGAAGCCTCAGTTGCCGGGCAATGGTCGCCGTAGCCTCCAGGTTGGTCTTGAATATCGTCTCTTCCAGGTTGCGCTTGCCGACGAATGCACCGGTATTGATGTCGATGGTGGTCATCGCCTCGGTCTGATCGATGACCAGATATCCCCCGGATTTCAGCGGCACCTTTTTCTCCAGGGCACGGCTGATTTCATCTTCCACCCCGTAGAGGTAAAACAGTGGTCGGTCCGCCGAGTAGCATTCAATCAGCCCCACCATGTCGGGGTTGAACTGCGCGGCGAAGTCGCACAGCTTGGCATAGGCTTCACCTGAATCCACCCGTACTTTTTCCACTAATGGCTGGGGCATGTCACGCATGGAACGCAGGTAAAGGGGTAGATCTTCATAGACAGTAGCTGGCGCCTGTACCTGCCCGGCTTTGTCGTGCACATGGGACCAAAGGCGATGCAGGTACTGAATATCCTTACCCAGTTCCTCCACATCGACCCCTTCGGCAGCCGTACGGATAATGTAGCCACCCCTGGTTTCCATACCCGTCAACGCTTGCTCCATGCCGTTGATCAAGCGTTCACGCTCGGCTTCATCCTCAATGCGCTGGGAAATACCGAGGTGGTCGACTTCCGGCATATAGACGAGGTACCGGGAAGAGACTGTGAGACGGGTGGAAAGCCGCGCGCCCTTGGTACTGATGGGGTCCTTGATGACCTGGGCCACCACCGACTGACCTTCGCGAAGGCACTGCACGATGTCCCATGAAGCCCCGTTGTCTCCAGGGGCTGACGGTTTGTGAATATCATCCACGTGAATAAAGCCGGCCTTTTCCAGACCAATATCCACGAAAGCCGCCTGCATGCCCGGCAGCACGCGCACCACTTTTCCCTTGTAGATATTGCCAACAATGCCGCGGCTGGAGGTGCGCTCCACCATCACGTCCTGAAGCACGCCGTTTTCCACCAGCGCCACCCGGGTTTCCATGGGCGTGATATTAATGAGAATTTCCGAACTCATGCCGACTCCCACCAGGACAAACCAAACGTCGATAACAGGTCACAGGTCTCAGCCAGCGGCAGTCCCACCACACCCGAATAACTGCCCTGAATTGACGTAATAAAGACCGCACCATAACCCTGAATGCCATAGCCCCCGGCTTTGTCGGCGGGTTCACCGGTATCCCAGTAACGCTCGCATTCCGCTTCGTCGATTACCCTGAATCGCACCTCCGTTTCCGACAGGCGGGATTCACAGCGGGACGCATCGCATAGTGCTACAGCTGACAGCACCTGGTGACTTCTGCCGGACAGGCGTCTCAGCATAACCACGGCCTCATCCCGGTTAGCCGGTTTACCAAAGATTTCTCCCTCACACACCACCGTGGTATCGGCGGCCAATACCGGTTTGCCCTGCTCCCGACTGACATTCCAACCAGCCCTGGCTTTTTCCAGCGCCATTCTCACCACGTAGAGCTCCGGCAACTCTCCGGGCATGGGTGTTTCATCGAGATTCACCGGTGCGACCTGAAAGAGGCAACCAATCTGCTGCAGCAGCTCCCGGCGCCGGGGGGAAGCCGAAGCCAGAACAAACTCAGCGCTGGACTCTGTGCTTACCATGGCAAATTCTCTCCCGACACCTGGTTCAGGATGAGGAAATTTCTTCATCTTCGTAAGCTTCCGATGTACCAAATTTGGCTAACACCCAGGCCAGCAAGGGCCAGATAAGCAACGAAGAAACCGCAGGTGCCACCACCAGCTCACCCTGCCAGGTGGGTCTCAGCATTAACGTAGTGCTGTGTACCAGCAGTTGATGCAGCAACACCAGCGGAAACACCAGAAACAATTGATGAAAAATAGTCATGTACTGAAAGCGCTGCTGCAACAATCGAAGCAGATAGGCGCAGAGGGCAAAAGACATGGCATGCCGGCCAATCAGTTCACCCATCACCAGGTCCAGCATCAGACCGCACATCCATGCGAAGGCAATACCGTGGAAGGACGGTGCCCTGAACAGCCAGTAGATCGCCACCAGGAACACGAACTGGGGGCGCCAATGTGCCATCGCTACAGACAATGGCAGAATTTGCAGCATCAATGCCAGCACAAGACTGAGTGCGCTCCAGAAATAGATAGACGGATCAGTCTCTTCCAATTTCACCGTCTCCCAAGGTTTCCACTTCGGAAAACAACAGT
>Ga0209273_10003634_pt1 | contig 10480 bp, 10 predicted proteins | sample tdAd471_FD_187126 | JGI IMG/M metagenome (GOLD analysis project Ga0209273, IMG submission 187126) | Marine sediment microbial communities from the Atlantic coast under amendment with organic carbon and nitrate - tdAd47.1 (SPAdes)... | ecosystem: Environmental > Aquatic > Marine > Coastal >...
TTCCGATACGCAATATTCTTCGACATTGGTTTTCTCAACGCCGTTGAAACGTACGCCAATCGGGCGTTTCAGCAAGTCCGCGTCATAGTACGGGCTGTCCGGGTCAATCGCGAGTCGGTCGGGCAAAGTGTCAGTCATGACCTGCTCTTTGCCAGCGATTACAGGAAATGCAAGAGGCCAGTCGCAAGTGATGCGGTCGTGAAGACTTGGTTAATATCGTCGTGTGGAATTTTCCAAGCTCTGAACCACAACTTCAGGTTTCTGTGGATAATGGGCATTTCTGGAAGAAACCGGATCGTAGATGCTCAGTAAGATCGACCTCAAAGCGTATCGAACAATGCTCCGGCAAGCGCAGACCTCCGAGGAGGCCGTGGCCGTTGAGCAGATGCGCGCGATTGCCCAGAATATACCTCCGCTTTACACGATGCTGAGCGTCGGCACGATGTCGCTGGGCCTGACCTTCCTGGACATAGCCCCGCTGCATTTGACTATCGGTGTTCCGGCCCTTTTTATCGTCCTCAGCGTTTTGCGTATCGGGTGGTGGACCCAGGAAAAGGTCGAAAGCTACAGCTCTGAGTCCGTACGCCGCGGGCTGTTCATTCTGGAATGGGTTTCCTATCTGCTGATCGTCTCGCTGGCGTCCTGGATTGCCCTGTTAATGCCCTATGCCGATGGCGCCCATGTTGCCTATCTTGCCTTCTTCTCAGCTTTTACAGGCTCGTCCGCAACGATCTGCGCCATGCCCCGGCCGCGCATCGTGACGGGCTGTCTGCTGACGACATTTGTATGCTTCTGCCTGTTGTTCCTGCCGCAAGGCACGAGCTTCTACATCTTCATGGCGATCCATTTGGCGACCACGTATTTCGTGTTCTTCATGTTCTCGTACATCTACAAAAAGCGCATCGAGCAGAGCGTGATGCTGCATAATGAACTGGTGAACGAGAATGAGCGCGCCTCCGGCCTGGCGGAATCCAATCGCTATCTTGCTTTGTCCGATACGCTGACGGGATTGCCGAACCGGCGCCGGTTCTTTGAGCAGATCAGCGTGTTCTTCGAGCGGGCTCCGCATGGTCAATTGCCTGTCGTCGGACTGGTGGACCTGGATGGCTTCAAGCCGATTAATGATGTGTACGGTCATACCGCAGGGGACGCGGTGTTGATCGAAACGGCTGCGCGCCTGCAGGCCCTGATCGCAGACCATAATGGCGGTATTGCGCGTCTGGGCGGCGACGAATTTGCCTATGTGCTGCCATGGAACACGACGCCTGAACAGGCGGGTGAATTTGCCCTGGCCATCCTGGCCACCCTGGACCGGCCTTTTGTTCTTCCGTGTGGAAACATCAGTCGCGTATCGGCCTCGATCGGCTATTCCTCCCGCGACTTTGATGTGGACTCGGCCAAGGATCTACTGGAGCAGGCAGACTTTGCCTTGTTCCGCGCCAAGGAAACGGTCGACAAATCGATTGTCCGCTTCTCCGCCATCCACGCCGCGAGCAAGCGCCGCGAAGTGCTGGTGCACCAAGCCTTCAAGAATGCCAATCTGGATGAAGAGATCCATCTGGTCTTCCAGCCGATTGTCAATTCGACCGACGGCACGATGCATTGCTGCGAAGCGCTGGCGCGCTGGGACAGTCCGGAAATCGGCATGGTGCCACCAAGCGAGTTTGTGCCGATTGCCGAAAAGGCCGGCATGACGCAGGAAATGACCATAGCGGTGTTTCGCAAGGTGATCCAACAGCTGAAAGCCTGGCCGGACTCTGCGCATGTCTCTGTCAACCTGTCAGCCCAGGACGTGAACAGTGAGCAGTGTACGGATGCTGTTGCCGCGCTGCTGATGGTGCAGCCCGCCAGCCTGCGCAAGCGCATCTCCATCGAGGTGACAGAATCCTCTCTGTTGACGGATTTTGAAGTGGTGCGGGCCAATCTCTTCAAGTTCCGCGAACTGGGCGTGAAGATTGCGCTCGATGATTTCGGGACGGGCTATTCCTCCCTGCGCTATTTGCAGGAAATCGAATTCGATGTCGTCAAGATCGACCGCAGCTTCGTGACCTCGATTGAAGAAAATGGCAAGAGCTTCGGCCTTGTGCGGACGATCCAGCAGCTTTGCCGCTCGCTCTCTGTCACCTGCATTGTCGAGGGCGTAGAAAGCCGGGAGCAGCTGGAATATGCGCGCTCGGCCGGCTGTGTGTTCGTGCAGGGCTATTATTATTCCCAGCCGCTGATGGCCGACAAGCTGTTGCCATATTTGCTGCATGATGAGAGCTTTGAGAGCTATCGTCAGGGCCTCGGCCTGAAGCCCCTGGGCGCGGTTGCCTCCTGAGGCCCGTGCCTGAAGGTGCACATGCGACGCCCGTGAAGGCGCTTTGTAGGTGGGGTTTGAGTTTTTATCCGTAGAGAGACGGGTCAGGTGTCGGGTGGGGGCAAGGTGCAACCTTCAAGACAGGCGCTCATCCCGGCGAAAGCCGGGATCCAGAGCTGCGCGTGCGTATCCTGCCGTCCTGGGCCCCGGCTTGCGCCGGGGTGGGCGGACATGAGGGAGCTGCCATCAAGAGCGGCAGTAAGGGCTTTTGACGGCTCCCACTTGAACGGATCCTGCTGTTTCTGTTTTGCCAGCGCCGCGTCGCGCTCGGCCTGCGTGTCGCAGATGCGAACCAGCACGACGCGTCCATTGGGGGCGATGCCATAGAGGAAATTCGCCTGCTCGCCTTTCACGGTGCGGACATAGAGCCGGATCATGATCAGCTGCATCCAGATCCAGAAGCGATATTGCTCCAGTTCCGGCACCAGCTTGCAGGGAGGGGCGAAGAGGCGATCCATGCCTCGCAGTATATCCCGGCACGGAGGGGTGTCGGATAAATAAAAGTCAGGTCCCTGTTTTTGTTTCAGTTTTGTGACGAAATTTGTGGGGTATGCTGTCATAAAACTCATACCGAACTGGATTAAGGGCGTCAGGCATGACCCGTCCTGATTATCGCGCCATTTTCATTTCCGATGTGCATCTCGGCAGTGCCGGGTGCCAGGCCGATGCGCTGTGCGCCTTCATGAAGACGCATACGTCAGAGCAGCTCTATCTGGTGGGCGACATCATTGATGGCTGGCGGCTGCGCAAGAAATGGTACTGGCCGCAGGCCCATACCAATGTCATCCGCCGTATCCTGACAGCCGCCAAGCGCGGCACGGAGGTGACCTATATCATCGGCAATCATGACGAGTTCCTGCGCGCCTTCCTGCAGTTCCGACTGGCTTTTGGCGACATCAAGGTGAAGAACCGCGCGACCCATGAGGGCGAGGACGGCAAGCGCTATCTGGTTGTGCATGGCGACATGTTTGACGGCATGATGCGGGCTGACCGCAAATGGATCATGCATCTGGGCGACCATGCCTATAATTTCCTGCTCTGGGCGAATACGAAGCTGAACGCTGTGCGTCGCCGTATGGGCATGCCCTATTGGTCCCTCTCGCAGGCGCTGAAAAAGCGCACCAAGCGCGCGTTGAACCATATCCACAATTTTGAGGGTCATGTGGCGGATTACTGCCGCCGCAAGGATTTTGACGGTGCGATCTGTGGCCATATCCATGTCGCCGAGATGCGTGAGATCGACGGCATCACCTATATGAATGATGGCGACTGGGTGGAAAGCTGCACCGCGCTGGTGGAGCATCATGACGGCCGTTGGGAATTGCTGCACTTCCAGCCGCACGACGTAAAAGCGCCGGAGCCCGTCGCCGAAGCCGCAAAGATGCGCGTGGTGGCGTGAAGCGCTGCTAGCTGGCCTTCGCGCGTTCTTCCCAGGCGAGGCTGAGGCGGAAGAGTTTTTCATTCTTGAACCAGTGCCAGGTGCGGGCGCGTTGTGTGCCGTCTGGCGAGACATTCATCAGTCCGCGGACCTGGACGCTGGGATCATCCGTCATGGCGAAGGTGACATAGACGGTCGTGTCGTCAATTTCGCGCATCTGGCCCGTGACGCGGTCACGCCATTCCAGCTGGTTGTTGCGATAATCGGCCAGGATCATGATTTCCCGCTGCTTGCCGTGCGGCCAGGTGTGGATGATATGCAGGGAATAGTCTGCGCTCCCATCTGTCGGGAAGCGGGAAAGCGTGTCGACTGTATAGCTGTCGAGCAGCTTGCCGTCCGGAGAAATCATGCGGTTGTGCCCCGTCCAGCGACCGGACCCGCGTGACACCACGGGCATATGGCGTGCAATGGCTGACATGTGAGATCCGACTTCCTCTATCTGTGGGAGAGTCTGTGTATTTGAACTTGCATGTCAATTTCAAACTGAGCTGGCATCATGGTGCGCGTGCCGTTCTGGCTGCTTGACTTCCGCGCCAGACGCCGCCACGCAGCAGCATGAGTTCTGTCCTGAAGGCCATTCTTGGCCCCACCAATACCGGCAAGACGCATTACGCCATCGAGCGGATGACGGGCTATGGCACCGGCATGATCGGCCTGCCGCTGCGCCTGCTTGCGCGCGAGGTGTATGACCGTGTGGTGGAGCGCAAGGGCGCGGTTCATGTGGCGCTGGTCACGGGGGAGGAGCGGATTGTTCCGCCCACGGCGCGCTATTGGGTTTGTACCGTGGAATCGATGCCGGTGGAGAAGCGCGTGGACTTTGTCGCCATCGACGAGATCCAGCTGGCCGAGGATGAAGATCGCGGGCATGTGTTTACCGATCGCATCCTGCATCTGCGCGGCACGCATGAGACGCTGCTGCTGGGCAGTGACACGATGCGGCCCTTGCTGCGGCGGCTGGACCTGAATGCCGAGACCGAGCCGCGCGAGCGCTTTTCGGAGCTGCGCTATACCGGCCATGCCAAGATCACCAAACTGCCCAAGCGTACGGCGATTGTCGCCTTCAGCGCCGATGAAGTCTACGCCATTGGCGAACTGCTCCGCAGGCAGAAGGGCGGCGCTGCCATTGTGATGGGCGCGCTGAGCCCGCGTACGCGCAATGCCCAGGTGGCGATGTATCAATCGGGCGAGGTGGATTACATCGTCGCGACGGATGCCATCGGCATGGGGCTGAATCTGGATGTCGACCGGGTGGTGTTTGCCTCGCGATCAAAATTCGATGGCCGTCGCCACCGTCTGCTGACACCGGCAGAATGCGCGCAGATTGCCGGCCGGGCCGGGCGCTTTCGCACAGATGGCGAGTTTGGTGAGACGGCGACCTGTCCGCCCATGGATGAAGACATGTGGCGCGCGATTGAGGCGCACCGTTTCGATCCTGTGGACCATATCCAGTGGCGCAATTCCGATCTCGATTTCTCCAGCCTGCGCCTCTTGATCCGCAGCCTTGAGAAACCGTCCGGCCATGCGGCGCTGATCCATAATCCGCATGCGCTGGATGAATGGGTGCTGCGCCGGATGAGCGAGGATGAAGCCATCGGACCGCATGTGGCGGGCACGCGCAAGGTGCGCCGGTTGTGGGATCTGGCGCGGCTGCCGGATTTCCGCAAGGCAGGCCCTGAAGGCCATGCGCGGCTGGTGCTGGGGCTGGCGGAAACGCTGGCCGATCCGGATGCACGCCTGTCCGACAAGGGGCTGGAACGGCGGCTGGACGACCTCTCCTCGATCCAGGGCGATATTGCGAAATTGCAGCAACGACTTGCCAATATCCGCACGTGGACCTATGCCGCACACCGGCCGGACTGGCTGGAGAACCCTGAAAAATGGCAGGATCGGACGCGGGAGATTGAAGACTCCCTGTCAGACGCGCTACACGAAGCGCTGACGGCCCGGTTTGTCGACCGGCGAACAACGGCCCTGCTGGCAAGTCTGAAGAAGGAAGACGCTCTCGTGACCGAATTGACCCCGGAAGGTGATGTCCGTGTGGAAGGCCATGTGGTCGGGCGCCTTAAAGGCCTGATTTTTGAGCCCGTGCTGGATGCGCGGACGCTGGAAGGCAAGGCTGTGCGCAACGCTGCGCAGGCGGCTGTGCGCCCCTTGATCCTGGAGCGCTTGTCGCTGATCGTGGCGGCGCCGGATGATGCCTTCCGTCTGAATGATGAAGGCGAGATCGAATATATAAATTCGCCGGTTGCCCGTCTGGTGAAGGGATCGGGCTGGATGGCGCCGCGCGTCGAGATTGCCGGCGCTGTGGAAGTCGACCCGAATGAGCGCGAGCCCGCCCGCCAGAGGCTGGAAGCCTGGGCGATGGCAGAGATTGCGCGCGTCCTGCCGACCCATGCGAAGCTGGCGAACGAGAAATCCGGCGAGGCGCTTGAAGGCCTGGCGCGCGGGATTGCCTTCCGCGTGCTGGAAAGCGGCGCGGCGGTAGATCTGCGCCAGGATGATCCCAATCTGCGTCTCAGCGCCGAGCAGCGTGAAGCCCTGAAAGGCATCGGCATTCGTGCCGGTCGGGTGGCTGCACATGTGCCGGACGCCCAGAAACCTGCCGCGCAGCGCATGATTGCCATCCTGCGCGCGGTGGAGGCCGGCCAGCCTTTCCCGCTCGCCCCGGAGGGCGCAGGATCGTTCGCGCTGGACGGCACCTGGCCGGAAGAGGCGCTGGCGGCCAATGGCTATCTGCGCTTTGGCAAGCGGGCCGTGCGCGCAGACCTCGCCGAACGCCTCGGCTGGGAAATCGCCAAGCGCCGCAAGGAAGCCGGCAAGAATTCCTTCGCCATCGAGATTGATCTTGCTTCTGTCGTGTCATGCCCGGCGGATGACTGGCCGGCGGTGCTGAAAGGCTTTGGCCTGGCCCCGGCAGAGAAGGACAAGGAAACCGGCGCGGTCACGCTGTGGCGCTATGCGTCGCGGGCGCGTCCGGAAGAGGGCGGTGCAGCGCGCGGGCCCCGTCAGGGCGGACAACGTGGCGGCGAGAAACCTGCCGGTGGAAAGCCGCAAGGGCGCGGCCCGAAAGGTCCGCGCGGGGGCAAGCCCCAAGGCGGGCGTCATCAGGGCGGCAACCGTGGCGGCACTTCCAGGCAGCCGGACCCGAACAGCCCGTTCGCGGCGCTGGCTGTCCTGTTGCCGGACCAGAAACCGGCTCAGTCAAAGCCGAAGAAGAAAAAGAAGAAGCCAAGAGACAACCAACAGGGCGACGCGCCGAAGGCGGCCTCTTCCGACTCCGGCTTTGTGTACAAACCCTTCCAATGAACGAGGCGGCCACGCTGCGCATTGATGTGTGGTTGTGGCGCGCGCGCTTTTTCAAAACGCGGACCCTGTCAGGCGCTCATGTCCGAAAATCCGGCATACGGCTTTCACGGAATGGTCAGACACGGCGTGTAGACAAGCCGGGAACCGCAATCTGTGTGGGGGATATTGTCACTCTGGCGAGAGGGGCGCATATCACGACCATAGAAGTGCTGGACCTTGGAATACGGCGCGGCCCGCCGGAAGAGGCCGCTGCGCTGTACAGGACGCTGGAGGCTGACCGATGATGAATGCGCTGAAAAACCTGTTTCGCGCCAAGACCCCGGCAGAAAAGCCGATGGACCCTCAGGTGGCGGCAGCTGCTCTGCTGGTTGAGGCGGCCCTGTCAGATGGCGTCTATGTGAACATGGAAAGCGATGTCATCGCGGAGATCCTGCTGGAAGCGTTCCAGTTCGATGCCGACAAAGCCGATACCGTTCTGGCAGAGGGCGAGGCCCTGGCTGAAGAGGCGGTCGGCTCCCACCAGTTCACCAAGCATGTGAAGAAACTGGCGATTGAAGAGCGCGTCTCGATCATTGAAGGGCTTTACCGCGTGGCACTGGCCGATGGCGAGAAAAGCGACATTGAAGACGCTTATATTCGCCATGTTGCCTCGCTGCTTTACGTGGATGACATCATGCGCGCACAAGCCCGTCAGGCCGCAGAAGCCCGGATGACTGACCTATCCTGAACAATGCTGTCAGAAGGTCTCATTGACATGAGGCCTTCCGCGCGCCATTTCGCCCGTGCACAATTTCTCAGAAGGCCCCCCTGCTCATGACTTATATTGTCGTCGACGCCTGTATTCGCTGCAAGTATATGGATTGCGTCGAGGTTTGCCCGGTCGATTGCTTCTATGAAGGCGAAAACATGCTCGTCATCCATCCGGATGAGTGCATCGATTGCGGCGTGTGCGAGCCGGAATGTCCGGTTGAGGCCATCAAACCGGACACCGAGGACGATCCGGACGGCAAATGGCTGAAGCTGAACAGCGAGTATGCGAAGACCTGGCCGAACATCACCCGAATGAAGGAACCGCCTGAAGATCGGGAAAAATTTGCGCAGGAAACAGGTAAATTGGAGAAATATTTCAGCCCTCAGCCGGGTAGCGGCGACTGATTGTCCGTCTCCGGACGCCCTGTATTTGCTACACTTCTCAACATACCTTACCAAAAAGCCATGCGAGGTTAACTTTACACCTCGTCAACATTTGGCCGTGTCTGTTGAAAAACCTGCACATTTATGCTAGTCTTCAGACTTGAGTAATAACTGACAAGAGCCGGAATCATCACCTCAGCCGTCATAGTGGCCGGACTGGGACGATTTTTATCGGCTCGTTACTGCGTAGAAAAGGGCGATACCTAACATGGCTAAAAAAGCATCTGCGGAACTGGCGTTTGAGGTGGGTCAGAGCGTCGTTTATCCCGCACACGGGGTGGGCAAGATCACAAGCGTCGAGAAGCAGACTGTGGCCGGGATGGACCTGGAAGTCTATGTAGTATCCTTCGATCAGGACAAGATGATCCTGCGGGTTCCGACAAACCGCGCTGAAGCGTCCGGTATGCGCGCTCTGGCGGGCTCCAAGCTGGTCGATGACGCGCTGAAGACGCTGGGCGGCCGTGCCCGCATCAAGCGCACCATGTGGTCGCGCCGCGCACAGGAATACGAAGCCAAGATCAATTCCGGTGATCTGATCTCCATTGCGGAAGTCGTGCGCGACCTTCACCGCGGCGAAGACCAGCCGGAACAATCCTATTCCGAGCGTCAGCTCTATGAGAGCGCGCTGGACCGTATGGCCCGCGAACTCGCCGCTGTCGAAAACATCGACAAGGGTGACGCCATGGAAAAACTCGCCAAGTCTTTGGCGAAAAAGAAGGTTGCAGCATAGGGCGTAAGCCTGAACGCGCATCATGCAGAACCCCGGATCGCTCTCGCGGTCCGGGGTTTTTCTTTGTGACCAGCTTGCAGGTCTTGCCTTTTCCCGGTGCGAAACAGGCCGCCACATGAGCGTCACGCATTAAGCGTGCGGGATCCAAAATCCTGGAAGGGAAGGGCCTGCATGACCGCTGAGGCACCGAAAGTAAACAGATCGCGCGCGCACCTTTACCAAGCCGGGCTTTCCGGCAGGTCCTGTTAACCATACGGCAAAGTCCGACGTGCAGTCTTTCTCCGTTGCCGGATGTTCCGGCGGCAGATGGGTGCCTTCGCTGACACGGGAAAATTTCCGGCAGCGGGGCAGGGTGACAGGAGAAACAAGATGCCCTTCTCGGATATTGAAATTAAGCCCGGCGGCCTGCTGGATCGTGATGCAGGCGCTGAAGAGTTCTATCAGGCAGGTCTCGCCTGTGCCGCAGGCCTGCAATCAGACATCGATCTGATCGCTGCGCACAAATGGTTCAATCTGGCAGCCGCCAAGGGCCATGAAGATGCCAAGATGCAGCGTCAGGAAATGGCCGACATGCTGAGCACGGATGAAGTGAAAGTGGCGCTGTCTGCTGCCCGCGACTGGCTGAAGCTGGCCCATTAATGCCATTCAGGCCAGCTGCCCGGGACGGGGCGCCGGCCTGAAGGCTTCTTCCGCCTAGCGGATGCGGCGGTCCTGGTCTTTCCAGTAAGGCTCGCGCAGATCCTTGCGCAGGATCTTGCCGGAGGGGTTGCGCGGCAGGCCTTCCAGAAATTCGATGGATTTCGGACATTTATATCCGGCAATCCGTTCGCGCGCATAGGCGAGGATGCTGTCTGCCGTTGGCGTTTCGCCAGGCTTTGGCACGATCAACGCCTTGACGGCCTCGCCCCATTTTTCGTCCGGCACGCCAATGACGGCGACATCCGCGACGCCCGGATGGCCGAAGATCGCATTCTCCACCTCTGCCGGATAGACGTTTTCTCCGCCGGAGACGATCATGTCCTTGACCCGGTCATGGATGTAGAGAAATCCGTCCTCGTCGAAATAGCCTGCATCGCCAGTTCGGAAAAAGCCCTCTTCATTGATGGCATCCCGCGTTGCATCATCTCTGTTCCAGTATCCCTTCATGACAAAAGGAGACTTGATGGCGATCTCGCCAACTTCGCCTTGCGGCACAGGATCTCCGTTCGCGTCCAGGCAACGCACGATAGTGGACGGGTAGGGCACACCGCAGGAGCGGAGCTTGCCCCATGACGGGTCATGCGCTTCCGGCGGCAGATAGGTGGCGCAGCCTGCCGTTTCGGTCAGGCCGTAAAGCTGTGTAAAGCGTGCGCCCATGATCTCCCTGGCTTCCAGCAGCAGGCTTTCCGCGATGGGGGAGGCACCATAGAAAACCTGCTTCATGCTGGACCAGTCGATCTGGCGCACATTCGGC
>Ga0209273_10003635_pt1 | contig 10478 bp, 8 predicted proteins | sample tdAd471_FD_187126 | JGI IMG/M metagenome (GOLD analysis project Ga0209273, IMG submission 187126) | Marine sediment microbial communities from the Atlantic coast under amendment with organic carbon and nitrate - tdAd47.1 (SPAdes)... | ecosystem: Environmental > Aquatic > Marine > Coastal >...
CACGCCGCAATCGCTTAAGGCAAATTCGCTGACCGGCTGCGAGCGGCTCTGTCCGGAAACAGGTTCTCTGTCTCGGCGTTCGTCACAGCCGGAGCCACACTCGCCGCTCGACTTCAGAAATCAGAATGTGCTGCAATCACCAATCGCCCCTACCCGATCAACAACCGGAACGCTTCAAGAACTGGAGAGCATCATCATGAGCACGACTCGCGAAAACTGGATGGACGACATCGACGACGTGATTCGATCTCGACACTACACCTGGATCCCACGAGGACTTGGCGGAGAACCGGTTGATGAAGCGATGGTCTGGCTCGTAACCGACATCATGCATATCTGCGAGCGAGCCGGCGCCGACTGGGAAGACGTCCTGCAGCGCGGTCGCGCCCGCTTTCGGCAGGAACGAACCGAACTCCTCGCTCGGGGCAGCGTGCCTCAGGAATGACTCCACACCGTGACTGCGAGGTGGGCCGAAGTACGCATCCCACGAATGATCGTGCAGAATCTGACATCCGCCCCGGCCAGTCCTCACGACACTGCCTCGCCGGTCAACGGGCACCGCTGACACATCACCAGGGAAAACGAGAAGTCGCGCCTGCGTTTTTTGACGAACCGCCGCTCGGAAACTGGCAGTGCAGGCTGAGAGTCGGGATGCTCTGCCATCCTGCAACTGAGTCTTCCTGGAGCGAACGATGCGTCACAGCGTGCTGACTGTTCTGGCCGTCCTTCCGGTATTCGCCGTCTGCGACAATGTGAGCGCCGGCGATCATCTTCGCGAGCTGCAGCAGCGCGCTGTTGAGACGCGCGGCTCGGACTGGGGGTACTGGGGAGCCGATCCGGGGACTTATTCGACCTGGACGAACCACTCGAACCGCCTCATCCCCGTCTACTCATTCGGTATCGATCTGCAGTCGGTCTCCGGTGAGAACAGCGTATACCGCAATCCGGATGCACTCGCGAAGCTGTACGGCAAGGTGCCGGAAGAGACCGCGGATCCCGACGCCGCTCACCTTGACCAGACGGACATTTATCGCTTGCAGAAGCAGGCGATTGCCGGTGGAGCGAAGCGGGTGATCCTGTTCGTCTTCGACGGGATGGACTGGCCGACGACACACGCCGCCGCGACCTGCAAGGTTCAGAAAGTGGCTTACGAGTCCGGACGCGGAACGGGGCTGCACTTTCAGGATTACCAGGGAGTGGCGACCGACTTCGGCTGGTTCGTCAGCAGTGCGTGGGCGGCGGGTGCAAAGGCGGACGTCAACAACCAGACGGTCGACGGACTCCGCAAACCGTTCGGTGGATACTCGACCCGCATTGGCGGCGCCACGCCGTGGGCGAAACCGCTCGACCCACAGTACCCGATTGGCAAAAGCAGCCCAATCGCTCACTGCGTGACAGACTCCGCATCGAGTGCGACGTCGATGACCGCTGGCATCAAGACGTTCAATGGGTCGGTCAACATTGATGTCGAGGGGCGGCGAGTTTCCCCAATCGCCCATCAGCTGCAGAACGATGGCTGGCCGATCGGCGTTGTGACCAGCGTGCCGATCAGTCACGCAACTCCGGCTGCCGCCTACGCGCATAATGTTACGCGCGGCGATTATCAGGATCTGTCACGTGATCTGGTCGGCCTGAAGACAGACCATCGTGACGAGGCGCTGCCGGGAGTCGACGTGCTCCTGGGAGCAGGCTGGGGCATCGACAAGTCGTCGGACGGCGGGCAGGGAAGCAACTTTGTGCCCGGAAACCGTTACCTGCCGAAAGCCGACCGCGAAGCCATCGATCATCGCAACGGTGGCAGGTACGAAGTCGTCGAACGCAGTTTCGGAGCGAACGGCGGCGACTCGCTGCGCGCCGCGGCGAAGCGGGCGATCGATGGCCAGCATCGACTGTTCGGCTTCTTTGGAGCAGTCGGCGGCCACCTGCCATTCCGCACGGCCGACGGCAATTACAACACGGCGGACAGCATCAAGACCGGCAATTCCTCGAAGAACGACCCGGCTGAGAATTACTCGGCCGCCGACGTGGCCGAGAACCCGACACTCGCAGAGATGACAACGGTCGCGCTCGATGTTCTGGCCAGTCGTTCGGACCGCTGGTGGCTGATGGTCGAAGCTGGCGACGTCGACTGGGCGAACCACAGTAACAACATCGACAACTCGATCGGCGCCGTGCTCAGTGGAGATGCCGCCTTCCGAGCGGCAACCGAGTGGGTCGAAGCCAACGGCGGCTGGAAAGACACCGTCATCCTGCTGACCGCCGACCACGGACACTATCTCAACCTGAAGAAGCCCGAAGTGCTTGTCGGGAAACGATCGATCTGGTGATGACGACCGTAGCTACGCTCGCCAGAGCGTGGAGTCTCGTGCAATCGTCATCGCCCGTCCTGTAAGACCACCGTCTGGCGACGGTAGCTACGCGGGAATCGCCCACTGACGATTGCTATTCGTTGAAGGTCGACTTCTTTCGCAGCAGGTGATGATAGTGCTGGGCGAAGCGGTGGGCTTCGTCGCGGACGTACTGCAGCAGTCGCAGTGCGAACGAATGGCGGCTGAGGCGGTGCGGTTCGGATTCGCCGGGCAGGAAGACCTCTTCCTCGCGCTTCGCCAGAGAGAGCGTGAATGGCGGTTCGATATCGAGGCTGCGAAGCGCGTCCATCGCTGCGTTGAGCTGCCCTTTGCCACCATCAATCAGCAGCAGGTCGGGGAACGATTCCCCCTCCTGGGACAGCCGCTTGAACCGCCGCAGAATGACTTCGTGAATCGATGCAAAGTCGTCGACACCGGCAACCGACCGGATTTTGAACCGCTTGTAGCCGTGCTTGAACGGCAGGCCGTCGATGAATTGAACGAGGCTCGCGACAGTCTCACCGCCCTGCAGATGCGCGATGTCGACGCCCTCAATGCGACGCGGCGGCGCTGGCAGCTTGAACGCTCGCCGCAGACCTTCCACTCCCTTTTTCGGGTCGATGACGAAGACCTCAGGTTGAATGTCGTGTTCCAGATCGCCGCGCAGACTCAGGTCTTCCAGCGATTTGATCTCGTCACGGATTCGCGCGGCACGTTCAAACTTCAGCTCCCTGGAAGCCGACTGCATTTCGTCTCGCAACTCTTTGAGCAGTCGTGATTTCTTGCCGTCGAGGAACATCCGCAGGCGACGAATGTCGCGGCGATAATCGTCCTTGCTGATTCGCAGATTGCAGGGAGCCGTGCACTGGTTGATGCTCGCCAGCAGGCACGGTCGGTACCACCGCCACTTTTCGTCGTCTTCTTCGATGTCCAGCGAGCAGTTGCGGAAGCGGAAGATCTTCTGCAGCACCGAGATCGTCGCCCGCAGCTTTTTCGCGCTGGTAAACGGCCCGTAAAGCTTGACGCCTTTTGATTCCGGCTTTCGAGTGAACTCGATGCGCGGGAAGTCCTCATGCGTCGTGATCTGCAGATACGGAAACGACTTGTCGTCTTTCAGCTCGGTGTTGAATCGCGGCTGAATGTCCTTGATAAGTCGCGCTTCAAGCAGCAGGGCGTCAACCTCGCTGTCCGTCGGCACGAAGTCGATGTCGCGGATCTCCAGCACGAGGTCCGCCGTACGTCGATCAACAGCGGCTGCCTCGGTGAAGTAGCTGCCCGCCCGGCTGCGCAGATTGACGGCCTTGCCGACGTAGATGACTCGCCCCAGGCCGTCCTTCATCAGGTACACGCCCGGCGTCGTCGGAAACGTGCGCACCTTCTCGTGCGGCGGCGTATCGACGTCCGAATCAGGGCGCTCCGGCTTGGCTGGCAAATCACTCATAGGGGGGGGAGTGTAAGCCAGACGCGGCAACAAGTCCGCGTCACGAACTGCCCGATTCGGAATGGAATGGCCGAAGTGCCACGCGCTCTCAATCAACCGTTGCGGGGCCGCACGACAAGCTGGCTGATGACGTTGTCGACTGCAGCTACTTCCCGAACCAGGCGGTTGAAGTCCGGTTCATCATCACGGCTTTCGACGACGCCCTGCAGACAGACCCCGTTGCTCATCCGGCGGACGACCAGCGACGAGAACGACAGGTCGGTCTGGCCGAGCAGGTGACGCCGCACCTGCAGCTCCGTGGTGTGGGGCAATTCGTGGCAGCCGGAACCGTCAGCGTCAACGTCAAGCTGAGTGCCGCTCAAAACAGGATCCGGCAGCGTTGTGCTGCCAGCGTCTGTCGCGGCTGAAGAGTCCGCGATGGCGGCTTCAGCCAGCTGCCGGGCAAGCCGCGGCGCGGGGACACGTGAAGTGTGTGAGGAATCAGTTCGTTGGGATCTCTGAGGCATTGACATTGTCTCCCTCCTTGAACGCTCTGGAGATACCGCGCAGTCTAGCCATCAATCGATCGTTGTGAATGCGATTCTGGCACGACTGTCGGCGGATTCTCGCAGCGGGGACGCAGTCAAGACGGCCAATGGAGTCTCAGGACCGAGCGAAGCCAGAGTTCATTTCCCGTAAACCTGCTTCGGATCGAAGACGCGGTCGCCGACGACTTCGGTTTCGCCAGTCGCTGGGTCGAGCTTGCGGAAGAAGCAGCTTTTATAGCCTTCGTGGCAGGCCGCTCCGCCGATCTGATTGACGCGAATGAGCAGCGTGTCGGCATCGCAGTCGTAGAAGATGCTTTTCACTTCCTGAACGTTGCCACTCTCCTCGCCCTTCCGCCACAACTTCTGGCGGCTGCGGCTGTAGTAGCAGACGCGGCCATTCTTCAGCGTTTCCTGCCACGCCTCTTCATTCATGTAGGCGAGCATCAGGACGTCTCCAGTGGCGTCGTCCTGAGCGATGACGGGAATCAGCTCCATTTTCTCAAAGTTCGGTCCGCTCATCTCAAATCTCTTAAGCAGGGGCGAGTACTGATCTTGTCAGGAGTTTGTCTTCAGCCAGATCGAAACCAGGTTTGCATAGTCGGCGTAGGTCAGCTCGTCCGGATGAATCTTCAGCGTTGCACAGAGTTCCGGCAGCTCAGCAACGAAGTTGAGATACCGTTTGTAGATCGCTCTTCCGCCAGGAATCGATCGACGCTTCGAATGGCTCCGCAGCCAGTTTCGCACGGCAGTGATGAGTTCCTGTGGGTCCTTGTTGTGCGACTTGATGTCCTGCCCGGAGATATCCGAAAGGAATTTCTGGTACCGGAATCGGTCGAAATCCAGAATCAGGCAGGCTTTCTTTTTCTGGCTGGCATCGCCAAACCGTTTTGCCGCCAGGAACATCCCCAGTTCCAGAGGCATGTTGAACCGAGGGAGGCCGTTGATTGGGTCGAGTTCGGTGCGGCTGATATCGTGAATTCCGTAGCGCGACTCTTCGATGATTCTCAGGATCTTCTGGACTCGGACTTCAGAGCTGTCGTCGATCTCCAGCGCACAACGAACTCGAAACCCGCAGTCAAAGACTGAGAAAAACAACGCATGGAACAGCGGCTTGTATTTCTCGTCAAACGGGCAGTTGATGAAGACGTCATTCTGCGATGTCGCAGCAGGCATCCCAACGCCTCAGCTTTCAGCGTCAATCAGTCCTGCTGATCTTCGCTGGGCACTTTCTGAAGAAACGGCAGGCTTGGAACAACCAAACGTGTTCGCATTTTGCGAGTGGTTCGGGAACCACCAGCAGCTCGCTTCCGGGCGACTTCAAGGACAGCTTTCTGCATCTCAGCGCGGGAGACGACCCCTTGAGTATTGGGAAGCAGAATTCGCCTTGCAGTGCTGGCCATTTTGAAGCTCTCAGATTCGACGAACGAAAGATTGTTCCAAGTGTATCGCTCTGAGGCGAGCAATGTCATGAATTGTCGTATCGTTTGACGGAAGAGTGAACAGCGGATGCGTCTTCCGTCGCAGGGCTTCCTGGTTGAGGTGGCAGGCAAGAAAAAACCCGCCAGCCGGAGGGGCTAACGGGTTCAAAGAGGCGCCGCCCGGATTCGAACCGGGGAATGACGGATTTGCAATCCGTTGCCTTAGCCACTTGGCTACGGCGCCCGAAAACAGGCCGAGTTGGCCCGCGAGTCTCATGTCAAATTGCAGGTTACAGAGACTGCGAAATCAGGACAGCTCTGCCAAAACCTGCCGTCTGGGGCGATTTGTCGCGGATCGTAGCCCGCTCCCGAAACCCCTGCAAGGCTCGCCAGCGAGCCGTCAATGTGCGGTTTTTCCCGGCAAATCCTGCGGAAAACCCACTGCACAGGCACGGATTGATCGGTTCTGAAAAAGCCCCATAGAATTGTTACAGAACTGCTATCGGCATCAGACGATAGAATCTTGACTTTCAGTGCAATCGTACGTCGACCGCCGCTCGGAACTCGACAAGTCCGACCGGTCGCCGAGGTTCGATTGCGTCCGGACTCACTCGAACCCGGGCTGGGACAGTGTCAGGCCCTGGCGAGTTCGGAGGCTCGGAACAGTGTCAGATGGCATCTTCGATTCTGTCCTGAGCGACTCCGTGGGAGACGATCTGTCGGCGGCGACAGATCGGTCCTGAAAGCGACGGTCGAGTTCATCTCGGTCGAGACGAACCGGCAGCCGCGACAACTCGTCAGAGGGCTCCTGACCCGGAATCCCGGAGAAAGGAGCACGTATGATTCCGTTGATGACTGGCGAAGAGGCGCTGCGGCGACTGTTCGCAGCTCTGACTGAGCAGACTTTCCAGGTCGAGCTGGGCGTGGCCGACCCGCCGCTGATGGACTACCTGACCGACCTGCTGGTCCGCTTCGCCCGCTCGGAAGCGCTCACCGGATTTCGCGATGCCGAAGGCCGACGACTCGAACAGGTCGTCGACATGCTGCAGGAGGCTGAGCATCGCCAGGCGAAACCACGCCGCGAACTTCACCGCCACATCGGCGACTACACACTGTTCTGGACCGGCGTGTTCCCGGAAGCACTCCCCCGACTGCAGGCCCCCGACCGCAAGGACCACCTGATCAGCTATGAGCAGCACGGTCGGAAATCGTATCTCATTGCCAGCCGGTTCGAGGAACAGCCGTTCGAAGACGAAGCTCCGATTCTGCGGCGACTCAGCGAAGAATACGACCTCTGTCGCGAGGGGCTGAACCGGGTTCGTCAGGAATGGGACCGCCTGCCATCCGAAGAACTCGCCCGCTACAGCAACGACGAAGCCGACGACGAGAGCCTCGACGAAGCCGCGTGAAGATCAACCTCGAACGCTGAATTCACGCCGAGTTGCCGAACCGACTCTGGCTTTGTGTATCCCGACTGGTCCGGCCACAACCCGCGTGCAGCAGGGTGAGGATCTGCCTGCACACGTCGTTCGAGACCGCCAGGACCACACCGGCACATGCTGGGCCATCGACATCCTCGAGCCGATGCCCCGCTCCCGTCACCCGGACCACGTCCCTGAGCCACGACTCGCATTCTGAGCCCCCCCCTGACTGTTCGACGCAACGCTGCGAGCGATCGTGTCTTCTGAAACGCCAACTGCTGCAGCTTCGCGCCAGGCGTTCTTCTCCGGGCCGCGCTCTGCGCGAACTCTCGCAACGCCGTTGTCAGCGTCGGATCCGCACTGCAGTGGCTGAGCTGCTCGCAGCCTGCCCTTGTTTCCAGCGAAGTGCCGATTTGATTTTCAGTGCCCCATTGTTGACATGACGCACATCACAACACTACACACCCGCCCTTCTGATAGTCTGTGGCGGTTGGGCAGGATGCCGGTGCAGGGAAAATTGGCAGGGATTTGCCACGAATGACTCTGTGCCGTCGCAGTGGGCCGTTTTGCTGTACTGACCGACGGGCTGGAGATCATGGGCCGGATCGACTGGTTGAGGGGACTTCGTTTTCGTAACCGGACTCGTACTGCTGAGCAGCGGACGCTGCGGCGGAAAAAACGCACAGCACTGCAGTCCAAACTTGCCGGACATCCGGCGGTCGAGGTGTTTGAACCTCGCGTTCTGCTGACGACCGACTCGCTGCTTGACCAGCCGGTGCCCACCGGCGATCAGCCGATCGATGTCGAGACCGGGTTCGCCGACCTGAACGGCAGCCTCGACGCAGTCGTGCTCAACGCCGATGGTACGCTGACGGTGGCGACCAACGGTGGCGACGGTACCTGGAGCGACGTTGCCAGTGTCGACCTCGGGCTCGGCCCGGCCAGCGGACTCGCTGCCGGCTTCTTCGATGCGGACACGTCGGTCGACGTCTCGATTCAGACAGCAGATGCGATCACGTTCGCAATCGGTGACGGAGCGGGCGGCTTCACGGTTTCGGACTCCTGGACAGCTCCGGTCGCGGGGAATCTGGCTGCCTCTCCCGGCCAGCGGGTCGGGATCACGACCGGGTTACTGAACGACGACTTCATCACTGACGTTGTCACAGTCGCACCCGGCTCCAATGAAGTGCTCGTCTTTACTGGACTCGGCGACGGAACGTTCGCCGCGCCGTTTGTGACGTCGACAGGCGGTGTCGAACCAGTCGCGATCGCGGTTGGCAATCTCGTCGGCAACGTGCTTCCGGATCAGGTCGTTGGACACGCGGACGGAACGCTGTCACTGCTTGAAGGACACGGCGACGGGACGTTCACACTGCGGAGCGATCTGACGATCACCGGCCTCGGATCCGTGACCGATCTCGCGGTCGAAGATCTCAACGGCGACGGCGAACTCGACATCCTCGTCACGACGCCGAACGCGGTCAGCCTGCTGACGAACGACGTCGACGCGCTGACAACTTCACCGATCGTCAATGGCCGTTTCGATCAGGGACTGACCGGCTGGAATCAGGAAATCATTGGACACGCGGATTCACAGATCGCCGGGCGGATCAACGGCTTCGCCCGGTTCACCGAGAACGACTCGTTCCTCGTCTCCCTGAATCAAACGTTTGAAGTCCCGGCCGGTCCGCAGACGATCTCGGTCGATCTGCTGACACTCGGCCTTGAAGATCCGCAAAGCGGCCTTCCGGACGCCTTCGAGATCTCGCTGCTCGACGCCGACGGGAATTCGCTCGTCGACACACACGCGACGAACGCGACATCATTCTTCAACGTGAATCCTGGCGGAATCGTTTCGTCCGCGAGCGGGGTCAACTTCGACGGAACGACAGTCACGCTCGACATCTCCGCGGTTCCAGTCGGCACGAACGCGACACTGTACTTCGATCTGGTCGGCAACCCGCCGGGTGACTCGTCGGTCGTCGTCGTCGACAACGTGCGAATCACGCCAGACGCGATCTACACCGAAACGTTTTCCGTCACGACGCTGCCTGGATCGTTCGCCAGCGCAGCAAGCATCGCGGTCGGCGATGTCGACGGCGACGGCATCTCCGACATCGTCGTCGCCGATGCTGGAGCCGACGTTGTGGCCGTCTTCAACGGAACACCGGCCGGTGATTTCGTTCGCGACGACATCGACGTCAGCGCGTTCGGTTCGTCGCCGTTGGCGCTCACGCTGGCACCGCTGACGCCTGGCGATTCGATCGACGATATCGCGGTCACGCTGTTCGACTCGGATCGCCTGCTGACGCCGCTGGCCTTCGACCTCACGCCGCCCGACGTTTCACTCATCGACCCGCTCGACGGTCTGACAACCTCGAACGCGATCTCAGAAATCGCCATTCAGTTCAGCGAGGCGATGTTTGAGGGCGGCACCGCGACCGACCACTCGGTGACGAACCCGGCCGCTTACTTGCTGATCCATGCTGGCCCGAACGGCGTGCTCGAAGGCGGAGCTGGCGACGACGTCTCGGTCGGCTTCGACGCGGTCAGTTACGACTCCGAAACGTTCGCGGCCACGCTGTCGATCGCGGCTGCGTCCGCACCACTTGCCGACGGGCTCTATCAGTTCGCTATTGACGGCGACGGAAGCTCGACGTATCGCAACACCGTCAGCAGGTGCTCGTCGGCCTCAATGGGAAACGTCCTGAACCGTCCCTGGTACAGATGCCCCGTGCCTTCGGTGTGGTAGTGAGCGTGCCACCGCATCGTGTGACTGTGCGTCAGCCACCGGAAGAAATCCGACAACTGCGAATCGGTCTGGGGCCGCACCACAAAGTGCCAGTGGTTGGGCATGACTGCATACGCGAAGATCGGCAGCCGCTCGCGAGCGACCGCTTCGCCAAGAACACGCTCGAACGCAGCGTAGTCCCCGTCCTCCTCAAACAGCGTGAGCCGAGCGACAGCACGGTTCAGCACATGAAAACACATTCCAGCAGGGCCGACACGAGGGCGACGAGACATTAAGGCAGGCCACCCGCCGCAGCCCCGCAAAACAATGAGTCGCGTCCCCTTTTCTTGCTTCCCCTTTTCTTGCTTTTCTTGCCGACGACCGCGGCGGGGCGACTTCTGCTTCCGGCGCCGCTTCGATCCCGCACGCTCCTGCTGACGCTGCTCTTCACTCCGCAGCGAATACGCTTCAGCGAGCCGTTCCGTCGGAGACTGGCCGTCGCGGTCTTTGTATTCCTGCAGTTCCTGCCGGCAGTCCCGCAGCTCCTCACGCAGCCGAGTGTTCTCCGTTTCGAGCCGCGCGTTCTCCGTCT
>Ga0209273_10003637_pt1 | contig 10475 bp, 9 predicted proteins | sample tdAd471_FD_187126 | JGI IMG/M metagenome (GOLD analysis project Ga0209273, IMG submission 187126) | Marine sediment microbial communities from the Atlantic coast under amendment with organic carbon and nitrate - tdAd47.1 (SPAdes)... | ecosystem: Environmental > Aquatic > Marine > Coastal >...
GGTCGTGGTCGAGGGCGCCCGCGACCACAAGGGCCAGACCGTCAGCTGCGAGGTCACCTCCACGATCCAGAGCACCCAAGGCCGCATGGTCTTCGCCCGCCTGCGCGAGGACGGAGACGCCCCAGCCCCCGCCGCCGAGCCCGCGCCCCCCGCCGCCGACGCCTCCGAGGAGCCCGCCGCGTGAGCGCCAGCGGAGTCGTGGTCGCCGCCGGCCTCGGCCTGCGGCTGCGGGCCGAGCTGGGCGAGCGCACCCCGCGCAAGGCCTACGTGACCCTCGCCGAGCGCCCGCTCGTTGTGTGGTCGACCTGGGCCCTGGCGCGCGTCTCCGGGGTCGACGAGGTGATCGTGGTCGTGCACCCCGACGACCTCGACGGCCTCGAGGGCTCGCCCCTGGGCCACGCGCTCCGCGCCGCGGGCGCGACCGCCTTCGTCGCCGGCGGGGCCCGCCGGCAGGACTCGGTGCGCAACGGCGTGCAGGCCTGCCGCGCCGAGCCCGACCGCTACGTGCTGGTCCACGACGCGGCCCGCCCGCTGCTGAACCCGGCCGACGCCGCGCGCGCGCTGGGGGCCGCCCGCGAGACCGGCGCCGCGCTGCTCGCCGTGGCCGTGCGCGACACGGTCAAGCGCGCCGACGACGTCGGCTGTGTGGCCGACACCGTGCCCCGCGACGGGCTGTGGCTGGCCCAGACCCCTCAGGTCGGCGCCCGCGACGCGCTGCTGGCCGCCCTCGACGCCGCCGACGAGGCCGGGGTCGAGGTCACCGACGAGGCCGCGGCCCTCGAGCGCAACGGGGTCCCCGTCAAGCTCGTCGCCGGCAGCTCCGACAACTTCAAGGTCACCACCGCCCCCGACCTCGACCGCGCCCGCGAGCGCGTCGCCCTCGGCGGCCTGCTCCTGCCGCCTCTCCCCAGCGGCGCCGTGGCCCGCCTCAGCGCCCAGCTCCGCCGCACCCCGCCCGCCGGGACCCGCGTCGACCTCGACGCCCCCGGGAGCCCCGTCGGCCAGCTGCGGAGCAAGCTCCGCGCCTTGCCCACCGGAACGCCCCTCTCCCCCCAGCTCGGCGCCCCCGCCGCCCCCCGCACGTTCCCCCGCACGGGGATCGGCACCGACCTCCACCGCCTGGTCGAGGGCCGCCCCCTGATCCTGGGCGGGGTCGAGGTCCCCTCCGACAAGGGCCTCGCCGGCCACTCCGACGCCGACGCCCTGACCCACGCCGTGATCGACGGCCTCCTCGGAGCTGCTGGGTTGGGCGACATTGGCGAGCACTTCCCCGACACCGACCCCGCTTACAAGGGCGCCGACAGCCAGGCCCTCCTCCGCGCCGCCTCCAAGGCCGTCGCCGAGGCCGGCTTCCGCGTTGGCTACGTCGACGCGATCGTGCACGCCGAGCGGCCGAAGCTGAAGCCCTACAAGGCCGCCATGCGCGAGCGCCTGAGCGAGGGCCTGGGGGTGCACCCCAGCTGCGTGAACCTCAAGGCCAAGACCGGCGAGACCGTCGGCCCCGTCCGCCGCGGCGAAGCGATCGCGGCGACGGCCGTGGTGACCCTCCTCCCGGCGTAGGCTAAGGAGCAGAGTCTTTCACTGGGGCAGTTGCCTGAACGCCCGGCGGCGGCTTGGCGACTCTGCCTCTCTCGCACGCTCTTGCCGGACGAGGAGACTTCGATCGTGCTGCGTGGGTGACGAAGAGGTAGAGTGTGCGACAGGTGACATGGGTAGGCGCGCGAGAGAGTTACGCCAGCGAACCGAGCGACGAATCCGAGCGGAGCCTTTGACCGAGGAGGAGAGGGCGCGCCTGGACGAGGCAAGATACGAAGGTAGCCCTCTCCACAAGCGCAATCCGGGTGACTTCGGCCTCTCTCCTCCCGCCTCCCCGCGTCCTGAAAAGACACTCTGCGACGAGGCAGCCGTCTTCAGCAAGGCCAAGGCAGAGGAGTTGTTCGCAGAGGCCGTTCGTCGTGGCCTTGTCAGTGAGCCGACGACGAACACGGGCTATCCGAAGGAGATCTGGGTCGTGGCCGAGGACGGGCAAGTCTTCGAAGGCATGTACGGTGGCAGTCGAACCGGCTGTTACCACGGATACCCGATCCGCAGAAGTGACCCCCTGTTCGACGAGGTCACGCGAGCGTGGAACCAACTGTGAGCCAGGCGGCAGAACTCTCCTTCCAGGTCGGCGAGTGGTTCGGCCCCAAGGACGATCCCCAGCTGTGCACGCTGGGTGCCCTCCGAATCGAAGTCTCCTTCGCTGGGGGAGGCTCGACCCTGACGGAGGTGCAGGACCTGGCCAACAACACGGTCAGGCCGTACGTCATCGTCCCCACGATCGACCTCGCGCGCTGGCTGCTCGCCAACTGGTGGCGGCTTCGTTGTGAGCCGGAGCGCAGCGGATTCGAGTGGCGACTCTGCCACCGCATGCCCGCGATCGGTGGGGGGTCGGTCTGGCCACTGGTCGAGTTCGCCAGTGACGGCGAGTTCATTCAGGTCACTGCAGCGAGCGAGTCCAGAGCGGACGCCGCGAGCGTTCGGTTCCTCCAGAACGTCTCCGCGAGCGTCCCGGTCGTGCGTTTCGAGCGCGCGGTCGACGACCTCGTGCGACAGGTTCTGGCTCGCCTGCGCGCATGCGGTCATCGGGATCGAGAGCTCGAAGGGGTGTGGCAAGAACTGAACGAGGAGCGCAATGACCCTCGTCAAGCCAGGGAGTGCCGACTTCAAGCGCAGGCAGGCAAGCACCCGGGAGACGCGGACTCGAAGTGGTTGGCGCAGGCGGAGCAGCTTGAGCAGCAACTCGGTGCGGCGGCCGTTGACGAGGTCATGGCGATCTTCCCTGCGCTGGGCGACTTCACTGAGGTGTCGGTCCAGCTCAACGAGATTCTCACCTCGGAGGTATGCGTGAACCTCGGCTGGGTTGAATCCAACGGAGCGCCCAGCGGCGAACTCCCCTGGCAGCGTGGAGCCAAGCTGGCGAAGTCCCTGCGTCGGAAGCTGGGCCTGGGAGCGAGCGCGGTCCTCACCAACGAGTTCCTCTCGGAGAAGCTCGGGGTCGAGCTCCCGATCAAGGAACTCACCGCCGAGCGGCAGCTCCGCGGGGCGTTCAGGCAGGAGGAATCCTCACCTGCACCGATCCGGATCTCGAGTCGACACGTCACCGGTCAGCGCTTCTACCTGTCGCGGTTGATTGGCTGTGCGCTGGCGTCCCCGCCAGAGACACGGTTCCTACCCGTGACGAGCGCCCACACCGCGCTGCAAAAGGTCGAGCGGACGTTCGCGCAGGAGTTCCTTTGTCCGTGGGAGGCCCTCGACGCCTACACCGACAAGGCAGGACTCGACGACGACGCCATTTCCGAGGCGGCCGAGCACTTCCAGGTCTCTCCCTTGACGGTCCTCAGCGCCCTCGTCAATCGGAAGAAGATCAGCCGTAGGAGATTCCTGGAAGGCCGCGCGGTCTGACCTGCGCTCAGCACCGGAGCCACGCTCCCCGGCCCGGTAGCCGCTTGTCCGCTGAGCTCCGCCGCACGCTCCCCTGGCCGGGCCCCGCGTCGACCTCGACGCCCCCAGGGCCCCGTCGGCCGCCCGGCCGAAGCTGAAGCCCCACAAAGCCGCCATGCGCGAGCGCCTCAGCGAGGGCCTGGGGGTGCACACCGACCTGCGTGACTTCGAGGCCAAGACCGGCGAGAAAGTCGGCCCGGTCGGCCGCGGCGAGGCGAGCGCGGTCACCGCCGTGGTGGCTCGCGCGAAGGAACGTCATGGGTGTAGGGTAGACCATGCGTCGCCTCCCCCTAGCTCTCCTGGTGTTGCTCCTTCTCGCACCCTCCGGTTGCGCAACGAAGTCGAGCAACAGCAGCAGCCGGTCGGACGTCGGGACCCGAGTCGCTGCGAACGGGGTCCACGTCGAGTTGGCCTGCTCCGAAGCTCCAATCACGTCTTTGCTGGCCACGATCCGTGAGCAGAGCGGGCAGCCGATCCGGTGGGAGGCTGAGTTCCCAGAGCGTCTGACCGTGGACGTTGAAGCACGTTGGGACGTCGTCCTCGAGGCGGTGGTCAGCGCGGCCGGACTCCAAGCGTACTGGGCAGACGACACCGTTGTGGTTTGCCGCGCAGAGCCCAAAGGTCCCGGGTTCTTCGCGCCCGAGCAGCGACCTGCCCCAGAGAGTCCGGACCCGGATCCAACCGGTTACTCGCCTCCAGACCCTGGGCTGTTGATCGACCTCGACGTGCGGGACATGCCCCTGGGCGACGTCATGGCCTCGATCTCCAGTCAGACCGGAGCATGGATCGAGGTCGATCCAAACGTCGACGTCACCGTTTCGGAGCGATTCGTATCGATCAACTGGAGGCTTGCAGTTGACCTGGTCGCGAAGACCTACAACTGCGAAGTCGAGGAGCTTGCAGACGGGACGATCAAAGTCGCCCAACCGAATTGCGGTGTGAACCTCGCTTTCGAGAACGGCTCCCTGAGAACCGTGCTCCAGGTGCTCTCCCAGTACATGGGGCTGCACCTGATCTTGACGGAGCGAGTTCAGGGCAATCTGTGGGTCTGCGCTAGAGGAGATCCAATCGAGATGTTCCAGCAGATCGTGAGAGCCTGCGAGCTCAGGGCAGGTGAGAGAGACGGGGTCGTGGTCGTCGGTGGTGCGAAGGCGTGGGGACAGCCCTTCGAATCGCTGCCTGACTTCGAGGCCCTTCCGGCCCCTCGAATGACGACGAATCTCCTCCAGGCCAGCGCTGCGCCAGCCGCGACCTGGCTCGCTGGGCTCGCCTACAAGACGAACCGCTCGATCGTCATTCGCAACGTCGACTCGACCATTTCGACTCGACTGGTGAACGTCGACTACCTCGAGGCCATGCGACGAGCTGCGCACGACCTCGAGCTCGAGCTGCGCCTTGCGGGTGACTACGTGATCGTCACCGGTGAACCGGCGTCAGAGGCCGAAGGCGATCGTGCTGCCGCAGAGCCACGCGGCAAAGTGCTCGACCTCCCGAATGGACAGCAAGCCAGAATCGATCTCCAAGGGATCACGCAAGACATTGGGCCGCCTGAGGAGGGGGCCCGCTTCGATCAGGCTTTGGTCGGAGGCCGCGTCTATCGAGTCGGCGACGCGCTGCTGAACGAACACTCCGACGACCTGCCAATCTGGGTTCACGAGATCACCGCAGACGCCGTGCACTTCAAGGTGGGAGATCGCGAAGCGGACCCAGTGGTGGTGCCGCTCCCTAAGCAATGAGACAGCGGGCGGGTGGGCAAGCGCCCCAACCGAGGGGTGGACGCAAACATTGGCGAGCACTTCCCCGACACCGTCCCCGCCTACAAGGGCGCCGACAGCCAGGCGCTCCTGCGCGCCGCCTGCAAGGCCGTCGCCGAGGCGGGCTTCCGCGTGGGCTACGTGGACGCGATCGTGCACGCCGAGCGCCCGAAGCTGAAGCCCTACAAGGCCGCCATGCGCGAGCGTCTGAGCGAGGGCCTGGGCGTGCACCCCAGCTGCGTGAACCTCAAGGCCAAGACCGGCGAGAAAGTCGGCCCGGTCGGCCGCGGCGAAGCGATCGCGGCGACGGCCGTGGTGACCCTCCTCCCGGCGTAGGGCCGCGAGCGGTCCTACGCCTGAGCGGCGCAGGCGAAGCGTCGATCGTCGGCGGTGTTCGGCTAGCCCAACTCGATACCCAGGAGCACATTGGGCCGAAGCTTGAACTTCGTGCAGAGGATCTTGATGTGCGCCTTGCTGAGGTCCCTTTCTCCGCTCAGCAGCTTGGTGCCCAGTGATCGGCTTTGATCGCCAAGGAGGCGGCCCAGATCCGCAGCGGTCATTCCGTGGGACTCACAGAGGTGAGCCAGGATTTGTGGCACCGATACGTCTGGCCAGTCGTACTCCAGTGAGGACTCGTAATCCTCAACGAACATGCTGACCGCAGTGAGGTAATCGTTCTGGCCTTTCGTTCGCGCTGCTCGAAAGATCAGCCGCTCAAGCACCTCGAGCGCGTTCTTGTAGTCGACGTCGTCCGCGATCGGGCGAGGCAGCCAGACCTGGGAGCAGAGCTCCTCGTAGCTCTCGGGGAGGCTGTTGTCCGTGCTAGCGGGGGTCTTCTTCATGTCTAGAACCTCTCCTGAGTGGGGTACCACCAGCACCCCAACCGACGGTAGCGACACGTTCCTGAGACAGCACGATTAAGGTCTGCCGAGTTCGTAGGTGCGGCCCACACCCAGCTGCGTGACCTCGAGGCCAAGACCGGCGAGAAAGTCGGCCCCGTCGGCCGCGGCAAGGCGAGCGCGGCCGCCGGTGGTGACCCGGGGTAGGCTCTCGCGGCGGGCAACCGCGCACGCTGGAGCGAGGTCCGCGAGCGTGGCCGGGAAGCGGCGGACGACCAGCGGCGCCAGCCCAACGGGGGGCAGGCTCTCCGATCGCCGCTACGACCGGGCGTAGACCGCGACGGCGCCGAGCTCGGTGCCCACTACCAGCCGGCCGTCGGGGTCGGCCCAGGCCGAGGTCACCCGGTCGGCGAGGGGGGCGAGGTCGAGGGCGAACACGTCGGTGCGTTGGCTCCAGTCGTCGAGGGGCCGCACGTGGCGCCCGCCGGGGTCGACGACCGCGACCCCCCCGTCCACGAAGCGGAGCTGGGTGGGCTGCGCGCCCGCGCACCCCACCTCGACGGCCTGGGGAGAACCGGCGCGGGCGTCGACCCGCGCCAGGCGCCCCTCCTGCGCGAAGGCCGCCGCCCCGCCGCCGTCGGCCACCGCGACGGCGGAGGCCGGCAGCCGGAAGCGCGGCGGCTCGGCGTCGGGGCCCAGGTCGGGCCCGACTCGATACCGCCAGCGCTCGCCGAGCTCCACTCGTCCGTTGCTCTCGACGACGTCGTAGACGATCAGGTGGCTGGGTCCGACCCCAGCCAGCGAGCGACCGTCGGCGCTGAAGGCCAACGCGTTGAACCACAGCGTGTCGGGGAGCGCGAGCTCGCACAGCGCCGTCGCCTCGCCCCCGCGGAGGTCCCGCAGGCGGAACGCGTGTTGGGGGACGCACTCCGCGAACACGCCGTCGGCGCGCACGGCGCAGGCCCGATCGCCGAGGCGGGCGTCGGGGGGAGCCTGCCGGAGCTGTTCGTCGCCCAGCGCGTAGAGCTGGGCGACCCCGCCAGCGGTCCGCACGGCCAGCCGGCCGCAGGCGCTGATCAGGCCGCGGGTGGGGTCGCTGGCGCCGCGCACGTCCGCGGGGACGCCGTCGGGGCTGCCGCCGAAGATCGCGCGCGCCAGCGCCTCTTCGGGGTTCGCCGGCGCCGGCGCCTCGTCGATCACGCTCGGGTCGTCGTAGTCGTAGCCGTCGGCTCCCAGCCGCCAGCGCATGGGGCCGGCCTCGACCGAGAGGCTGAGCACGACCTCTGGAGTCGGCGCGCTGACCGCGACCACGGGCCCCAGGTGGTCGCGGGGCTCGGCCACGACCTCGAGGTCGTTCCCGGCGTGCAGCCCCCACGAGGTCCACACCCGCGAGCCGTCCGCCGCGAACACGACCCGCGACGCCCCCATGTCCAGCCGCAGCACCGTCTCCACCCGCTGCTCGCGGGTGTCGATCCGGCGGACGGTGTTCGTGCTGCGGTGGTCGACGAACGCCCAGCGCGCGTCGACACACCACAGCGCGTCGGGCGGATAGTCGGGGTGGGTCTCGACCGTGAAGAAACCACCCGTGGCCGGCCCGCCGTCGAGGGGCAGCCGCTCGAGCCAGTTGTCCTCGTAGAGCACGAGCACCTCGCCGCCGGTCGGCGGCGCGGCGAGGAGGACCGGCGCGATCGGCTCGTCCTCGTCGGGGTCGAGGGGCTCGTCGTCCTCGGGGTCGAGGCCCTCCGACTCCGACGTCAGGCGGCCCCCCACGGTCGTCTGCAGGGTCCAGCTGCGCGAGTCCCACACGCAGAGCTCGCCTGCGAGCGGGTGCAGGGTGACCAGCCGGCCGTCGGGCGCGAGGGCCGCGGTGTCGGCGCCGCTGTTGCTGGGGTCCTCGGCCGGGTGCTGGAGCCGGGTCACGAGCTCGAGGTCGGCGTCCCACACGCAGACGGAGCCGTGCATGTGCCCCCAGCTCACCAGCCGCCCGCCGTCGAGCCAGATCAGGCCGGCGTCCGACGACCACAGCCGGGCCTCCTCGGGCAGCTCACGCGACGCGAGCTGCGCGCCCGTCGTGTCCCAGCACACCAGGGCGCGCGGGCAGAGCGCGGCCACGCGCTCTCCGTCGGGCGAGACGGCGAGGGCGTGGACCTCGGGGATCCGCTCGGGCTGGAACGACCAGTCGCGGACCATGTCCGGCACCCGCCAGGCGCACACGCTGTCGAGGCCGTCGCCACCGGCCAGGTAGAGCCGACCCCGGGGCAGGTCGAAGGCGCCCGCGCCGACCCAGCGCGACTCGCCCTCGTAGCTGGAGAGCAGCTGCACGAGCCGGTGGCCCGGCACCTGCTCGAACAGCGCCTGGTCCAGCCCGCTCCCGGCGCGGGCGAGCGCCTGGGCGTAGGCGCGGCGGACCGCGGCGTCGTGGGGGTGGGCGGCGAAGCGTCGCGCCAGCGCGCGCAGGGTCTCGTCCATGGCGCCACTATAGGTTCCCGGCCCCGCACGGTCGTGCAGGACCGAACCCAGGGCCCCTACGGGGACGGAGGCGACCTCCTGCCGGCGACCCAGGCTCCCAGCCCGAGCAGCACCAGCAGCCCTCCGAACCCCTGCATGATCCAGCCCCTCAGCTTCCGAGCGCGGATCGCCGTCGCCAGCGCCTGGCCCACGGCCTCGGGAGACCCCCGGTAGGCAGTCCACAGATCCGCTGAGTCGCGGTCCTTGAGGAGGGTCAACGCGTCTCCCGTGGACACCCCATACAGCCTGCGGTCCTCCGTCTCTTCCTCGAGAGAGGAGAGCCCCTCCACGTAATCCAACGGGGGCAGGAACCGAACGTCTCGCTCCCCGTCCGGCAGCTGAAGGACCCCCCTGCCGATTCCCGCGGTGCCTGGGGACACCTCCCAGCGGCCCCTCCGGGTCGCGCGCACGTAGTTCTGCTCGACCCAAGCCGCCAAACCGCTCCGGGTGGGACCCTCCGCCTCGAGGAGGGTTCCCGTGAGCACGCCTTCTCCGCCCGCAGCGAGGGCTGCCTGCGCCCCCTCGAACTGGAGCGTCACGGGGTCGTGGGCCACACGACCTACGAGCAGGAACGCTACTCCAGCACCAACGAGTGCGAGACCGCGCAGTGGGTGTTGCTTCGCCATGTCTTGCTCTCCTGTGGGGCGGGGGCCCCAGCGCCTCGACCGAGGTTTGGGGCCGCCCACCTCGTTCGCACTACCCTGCCCCCCCTCCTTCGCACAGCAGCAAGCTCACCTACGCCGCCGCGGCGGAGTGCTCCCGTCCTCTAGGACGCCGCGTCCGTTGCTGACGCGCCTTCCGCTCCCCCAGCGGCAGGCGCTTCGCCCGAGTCTGAGAGCGCTTGCCGACGTCGTGAGGAGAATCGCCCGCTCGTCGTCCGCTGCGCGGTAGAGACCGCTTGGAACCCAGGTTGGTTCTCCAGGATCCTCTGGATCTCCTGCAGCTCGTGGTTCAGGAATTGGGATAGCTCCTTGGGAATCCTGCCGTAGAGGAATGCCAGGACGACCCCCGCTATCGCGAACGCGATCACTGTTCCGATCAGCACGTTCAAGACCTGAGAGAGCTGCGTGTTCGTGTTGTCGATCTCGCTGACCTTCCCGCGCATGCCCTGCAGGATGTCGTTCGTCGTCTTCAGATTCATGAGGTTCTGGTTCACCTCACCGAGCGCCTTGTTGGTGCCTTCGATCAGTCCCACGCGCTCGTTCGTCAGCCCGATCTGTCCATTGATGATCCGGATCTGATTCGTGGTCCGCTGCACCTCCTCCTGCGCGGCGGCGAGCAGACGATTCGTGCTCTCCAGGTTCTCCACCGACTCCTTCATGAGCTGGTTCATCGACGTCTGGATCTCGAGCATCGTTTCTGTGGCCTCGACGATGAGATCGTTGCTTTGCTGCATGGTCTTGGTGGCTTCGAGCACCAGCGCGTTGCCCTCCTTGACGGCGTGGGTGGCCGACGTCATCAGCGCATTGCTCTGCTGCATGGTCTGGGTAGCCTTGAGCATTAGCTCGTTGCTCTCGTCGACCTGCGCTCCCAGCGCATCGAGTTTCACGTTGGAGCGCCCCAGGATCTCGTTCGACTCGACCAGGGTCTTGGAGATCACACCAACGTCGTCGATGGCTTGACCCAGGGAGCAGCCCGCGAGCGGGAGCAGGGACAGCAGCGCAATGTCGTAGCGGTTCAAGTATTGCCTACCCGGACTACTCGACCCTCTCGATGCGAATCCGCAGCTTCTCGATCGATCCCTTGCACCGGCCGCTCAGGTCGAGCTCGATTGGGAACTCCGGTACTGCGTAGAGGTTGATCTGACCGTCGAGCTGACCAATCTCGTCGGGGTTACGGAGGTCCTTGTCTCGGGCGCCTATGAGGAGCACACTCCGCGTGTCCGCCTGCA
>Ga0209273_10003638_pt1 | contig 10474 bp, 8 predicted proteins | sample tdAd471_FD_187126 | JGI IMG/M metagenome (GOLD analysis project Ga0209273, IMG submission 187126) | Marine sediment microbial communities from the Atlantic coast under amendment with organic carbon and nitrate - tdAd47.1 (SPAdes)... | ecosystem: Environmental > Aquatic > Marine > Coastal >...
CACCTCGATGTGCCGCTGATGGTGAGTGTGACGATCGAGCAGACGGGCACGATGCTGATGGGGACATCGATCGAGGGTGCGCTTGCGGCGCTTCGGTCGTACCCGATCACTTCGATCGGTCTCAACTGCGCGACGGGGCCTGTTGAGATGGCAGAGCATGTCGCGCATCTGGCGCGGCACTGGCGCAGTGAGGGGCGGTACATCTCGGTGATTCCCAATGCGGGCTTGCCGGTGCTGGTCGAGGGGCGGACGGAGTACCCCTTGACGCCCAAGCCGTTTGCGGACACGATCGCAACCTTTGTGCGCGAGCAGGGCGTTTCGATCGTTGGTGGCTGCTGCGGCACGACGCCCGAGCACATCGGCGCGCTCGTCGAGCGCGTCAAGGGGCTCGAGCCCGCACTGACCGAGCACCGCCCCACTCCCGCTTCGGCGACGTCGCTTTATGGGCCGACGGAGTTTCGGCAGGACAACTCGATTCTGATCGTGGGCGAGCGGTGCAACGCGTCGGGCAGCCGAAAGTTCAAGCGCCTGCTCGAAGAGGGCGACTGGGACGGGATCGTGGCGCTCGGGCGTGAGCAGATGCGGGACGGCTCGCATGTCCTGGACCTGAACGTGGACGCGACGGGTCGGGACAACGCGGGCGATATGAGTGAGGCGGTCAAGCGGCTGGTGCGTCAGGTCGATGCGCCGCTGATGCTCGACTCGACGCAGGTCGTGACGTTCGAGGCGGGGCTCAAGCACGCGCCGGGCAGGTGCGTGATCAACTCGGCGAACTTCGAGGACGGCGACGAGAAGTTCGACGAGATCTGCGATCTGGCGCGGCGGTTCGGCGCGACGGTGGTCATCGGGACGATCGATGAGGACCCCGAGGAATCGATGGCGCGGACGGCTGAGCGCAAGCTCTCGATCGCGACGCGGGGCATCGAGCGGGCGACGACCAAGCACGGGCTTGCGGTCGAGGATCTGTTTATTGACCCGTTGGTGCTGCCGATTTCGACGGGTTTGGACTCGGATCGGCGCTCGGCGCTGGAGCTGATCGAGGGTATCAAGCGGATCGCCGAGGCGTTCCCCACGGTGCAGATCACGTGCGGGCTTTCGAATGTTTCGTTCGGTCTCAAGCCGGCGGCGCGGGTGGTGCTCAACTCGGTGTTCCTGCATGAGTTGACCGAGGCTGGGCTGACGAGCGCGATCGTGCATGCGTCGAAGATCTTGCCGCTCAACAAGATCGATGAGGCGCAGCGGGATGCGGCTTTGGATCTGATCTATGACCGGCGCTCGGAGGGGCACGACCCGCTGAACGCGTACATCGACCTCTTTATGGATGTCGACTCGATCGAAGGTGCTAAGAAAGTCACGAAGAACCTGACGCTCGAGGAGCGGCTGCGCGAGCACATCGTTGATGGTCAGAAAGAGGGGCTGGGCGAGTGCCTCGATGAGGCGCTGCAGAAGTATCAGCCGCTGGAGATCATCAACGATCATCTGCTCGATGGCATGAAGACGGTGGGCGTGCTGTTTGGCTCGGGCCAGATGCAGTTGCCGTTCGTGTTGCAGTCGGCCGAGGTGATGAAGCTTGCGGTGTCGAAGCTCGAGCCCTTGATGGAGCGGGTCGAGGGTCAGACGCGCGGCACGATCGTTTTGGCGACGGTCAAGGGTGATGTACACGACATCGGCAAGAACCTGGTGGACATCATCCTGTCGAACAACGGGTTTACGGTGCACAACCTGGGGATCAAGCAGCCGATCGCGGACATTCTCAAGGCGCTGGAATCGACGAAGGCGGATGCGATCGGGCTTTCGGGCTTGCTGGTCAAGAGTGTGAACGTGATGGAGGACAACCTGCGTGAGATGAACGAGCGGGGCGTGACGGTGCCGGTGCTGCTTGGCGGCGCGGCCCTGACGCGGCATTACGCGGAGAGTCATCTGCGGAGCGTGTACGGTGGCAAGCTGTACTATGGCAAGGACGCGTTCGAGGGCCTGCACGTCATGGACCGGTTCGAGGCGGGCACGCTGGGTGAGATCGACTCGGAGGTGGAGGCCCGGCTGATGAAGCGGACCGAGGCCGAGGCGACGGTGGCGAGCTCGCGGGCGCGGCAGGCCGATGCGCAGGACACGTTCGCATCGACCAAGGAGGCGGGCGTGGCGGTCGCCGAGCGGAGCGAGGTGGCGCGGGATGTCGAGGTCCCGGATGCGCCGTTCTGGGGCACACGCATCGTGTCTGATATCGATCTTGACCAGATCTATCCGTTTATCAATCCGGTGGCGTTGTTCCGCACGCAGTGGCAGTTCAAGAAGGGGAAGATGAGCGACGCGGATTATCAGGCGAAGCTCGAGGACACGGTGTACCCGATCTATGAGCGGCTCAAGAAGCAGTGCAAGAACGAGGGGCTGTTGCGCCCGGCGGTTGTGTACGGCTACTTCCCGGTGAACAGTTCGGGCAACGACCTGATTGTGTACGACCCCAAGGACCACGACCGGGAGATCGAGCGGTTTGTTTTTCCGAGACAGGGTGCGCGAAAGCGGCTGTGCATCTCGGACTTCTTCCGCGATGTGGAGTCGGGTGAGAAGGATGTGCTGCCGCTCACGTGCGTGACGATGGGCACGCGTGTGAGCGAGGCGACCAAGACGCTCTTTGAGGCGAACAACTACACGGAGTATCTGTATCTGCACGGGCTCGGTGTGGAGGCGGCCGAGGGGCTGGCGGAGTTCTGGCACAAGAGGATCCGTCAGGAGCTTGGGATCGCTGGCGAGGACAGCCCGACGGTCAAGGGGCTCTTCACGCAGAAATACCACGGCTCGCGGTACAGCTTCGGGTACCCGGCGTGCCCTGATATGAGCGATCAAGAGATCCTGTTCAGGCTGATTGAGCCCGAGCGGATCGGTTGCCATCTGACGGAGAACTGGCAGATCGATCCGGAGCAGTCGACGAGCGCGATCGTGGTGCATCATCCGGAGGCGAAGTACTTCAACGTGTGATCGGGTGCCACGGCTTGTTCTCAAGCCGTGATTTCGATGAACTTAATCAGAGGACACGGCTTACCGAGGACGGACAAGCCGTGGCACCCGAGATGGCTTAGCTATTGGTCATCGCTCCGGGTTTGCGGATGGCGGAGTAGAGCATCCAGAGGAAGATCGGGCCTCCGACGAGGGAGGTGATGATGCCGATGGGGATCGCGCCGGTTCGGCTTGGGAGCAGCCGCACACCGACGTCTGCCAGGACGACGGCTGTGGCGCCTGCCAGTGCGGAGCCGATCATCAGGACACGGTGGTTCGGGCCGGTGAGGAGCCGAACCGCGTGCGGGATAACGAGGCCGACGAAACCGATGGGGCCGACGAGCACGACCGAGCCGGCGGTGAGTACGCCCGAGATCAGAAAGAGCGTGAGGCGGAGGGCACCGACGGGCACGCCGACGGATCGGGCTTCGTCGTCGGACATGGCGGCGGCGTCCATGGCGGGGCCGAGCTTGGCGCCGATGGCGGTGCCGAGGACGGTGACTGAGAGGACGCCCCAGACCATAGAAAGTGAGAGGTTGTCTGAGAGTCTCCCGACGAGGAGGCGCGCGACGGCGAAGCCTCCATCGGGCAGGAGCTGGCGGATGAACGCGCCGGCCGAGCCACAGAGGATGCCCACGACGACGCCGACGAGGATGAGTGTGACCGGCTCAATGAAGCCGCGGCGCTGGCTGAGGGTGTAGACGAACCCGAGGGTGGCCAGGGCCCCGATGACGGCTGGGATGGGTTCGGCGCCGGGTGGGGTGATCTGGCCCGTGGCGAGGTAGCTGAAATAGGCCGAGACGACGACTGCCAGGCCCGAGCCAGCGGAGACGCCGATGAGATCGGGCGAGGCGAGGGGGTTGCGGAGCAGGGCCTGGAGCATGACGCCGGCGACGGCGAGTGAAGCGCCGACGGATGCGGCTGCCAGGACGCGGGTCCACCGGAGGTTGGCAACGGTTTCGGAGGCGGCAAAGGCCAGGCCCTCGGGGCCAGAGGCCAGTCGCAGGGCGGCGGCGCCGACGAGGGCGAGGGCCAGGATCAGGAGCATGAGGGCGTCTTTGCGGGTCACGAGGCAAGCCTACCCGGGCTGACGGGAGCAGAGGCCGGGACTACCATTGGCCCCGGCGTTCGGAGCCGACTTTGACGAGAGGAACCAGCCTTGGCCAGCACGATCCGCTGCAAACTCATCACCCCGGAAGCCTCGCTGATCGACGATGAGGTGCTGTACGCCTCGGTCCCGGCGTGGGACGGCCTGATTGGTATGACTCATGGCGGGTCGCCGCTGGTCGCCAAGCTGGGCTTGGGCGAGCTGAGGCTGGACTTCCCGGACATGGGACAGGCCAAGGGCGGCAGCCGGTATTACTACATCGAAGACGGGTTCATGAAGTTCGCCAACAACGAGCTGACGATCCTTGCCAGTGCGGCGCAGGCGGCGGAGAACTTCGTCGAGGCCGACTGTGCTGCGGAGCTTCGGGCGGCTGAGTCGCGGGGTGTACCCAGCGACGCCGAGAACAAGCTGGAAGAGATGGACAAGATCACGAAGGCCCGCAACGCGGCCCGGACGAAATTGGCGCTTGCAAGTAAGTTCAAGCATCACGGGATCTGAACGGACCGAGAAACGAGTTGACCGATTCGGGCCCTTCGATTGAGAAGGGCTCGTTTTCTGCGCGCGTCCTACCCTTGTGGTATGCCAACGCTCACTCTTGCGCATTCGCCCGATTCTGATGATCTTGTGATGTGGTGGCCCCTCTGCGGCATGACGCACGAGGATGGCACGCCCATCGAGGGGGCGCTGGGCAAGCCGGCGCTGGACACGCAGGGGTTTGTGTTTAAGCCGATGCCCGAGGATGTGGAAGTGCTCAACCGCCGAGCGATTGAAACGGGCGACCTGGACATCACGGCTATCAGCGCTCATACCTATCCGCACATCAAGGACCGCTATCAGATCACGGATTGCGGCGGCTCTTTTGGGGAGAGCTACGGCCCCAAGGTCGTTGCGCGGGCGGATGATGAACGCTTTATCCGCGAGATTCCAGTTGAAGCGCTGTTGATGGACGACATTACCATCGCTGTCCCCGGGCGCAAGACGACGGCGTTTCTGACGCTGAGTCTCATGCTCCGCGCGATCGAGCCGGCGCGCACGATGCGGGCGGTTGAGATGCCCTTTGCCGAGATCATCGGCGCGGTCCGGGGAGGCAAGGCCGACGCGGGGCTCTTGATTCATGAGGCGCAGCTGACGTTCGAGAATGCGGGACTTCGCAAGCTTGCGGACCTTGGGGAGTGGTGGAACAGCACGATGCAGATGCCCTTGCCGCTCGGGCTGAATGTGATTCGGCGCGATCTGGATGCACGCTACGGGGCGGGCACGTGCGCAGAGCTGGCTGGGCTTCTGTCCGAATCGGTTGAGTATGCGATCGCGCACGAGGCCGAGTCGCGAGAGTTTCTGCGGATTCGCGGCGAGGGTCGGCCCGAGTGGAGCGATGATGCGCTCGTCAAGCAGTATTTGGCGATGTATGTCAGCCCGCTGACGCGATCGATGGGTGAGAAGGGGCGCACGGCGCTCGGGCAGCTACTCAGCAAGGGACATGAGGCCGGGCTTTGTCCTGATCCGGGTTCTATTGATGTGATATAGACTTTGTTTATGGTGGAGGCACATATGGAACTCATCAAGCGGGACGGGCTGGTTGCGGTGGAGCGGTCTGGGGCTGAGCCCTTGGCACTCATTCACATCATCGGGATCGGGCGCAACTACGCCGACCACGCGTCCGAGATGGGCGGTTCGGTTCCGGAGCGGCCTATGTACTTTACGAAGAACCCCGCGTCGGCTTGTCTGTCGGGCGATTCGATTGTGATCCCGCCGATCTGTTGCGAAGCGGAAACGGGTGGGCCGGAGCAGGTCGATTTCGAGGCGGAGCTTGCGGTTGTCATCGGGACTGCGGCGCGTGATGTCTCTGAGGCCGACTCGCTTAGGTATGTGCTGGGTCTGTGCTGCGCCAATGACGTGAGCGCACGCTGGTGGCAGAAGCAGGGCTCGGGCGGTCAGTTTGGACGTGGCAAGAGCTTTGATACGTTCTGCCCCCTCGGGCCGCGCGTCGTGGCGCTGGATGAGGTGGGTGATCCGCAGAAGCTGGATATCGTGTGCCGCGTCTCGGGCGAGTCGATGCAGTCGTCTTCGACGAGCCACATGATTTTCTCGATTGCGTCTCTTGTTGCCGAGCTGAGCAAATCCACGACGCTCTTGCCGGGCACCGTCATACTGACGGGGACACCCAGCGGCGTGGGGTTCGGGCGCGACCCGAAGCGGTTCCTCCGCCCGGGCGATACGGTCGAGGTCGAGATTTCGAAACTCGGTGTGCTGACGAACCTGGTTGTCGAGGGTTGATCAGATCTGGACGCGCGGGACGACGCGCTCGGCCTCGCTTGCGAGTTCGAAGAAGCTGCCGTTCTCGAAGCCGAACATATTGGCGACGATGTTCGTCGGGAACGCCTGGCGGAGCTGGTTCATCTCGCGGACGTTGGCGTTGTAGAAGCGGCGGCTGGCGGCGATGCGGTCCTCGGTGAGGCTGAGTTCTTTCTGCAGTGCGAGGTAGTGCACATCGGCTTTGAGATCGGGGTACGCCTCGGCGAGGGCGAAGATCTTTTTGAGGCCGATGAGCATGGCGGATTCATCGACGGCTTGCTCGGTGGCGCTGCCGTGACTCTGGGCGGCTCGGTTGCGGGCGTCGACGACCATCTCCAGTGTTTCTCGCTCGTGTTTGGCGTAGCCCTTGACGGTCTCGACGAGGTTGGGCACGAGGTCGTAGCGGCGTTTGAGCTCGACATCGATGTCCGACCAGCTCTCTTTGATGTGCTGGCGCAGGCGTACGAATCGGTTGTAGGTGGCGATCAGCCAGACGATGGGGATCAGCAGCACAGCGGCGATGACGCCGAGCGCGATGTAGAGGGGTTCCAAGATTAGGCCATCCTTTCTTCGAGCTGGCGCAGCACATGCTCGGGCCAGAGCTGCAGAAACTCTGAGATCCAGTCGAGCTCGGGCATGAATTCGTGGGCCTTCCAGCGGCGCGTGCCGTTGGTGATGCAGATCATCGCGCGTTCCTGATCGATCGACCGCTTGGGCGAGGCCATCAGGAACTCCATCATTTTCGGTGTGATGACGTCGTAGGCGAAACGCTTGTTTGTGGATTTCACCATGAACTTGCGGCTGAACTCGGCGGATTCGAAGTCGATGTCATCGAAGCCGATGGCGGCCCCGATTTTGTCGAAGAGGTTCTCCGGGCGGATCTGGAGGTTGGGGACGGTGAGATAGGGCAAGTGGATGATGAGATAGCTAAGCCGATAGGTTGTGGTTGTGGTGGTCTTGCCGTTGTGCGAGGTGACCTTGTAGAGGTAGTCGCCCATTTTGACGGGGTGCGGCTTGCCGTTGACGGTGTGCTCGCCTGTGATGGTGTTGTACGCCCGCCGGCTGTGGCCTTGCTGGAAAATACCAAAGCAGTTGTACTGCTCGTCGTGGCGTGAGTCGGATTCCGGGTTGAAGTTCCAGCCTTTTGACCATGCCAGCGCCCGCAGGGATGCGATGCGTTCCTGCTCGGCTTTGTGGCTGTAGTAGATCGCCACGCCTGCGACGGCGATGACCACGATCACGACAAATGCGATGCCGACGGCTTCCATCGTTTCGAGTGTACCCCCTGCTGCTGCTGCCTATTTCTTGGGAATTGATCGGCATATCGTTCAGACCATGGCCGGTAAACGCAAGAAGAATCCCGGGAACGAGGCGGAGGTCCACAACCGCCGGGCGAGGCACGACTACGCGATAGAGTCGACGCTCGAGGTGGGCATTAAGCTTCACGGCACGGAGGTCAAGTCCGTCCGCATGGGCGAGGTGTCGATCGCCGAGGGCTATATCCGCGCGACGAGCGAGCCGCCGAGCCTCCGGATTATCGGGATGACGATCGGTCACTACGGGCCGGCGGCCTCGCGGAATCACAAGATCGCGCGAGACCGCGTGCTGCTTGCGAATAAGTCGGAGATCAAGCGTCTCGCCCGCGCGACCGAGAGCAAGGGCATGACGCTCATCCCGCTCAAGCTCTACTTTCGGAATGGCTACGCCAAGCTTGAGATTGGCCTCGGCAAGGGCAAGGGGCATTCGGACAAGCGTCAGTCGATCTCCGAGCGCGAGCAGAAGCGCGATATCGACCGGGCGATGTCCAAGCGGATGAAGTGGTAGGCGGGTTGCTTTTGATACAACCGGATCGCAACGAGCCCCTCGCGTGAGCGAGGGGTTGTGCGTTTTGCTAGACCCTTGCTTGCGCTTCGGGCTTGTTGGGAGAGGATTGTTGCGGGAGTTTCCAGGCGGCGCCGCATTCGGGGCAGATGGTGCAGCCGTCGGGTTCAGAACCGGATGAGCTGAGATTATAACCACACGCACCACAAAGACCGTGAGCAATTCGCCATCGACATACACGGCACAATCGATTGCGATCGCATATTATCCCGATACCAAATACAATTACGAAAAGTACAATTGTCACTAGAAGACCAATATTGACACTCCAAATGCTATAGCGTAAGAGAGAAGTCACACCGACCATGACTCCAAGGGTCAATAAAACACCACATGAAATAGCAAGAAATGACTTCCTTCCACGCCAAGACGGAACTGCGATATCCGAGACATACTGTCGTCGCACAGCTTCATCCCAGAATTTAGGCAAGCCATCTCTTATGTCTCTGAGTTGACCCGAATCGTCTCGCACAGTTGATCTGATGCGATCCACCAATCGCATCAGAACATGCTCGGTTGTTCGCGGGAGACGATTTCTTCGGTGGTCGGGTGTTCGATGTCGACGCGGTAGTCGCCGCTGAAGCAGCCGGTGCAGTAGTCCTCGGGGCTGTGGCGGGCGACGCTGAGCAGGCCCTCGAGTGAGAGGAAGTGCAGGGAGTCGACGCCGAGGAATTCGCGGATTTCTTCGACGGTCCGGTTGTTGGCGATGAGCTGGTCTTTGCTGGCAAAGTCGACGCCGAAGTAGCACGGGTGGCGGATGGGCGGGGCGCTGATGCGGAGGTGGATTTCCTTGGCGCCGGCCTCGCGGATCTGGAGCATTTTGATGCGGGTGGTTGTGCCGCGGACGATGGAGTCATCGACGACGACGACGCGTTTGCCGTCGACGATCTCGCGGACGACGTTGAGTTTGAGCCTGACGGCGGCCTCGCGTTCGTGCTGGGTTGGTTTGATGAAGGTGCGGCCGACGTAGCGGTTTGGGATGATTGCTTCGCGGTACGGGATGCCGCTGACGTTGGCGTAGCCGTTGGCGGCCGAGCGGCCCGAGTCTGGCATGGGCATGACCATGTCGGCCTCGACGGGCGCTTCGCTTGCCAGAACCTCGCCCATCTGTTCGCGGGCGCGCTGGACGTTCTGGCCGAAGACGTTGCTTGCCGGGGAGGCGAAGTAGACGTGCTCGAAGATGCAGCGGGCCAGCCGCGGAGCGGGCTCGGCGAACTGGCGGCTGGTGACGCCCTCGCTGGAAAGGGTCACGATCTCGCCCGGCTCGACTTCGCGGATATAGCGAGCGCCCATGACATCGAGGGCGACGGTCTCGCTGGCGACGGCTGGGTAGAGCTTGCCCTCGCGTTCGATCTCGCCCAGGACGAGAGGCCGCCAGCCCCAGGGGTCGCGGGCGGCTTCGATGCGGTCGGGGAACATGAAGACGAGGCTGAACGCGCCCTGAAGGCGGCGGAGCGTGGCGGCGAGGGGGTCGGGGGTCTTGCGCTGCTCGGGTGAGGCGAGTAGGTGGATGACGATTTCGGTGTCGCTGGTGGTGTGGAAGAGGTTGCCTTTTTCGGCGAACTTCTGGCGGAGGGCGGCGGCGTTGACGAGGTTGCCGTTGTGGGCGAGGGCGACCGGGCCGTCGACGGTCTGCTCGACGAGCGGCTGGGTGTTGCAGTGGAGTGAGCCGCCCGAGGTTGAGTAGCGGTTGTGCCCGATGGCGCCGGTGGTGCCGAACCAGTTGAGGCGGTCAAGGTCGGTTTTGCTGAAGACGTCGGGGACGAGGCCCATGCCGAGGTGGGACTCGAACTGGGAGCCGTCGGTGACGGCGATGCCGGCGGATTCCTGGCCTCGGTGCTGCTGGGCGTAGAGAGCCATGTAGACAAGCGAGGCAGGGGCGGGGAGGCCCCAGACCCCGACGACGCCGCATTTTTCTTTGGGTGCGTCGGTCGCGCCCGGTTGGTGGCCCCCCGGTTGTTGTCGGAGGACGTTCAGTGGGACGGTTTTGGGCATCAGGGGCGGCTCCGGGCGGGGTCCGGTGGAGTGTATGGGGGGCATGGGGCGTGAATCTTTGGCAAAGCCGGCGGGGCTCAAAGCTTCACAAACGGATGGGGCGTGATACCAAATGGGTGCGAACTGTCCTGAGCGCCGACCCCGCAGACGGGGTCGGTGGCACGAGGTGTCGGTTTGACTCTCAGGGTGCGGAGGGCTTGAATAGCC
>Ga0209273_10003641_pt1 | contig 10472 bp, 8 predicted proteins | sample tdAd471_FD_187126 | JGI IMG/M metagenome (GOLD analysis project Ga0209273, IMG submission 187126) | Marine sediment microbial communities from the Atlantic coast under amendment with organic carbon and nitrate - tdAd47.1 (SPAdes)... | ecosystem: Environmental > Aquatic > Marine > Coastal >...
GTTTGCCATGTCAGCACTCACGAGAACGCTTCTCGCCGCCGCGCTTTTGCCTGCGGTGATCACGATTGCGGCCTGCAGTAGAGGCGGCGAAGCGGAAACCCCGGCCCCGCGCGTGGCGGATGAGGCAACGGTTCGCACGATCCCTCAGGGTGAACTGGTTGGGTATGTCTCGGAGTTGAATAGCGCCACGGCCCATGCCTGGCTCGGTATTCCTTTTGCGCAAGCGCCAGTGGATGACTTGCGCTGGCGCGCACCGCGCGCGGCCGAGGCGTGGGATGGCCAATTCGAAGCCCTTGAGTTCTCCGATTGGTGTGTTCAGTACACGACAGGTCTTGATGCAGGGTTTGGCCTCCCCGCGGGCGAGCTTCATGGTTCGGAAGATTGTCTCTATCTCAATGTCTATGCCCCGCCCTTCGCAGTGGACGAAGTGCCAAGTGGGGACGCGGCTCTGCCCGTGATGGTGTGGATCCACGGCGGCGGAAATGTGTGGGGCCGCGCCGAGCAGTTTGATGGAAGTGCCCTCGCCGCTCAGGAAAACGTCATTGTGGTGACGATCCAATATCGCCTCGGCCCGCTTGGCTGGCTCGCCCACCCCGCCCTGCGCGATACGGCGGATTTGATGCTCGACCGCACGGCCAATTTCGGCACGCTCGATATGGTGGCATCGCTCGCCTGGGTGCGTGAGAACATCGGTGCCTTTGGCGGCGATGCAGGCAATGTCACAATCTTCGGCGAAAGCGCTGGCGGCCATGATGTGGCAAGCCTTCTTGTGGTGCCGCAGGCAGCGGGGCTTTTCCATCGCGCCATTATTCAAAGCGGTTCTACCGATACGGTGCCGCTCGACATTGCAGAAGGTTCCGCGCCCGACCCGTTGGGGCGCGGCATGCCAGCGGCGATCGACATTATGAACTCGATCATCGCCTTCATTGCACCCCCAACGCCCGAACAAATGGCGGGCGCCATGCGGTCGATTGACGTGGAAACTCTGTATGCGGCCTATTTCATCCCCGATCCTTATGGTGATTTGGCGGTGAACCCGCCGCGGGTGATTGCCGATGGCGTCGTGTTGCCTGTGGACGGTATCTTGCTCGCGCTCGAACGCATGGGTCCTTTTAATCCCGTACCGGTGATGGCGGGAACCAACCGTGACGAGACAAAGCTTTTCAATGCCCTCGATCCGCTCTTCACGGATAATTATTTCAGCCTGATCATCCGACCCAAAAATCAACACCTCTATGATCTTGTCTCTGAATATCAAACCGCCATGTGGCAGGTGCGCGGCGTTGATGCGATTGCGGGCACGCTGCGGCGCGCGGGGCGCGACAATGTTTATGCTTATCGTTTTGACTGGGACGAGGAGGGCTCGCTATTGCTCACCGATTTCTCAACACTTCTTGGCGCGGCGCACAGTTGGGAGATCCCTTTTATTTTCAACAACTGGAACTATGCAGGTCGGCTCGATCGCTTTATGTGGACGGGGGAAAACGCTGAATCGCGCCTTGCCCTTTCCCGCGCCATGATGAGCTATTGGGCGGAGTTTGCGCGGACCGGCAACCCCGGCGAGGCGGGCGGTTTCTGGTGGGAGCCCTGGCGCGGCGGCCAACGTGTTGTATTTGATACCGCAACAGACGGCGGCATCCGCATGGAACAAGGCGCCTATACCCGAAGCGAGGTTTGGGAAAACCTCGCCATGGACACAACCTTCGCAATCGAGGAAGACCGCTGCTTTACCTACCGCGCGGTCATTGCGTGGTGGCCCGATACCGCACCCGAAAGCTTCATGGACGGGGCGTGTGAGGGTGCGTCGACCAACTAATCGCGCTGCGAAACACTGCGCGGCTGCACAAACGATTCGATCGCCAGTGCGGTAACCACGCCGCGGCGATTGCGTTCAAATACAACGCGGAAGCGCCCGTCATCGCCGTAAAGAAACCTATCTTCGCCCACGGGCGTTAGTAAGATCGGGTCACGGTCTTCGCGCTGATAATAAAGCGCACCATCCTGAACAAGCGCGCGGCGTGGCCCATAGGTGCCCACATAGTCCGCAAGCTGATCTTCTGGTATGGATAGAGGCGTGAGCCGAGCGGCAATTTCTTCTCGCCCCCAGGTCCAGAGGGTTTTCTGATCATCCGGTGCATCGGATGCAAGCAATCCGTCATAGGCTGCAACAAGCGCAGTATCGAGCGCCGCAGCCGCCGGCGCCTCAATGTCGGGAGAAACGCCCATACTTTCCCAATTGGTCATTGTGATGGGGTTTTGTGCGGACCCCGTTGAGACAAAGATCGCGTAGCCCGCATCCAGCAAGTACGTATCGCCCGGATTTCCCGCACCATAGGTGGTCTCACCCACGATGATCGCACGCTCCAGCGCTTGCAAATGATAGGGGAAAGCTTCACCGGCGGAACCCGTGCGTCCGCTGGTGAGCACATATACAGGCACGTCAGGCCGCGTGCCGCCAGGCAAATAGGTGAGCGAATTAAGCTGGTGTGGGTAGTCATATTGCCGTGACACGAAGGTATTGATGGCAATGGATTCGCTTGGGTCTAGAAAATGTGAAATCAGAAACTGCACCATCGAAGGTGCGCCGCCAGTGTTTTCGCGCACATCGAAAATCACCGCATCGGTGTTGGCCACGAAATCAAGCGCCGCGCGCGTAAACATTCCAACAAGCAGTGAATGGGCGCTTCAGCTCGACATTGATGGCCTTGCTACCTTCACCGATCGAAGTGACGGCGAAGACAATCTCCAGACGGGCTTTACGGCAGGAGCCCACTTTGCCTACCGCGAGAGCGATCAAAGCGCACTTGGATTTTTCGGCGCGATTGGGTCATCCAATGGCGGCGATGACGAAAATGCAAACTTTCTCCTTGGCGGCATCGAAGGCCAGCTTCATGCCAACAACACAACATTGTATGGCCAATTCGGTTACTTCAACGCCGATGACGAAACCGAGAATGACGTCATTACCGACGCCTGGATCTTCCGCGGAGTGGGCCGGTACTTCCACACACCTGATCAACGCTTCCAAGCCGAGTTAACCTACGCCGCGGGCGAGGAAAACGACTCTACGGAAACTGATATCGATGCGTGGGGTTGGGGCGTTCGCTACGACCAGCGCTTTTCAGGCTCACCTCTTGGCTGGGCCATCGGTTACAATGGAATGCAGATTGAAGATAGCGATACCGGCGGTTCTGATGAAGTGACAGAGCACACGGCATTCATCGCGATCACCTTCTTGTTCGGCCATGGGACCACGCCAACGTTGCAAGACAATAACTACCGCGGCGCCACATGGGATCTTCCGGACGTTGCCCGCATGACCGCGTACACGATTGCGGTTGTCGACTAGGCAAAAGTCTCAATCAGAAATCAGATTAAGGGGCGGTCCGATTGGATTGCCCCTTTTTCGTGGGCGCTGTTGTCATTCATTGCGCCACTCCTCGAGAAGCGCCGCATAAATCGCCTGATCCCGCCAACCGCCATCTTTCTGCGTGGCTTTGCGCAAGACCCCTTCTTCGCGCATGCCGAGGCGGCGCAGGGTGGCCTTTGAGCCTTCGTTTTCGTTATCGCAAAGCCCGATCATGCGGTGATACTTTGCTTCTTCAAAGCCGAGCCGCATCATTTCCAGCCCGCCTTCAGTTGCATAACCTTTGCCCGCAAAATCGCGCCGCAATATAAAGCCTACTTCGCCCGTATCGTGAAAGCCTTCGGCAAAGCGCAACATCATCTCGCCAACGGGTTCGCCCGTATCCTTTTCCACCATGACGCACATGATGCCGTCGCCCGGCGCCTCAATCTTGGTGAGTTTCTTGCGCCGCTCGAGCACTTCTTTGATTTTGTCTTCGCTCTCGCCGCCGAATGGCACATACCGCATCAGATCCTCGTCCAGGCGCATTTCGTGCAGCCAGGTCAGATCCGCGTCCTCATAGGTGCGATAGATCAGCCGTTCAGATTCAAAAGGGAAAGTTGGTTGGAACATGGAAGTGACGCCTTGTGCGTGGTGCGGAGGAACACTTACTAATGCGAGCGACTAGCAAAACAAACCTCAAATCCCCCGCCCCTTTTTGCTGTGACAGCGCTCACACCCCGCGCCAGGACCCGAAAAACATACCTGGAATCTACCTTGCGTCTTATCGCAGCGCACCCTAGCTGACCTCCTCGTGGGCGGGCTATACTGGCCCTACCCTCGGGCTCTACCAAAAGCCCCTGAACCCCGAGAGGATCAAATGCCGAAGTACCGCACCAACCTGCCGCACCTGGACAGCGACAAAGTCTTCTTGACCGATGGTGGCCTGGAAACCGATCTCATATTCAAATACGGAATTGACCTTCCGGAATTCGCGGCCGTCGCAATCTTTATCGAAGACGATGACCCGGCCGTGCTGCATGATTATTTCGCGCCATACTTGGCGGCTGCAAAGGATAGTGGTCGCGGGCTTTTGCTCGAAAGCGCGACCTGGCGGTCGAGCCCTGATTGGCTCACCAAGATCGGCGTCGCCGAAGACCGCCACGCGGATCTCAATCGCAAAGCCGTCGACTTCCTGTTGCGCGTGCGCGAAGCGAACGAGACACCCACAAGTCCCATGCCCATCTCAGGCCAATTGGGCCCGCGCGGTGACGGCTACGCCATTGACACCAAAATGACAGTGGATGAAGCCGAGGCCTATCACGCGTGGCAGGCGAAGCTTTTTGCCGGAACCGAGGCCGATCAGATCTCGGTTCTGACCATGAATTATGTGGAAGAGGCCCTGGGCATTGCCCGCGCGGGCGCGGCGGCGGACATTCCCACTGTGATCTCTTATACGGTGGAAACCGATGGGCGCCTGCCTTCGGGCCAACCATTGGGCGAAGCTATCGAGCAAGTGGATAGCGATGCAAACAGCGCGCCGGCATATTTCATGTTGAACTGTGCGCACCCTGATCATTTCACGTCGACGCTCAAAAACGGCGGCGATTGGGTGAGCCGCATTCGCGCCATTCGCGCCAACGCCAGCCGCATGAGCCACGAGGAGCTCGACAATGCTGAAGAGCTTGATGCCGGCAACCCGCAGGAATTCGGCGCTCAGCATGCAGAGCTCTTGACCCTCTTTCCGCAACTCGCCGTGCTCGGCGGATGCTGCGGCACCGACCATCGCCACGTTCACGAAATTGCCAAGGCAACCGCCTAACGGCTCGCCACCATCTAGGAGATACAAACATGAGCAAACACGACAATATTCTGAGCACGATCGGCAACACGCCGGTAGTGAAGCTAAATCGCCTCGCCCCCGATGGCGTGAATGTCTATGTGAAGATCGAAGCTTTTAACCCGCTTAGCTCGGTCAAGGACCGTCTCGCGCTGGCCGTGATCGAAGACGCGGAAAAATCCGGCAAGCTGAAACCAGGGCAGACGGTGGTCGAAGCCACCTCGGGCAACACGGGCATCGGCCTTGCCATGGTGTGTGCGGCCAAGGGCTATCCGATCGTCATCACTATGGCCGAAAGCTTCTCGGTGGAGCGGCGCAAACTGATGCGCATGTTAGGTGCCAAAGTTGTGCTGACACCGGCGGCTGAAAAAGGCACCGGCATGGTGAAAAAAGCCGTGGAACTGGCCGAGGAACTGGATGGCTTTCTAACGCACCAGTTTGAGAACGAAGCCAACGCCGATTTCCATTCGGCCACTACTGCGCCAGAAATCCTGGCTGATTTTGCCGGGGAAAAGCTTGATTACTGGGTGACGGGCGCGGGAACCGGCGGCACGCTTAAAGGCGTTGCGCGCGTTCTCAAGGAGAAATCCCCAGACACCAAGATCATGGTGTGCGAGCCCGACAACAGCCAAATCCTCGCGAGCTCTTACGTGCAAAAGCGCAATCCCGACGGCTCGGCGGCGGAGAGCCACCCGGACTTCCGTCCCCACGTGGTGCAGGGCTGGACGCCGGACTTTGTGCCGCAACTCACGCAAGACGCGCTGGATGCGGGCTGGGTCGACGAGCTTCTGCCCATCAACGGCAATGATGCTATGAACATGTCAAGGGCGCTGGCGCAACGCGAAGGTATCTTCGTGGGTCCCAGCGCGGGCGCAACCCTTGCCGGCGCGCTTCGCATTGCGGAAAAGTCCGCACCCGGAACAACCATCCTTGCCATGGCGCCTGATACGGCCGAGCGGTATTTAACGACACCGCTTTTTGAAGACATCCAGGCGGATATGGACGAAGAGGAAATCAAACTTTCTCAAGCCACGCCTTCCTGCCGTTTTGACTTAGCCGCTGCACCTTCTCCTGCGCCCGCCGCAGCGGCCGAACCCGAGGCGCTTGACCCGAAGGCACAAGCTTTCGTGGAGGAGCAAATCAACGGCACGCCCATCGCCTTCTTCGCACTGGAATGGTGCGAGTTTTGCTGGTCGGTCCGCAAAATGCTGAAAGCGCTCGACGTGGATTACTCAACCGTCGATCTTGACAGCCTTGAGTACCAGAAGGACGGCTGGGGCGGAAAAATCCGTGCGGTTCTCAAGGATCGGCTGGGCACGCCAACGATCCCGCAAATCTTTGTAGCGGGCGAACATATCGGCGGCGCCACCGAAGCGATGGACGCTTTCAACGACGGCAAACTGCTGAAGTTATTCGATAAGGCCGGCGTTTCGTACGGCTCAGGCTTTTCCGGCAATGCCTACAGCTTCCTGCCCAAGTGGCTGCAAAAGCGGTAGGGCCTACTCGCTTTCCACATCTACGCGCGCGGCATTTATCTGATCATGCTGCGCGCGGATCTCTTCTGGCCAAGTGGATTTGATATAGGACAGTACCGCTATGATTTGCGCATCCGAAAGGGCATCCGCATAACCGGCCATGTCGCTTTCGTAATCGCCGCCCACCAATTCTTCGGTGCCATATTTTGTAATGCGGAATAAGTCCGCATCCGGATGATGCCAGGTATGGCCGGTCTCGTCATGGGGTGGTGCAGGCATCCGGCCATTGGCCAGACGGGTCCGCCAGTTTGCCTCTCCTTCGAGGTTCGCCCCGTGGCAGCTTGCACAATGATCCGCGTAAAGACGTGATCCCAGCGCCACAATCTCGGCGTGCTCGGGGCGCAGGGTCAGATCTGCCCTTTCATCCCACGCGCCAGGGCGGAAAATCATCATGCCCACCAACGTGAATACCAGCAATCCCGCTAGCCCCACATAGGGCCAAGGTCCGCCCATCCAGCGGCCTAATTGTTTGATATCGTCGTCCTTTCGCATGTGCAATATGTCCTTTGAGAGCGCACCGCCGTCTACGGATCAACTCATCCGTACACACGATACTTTATGCGTGGAGCCTGACAAAATCGAATCATAGGGTTGTGGCGCTGTGCCCTCTTGCGCCAGACTCTGCTAGTGATTCGTTTTACTGGGTCAAGGGAGGCACCCATGGACTTTATGACAGCTGCCCGGACGGGCTTCAATAAACTAACAGACACTGGCGGCACAGCCGGTCGCGCCGAGTTCTGGTGGTATTTCTTGGCCGTTGTTCTGGTATCGATCGCAATCGGCTGGGTGCTGAGTATGTTCTTGGGCCCAATGGCTGGCTTTGTCGGAGCACTGATCAACGTTGGGCTATTGTTTTCAGCGACGGTTCGGCGCCTTCGCGATGCCGGAAAACCGGAAATGGTGGCCTACGCCTATTTCGCTTTGGCGCTTCTCTTCGCCGCGACAAACTCTTTTGGGCTGGCCCTTGGGATCATTGGATCGATTTTGGGACTCGCAGCACTGGTCCTTCTGATCGTTTTGGTCTTTTTCCTTGTGCAACCCAGCGCGGGAAGCGGCGGCGGCAGCACAGCCGCAGCCTAGACTTTCGCGTTGGCTACCACCGCATAGTGTGGCCAACGCGAACCACCGCGGTGGAGACATTGGATTCAAACTCTTGCGGAAAATCGCGGCTGGGCACATCGGCGCTGTGACCGACCGCGATGAAGATCTCCGAGGCGGAATTCAGCTGCCAGCGAAAGCGCGAGAGAACATTGAAGTTCTCGGAAATACTGTCGTACTGCAACTCGGTAATCAGCTCCATGTTCGGCGTGGGTGTGATCGTTAGTTCCAGACTGCCTACGTAGAACTCAGTACGCCCCGCAGCACCGAAATCAATATTGTCATAGCCGTGGTTGGATCGGAGTGAAATCAGCGAAGAAGGCCGCCAGTTGAGCCCCACCCCGCCGTGATTGTAGGTGCCGCCAAAGAACGATCCGTACTCGGCATTCCAGAAGGGTTGAATGGACCAGGTGCTCGAGCCGTTCCACCACACATTGAAATCTTGCATGTGGTAACTGCCCGCGGGGATCATGACCCCGCCAGGAAGCATAAATCCGCTGTCGAGGTGTTCGGTGGTATCGTCAAAGGCAAACCCGAGATAGGTGCCGTTTGTAAAGTCAAATTCTAATGAGCTGCCATGGTTCCGGCTTTCGATTTCGGATGCGAGCCCCGTCACGACGCTGGACCAGGCAAAAAGATCGATAAAGTCGAAGCGGTCACCCTCGGGCCGCCAGCGGCGACGGCCCACAGCCTGATAGTCGCGACTGTCGGGCCGGTTCGCAAACCCAAGAGCCGGATTGTAGTTTTCTTCAAGGTGCTTTGTGCGCACGCGGCCCCACCACTCGTCCGAGTTATAAACCGCCGTCGCGCCCCAGGCCTGACCGTGCCCTACATCGCCGCCGCTATAGGTGTCGATGAAAAAGAAATCCGCATTGATCTGCGCATTGTTGTCGAGATTGATCACGTGCTGAAAATCGATGCCGCCGAGCAAATTGTCTTCTGCGCCCGAGGGATCGCCGTAGGTGGCGATGAGCCCCACTCGCGATTCGCTCAACACCTCACGCGAGGCGCGCAAGACCCCCAGCACCTGCGAGTCCACCATGTCGCCTTCGCCCATGTAGGTCACAAGCGCGCCCATGTCGGTGCCGAACATGCGGCCCGAAACCTTGCCGCCACCAATCAGGTCAACACGCTGCCCCTCCGCCCGGCCAATGTTGCGCGAGAAGTACGGCAGACCATTGGAAGGGCCGAAGTTATTGCCGCCAAATTCGAAGATCGCCGCGTCCTGCAAAAAGAAGTCGCGGGTTTCCTCAAAGAACGTGGCAAAGCGCGACAGGCTGACGATACGGTCATCAAGCGGCGTATCGGAAAAGTCCGTATTGACCGTGAACGTGCCCGTGAGCGAGTCCGTGAGTTTGTAGAAAAGATTGCCGCTCGCATCGAAAATGATGTCGTCTTCGCGTCCCGGTTCCGGCCAAACATGCGTGTAGCGCGTGGTGCCGAAGACCTGCGCCTCAATGCCGAGCCCGGTGTCGATGCCGTGAATGCCGGTGAGCCTGCCTTCCCGCGAGACATCGAAAGTTCCAAGATTGCGCTCGATCTGCGCCCAGCGCGTTGCCGTTTGCGAGTGGTTGAAATAGCGCATGGCGTCAAAGCCCCAATCACCCCCGCCATTGGGGAAAGAAAGTTCGCTAAACGGAATCGCCAGCTCCGCCGTCCAGCCCGTCGCCGTCCGTTCGGTGCGCGCGTCCCACGTGGCGTCCCAATTGGTGATGACCTGATCGTTGTTTTGAAGCAGCGCGTCCCATCGCGCGCCCAGGGGGTGCACCACGAACATGTAAGCGTCGCGTCGGGTCTGGTGCGGGTCGAGGAAAATACGAACGAAATCATCCCTTCCCGTTTCGCCGTCACGCTGGCGCACATTGGCGATGTAGTGGCCGTCGCGAGTTTCGGTCACTTCCCAGGCCACATAAAGCGTTGTGGCGGAATAAGCGATCCGCACCGCCGTCGGTTGCGGCGGGGCGAGCCCCTCCTCGGGCGTAAAGGTTCGGAACTCCGTGGCGACCCCCGCGCGTTGCCAAAAGGGCTCGTCGAGCCGGCCGTCGAGCGTGACGCTCTCGTTCTCGCCCAGGAGATAGGCTGCCAGCGAGCGGGACTCGCTGAACCCCGAACCGCCGTTCTGAGCAGACGCTCCGGTTACCAATAAGGCGAGCATTCCCGCCGTCGCCAATACCCCTCGCAACATGCTTACCAACCCCTTCCAGGTGACACTCGGTGATGCAGGCGGCAGCCGATCATCTGTTTACGGATCGTCTGTCAATTCAGTGGCAAGTTCACGCACGGGCGTGCCGAACTGTCCATGGCGGAGCCCTACTCGTTTGCGTGTGAAATCATCACGGCAGCGTGACCATGCCACCTAACCCTATGACACACTTCGCATATTCGATGAATCGCAAAAGCCGAGGCTTACGAACTTTTAATGTAGAGGTCGGGAAACGTTACGTGCATGCAAGGTGGGCGTTTCAAAAGTTGAAAGTGCGGCCAAGCCGGACCGTCACCGTGCTGACGTTTGACGTGAATTCCTCACCAAATTTATCAGCCGGCACATCGGCGTTGTGACCAACTCCGACAAAAAGCTCCGATCCCGGCGCAAATTCCCAATTAAAGCGTGAGAAGACGTTCACGTTGCCTGAGATGTTGTCGTACTGCACCT
>Ga0209273_10003643_pt1 | contig 10468 bp, 8 predicted proteins | sample tdAd471_FD_187126 | JGI IMG/M metagenome (GOLD analysis project Ga0209273, IMG submission 187126) | Marine sediment microbial communities from the Atlantic coast under amendment with organic carbon and nitrate - tdAd47.1 (SPAdes)... | ecosystem: Environmental > Aquatic > Marine > Coastal >...
ACCGCGCCACCGGCTCGTTGCGACGTCCCGCTGTGATAATCAGATCTGGCCAGGGCGGGGATAACGCACTGGAAGACGTCTTGTCGATTCCGGCCAGCGTCACGGCAAGCAGCCAATTGGTCAGTAGCTCGGTCTTCCTGTAGTTGAAACGCTTGACGTCATAGCGCCAGCCAAGGGCGTCTGCCAGCGCCAGCACCTGCGCATTATCACCTGCCTTGTAACCGGTGAGCACCCAGGTCACCGGCCTGGAGGCATCGCCCTGCACGCTTTCGTTCACCCGTCAACATGGACCCGTATTAAAAATCGCGAGCTTACATGAATCGCCGGGGAACTGCAGTGCTAATGCTCTGTTGCGTTAAAAAATCGGTACAATGAAGGCTTATCAACCCGTATCCGTCGACAGGCGCAACCTTGGTCCTAAGCCGTTATATCACCGCAGAGATCACCAAGCCCATGTTTCTGGGCATCACTCTGCTGGTCATTGTTTTTACCGGCTACACTTTCGCGATAAAGCTGTCGGAGGCAGCAGACGGGCTAATCCCGCTTTCCGTAGTCGCCCGTCTCATCGGCCTGAAAAGCGTCATTAGCCTGGAAGTGCTATTGCCCACTACACTCTACCTGTCCATTATTGCCGCGCTGAGCCGATTTCATCGTGACTCTGAAATGGCTGCCATCAATACCGCAGGCGTTGGCGAAGTCCGGATTCTGCGCTCGGTAATTATTTTGTCTGTAATGATCGCTGTGATCGTTGGTGCCATTTCGATATTTGCCCGGCCCTGGGCTTACCGTCAAAGCTACCAGATCGAAGCCGACGCCCGTGCTGAATTCGATATCCGCAAAATCGAACCCGGCCAGTTCATTGAACTACAGGGCAGCAAATACGTTCTGTTTGCACGGCAAGTTGACAAGGATAAGGGACGATTGCGGGACGTATTCCTGCAGAGTGAGCAGGGCAAAAAAATACAGCTCATCTTTGCCCAGGAAGCCTTCCTGCCACCGGTTCGCGCCGGTGACCGCCGCAGCTTTGAATTCGTGAACGGCTACAGCTATCTTCTCGACCAGCTCGGCAGCCAGGATACCACTTTAAAATTCAAACACATGACGGTTCATATCCCGACAGACAAGCAGGACACCAAGTATCGAAGGAGAGCCGAACCCAGCATCAATCTTTACCGGTCTGATGCCCCCAAGGATATTGCCGAGTTCCAGTGGCGGCTATCGACACCGCTTTCAACTGTGCTGCTTTCCCTGCTCGCGGTTCCGCTTAGCCGCAGCGCACCCCGACAGAGCCGCTATCACAGCTTCGTCCTGGCCATCCTGGTTTATGTCGGCCTTTTTAACCTGACCGGGGTGGCACGCACCTGGGTTGAAGATGGCAAAGTGCAGAGTTTTCCCGGCATCTGGTGGATTTACGTGATTCCGCTTCTGCTGTTCATCGCCTTGATGGCGGCGCCGGCCTGGCGGCGCCGGAAGCGCTGACATGGGGCTTCTGGACCGATACATTGCGTGGAAACTGCTGAAAGGCTGGGTGCTTGTCTGGCTGGTCATGACTTCGATATTCACCCTGCTGGGTTTCGTTGAAGAACTGGAACGCACCACGGAGCGCTACCAGATTGCCGATGCCGTACGGTTTATACTCTATACGTTGCCACAGCGTTCGATGGACCTGGCCCCGGTCATAGCCCTTCTCGGCTCATTGCTGGCGTTGGCAGGGTTGAATAAAAGCAGTGAACTCATTGCTATGCGCACCGCCGGCGTATCTGTATCCCGCTTCCTGCGCTCGGTTGCCATCCCAACGCTCGTTCTGGTCGCGGCTCTGTATGCCGTCAGTGAATTCATTGCAGCGCCCCTGTTCCAGCAGGCAGAAACCGAAAAAACCCTGATCAGATCCGGCAAGGCAAACCTGCTCAAGGGAAAAGGCCTATGGTCGAACAGTGGCTACCGTTTTTTCAATGTACGTACGCTAAAACACAGCCAGGTACCGACCAGCATTTACCTCTACGAGTTCACGCCTGCAGGGCATCTACAGCACTTTGTGTTTGCCCGTCACGCCCAGCTCACCGATAGCCGGCGCTGGGATCTGCTGGATGTACGACAAAAGACACTGGATGGTGATCAACTGAAAAGCAGGCATTTACCGAACCTGGAAATGGGCCCTTTCTGGTCACGTGAGGAATTGCCGGTACTGCCTCTTTCTACAGCCGGCATGACACCAACGGGGCTGTACGAGTATTCGGACTACCTTAAATCGACAGACCAGCTGTCAGACCGCATCGAACAGGTTTTCTGGCAGAAAATCGCACTGCCACTCACCACTGGCGCCATGGTTTTTCTGGCCGTACCCATCGGGGCCAGCGTTGGTACGACAAGAAGCAGCGCCTTCGGAAGAGATCTTGCCATCGGTGCAGGCGTTGGCATTCTGTTTTATCTGCTGTCGCAGCTTATCCAGACGGGGGCCTCGATGGCAGAAATACCTCCCGCACTGGCCGTTTTTCTGCCGGTGATGCTGGTGTTGAGTGTTGCCGGTGGCCTGATCAATCGCATGCGCTGAATTTGTCGCGCTGCCTCGTTAACGGCATAATCTGCGTCTATTCTGATGCCCATATCGACAACACCTCCCTTTTTTCACCCTTCCGAGCAACCTGTATGAAATTAATGCTGACATTCTTCCGTGCATACCCCTGGCAGACCGTTGTTATGCTGGTGGCGCTGCTCCTGGCTGGTGTTGCCGAGGGTATCGGCCTGTCGGCCCTGCTGCCACTGCTGAATATTGCCATTAAAAATAATGCCCAACAGAGTGGCGATGCGAACACAGAGCCGCCACAGAATGAATTCGAACGAATGGTCATCGACACCCTGAATGATCTGGGTATACATCCCAGCATCGGAGCTCTTCTGGTCATTATCTTGGTGGGTGTCACGCTGAAGAACCTGTTGCTGCTGGTCGCCCAAAAGCAGGTCGGTTATACCGCTGCACAGGTCTCAACGGACCTGCGGCTGGAGATACTCCGTGCCGTACTCAGAAGCAAATGGGAGTATTTTCTTCACCAGCCGATAGGACGCCTGACCAATAGCCTGGCTACCGAAGCACAACGCTCCTCCGATTCTTTTATCAACGGCGCCACAGTGATCACCATTGTCCTGCAAGCCATTATCTATGCTGCTGTCGCCTTCGCCCTTTCCTGGAAAGCAACACTGATAAGCCTCTCAGCTGGACTGATTGTCATAGGCATTTCCCATTTTCTGGTGCGTATGGCGCGTAAAGCCGGTAAAAAACAGACCACCCTGTTCATTTCCCTGCTCGCCAAGGTAACCGATACCTTGCAGTCGGTTAAACCGCTGAAAGCCATGGCAAGAGAACACCTGGCTGATTCGGTACTTGCCATGAAAACATCGAAACTCAATAAAGCGCTGCGCAAGCAGGTTTTCAGCACAGCCGTACTCAAAGCCGCCCAGGACGAAATGTTCACCATCGTCATCGCACTCGGCATGTTCGTGGCGCTGGTAAAACTCGAAATGCCGCTGGCAACCGTGATGGTACTGGTCGTGGTACTGGGAAAAATGCTTGGCCAACTGGGCAAAGTACAGAAGCAGTATCAGAAAGTAGTGATGGGTGAGAGTGCCTTCTGGTCGTTGAAAAAGGGCATTCAGGAGGCGCAGCAGGCCGAAGAATCATTAAGCACCGGCACCGTAGCAACGCTGGAACAGTCAGTGCAACTGAATGCGGTCACTTTCAGCTATGATCAACACCTGGTACTGACTGATGTGAATCTTGAGATCCCTGCAGGCCGCCTGACCACCTTGATCGGCCCGTCCGGCTCCGGGAAAACCACCGTTGTAGACCTTGTCATCGGATTAATTCACCCGCAATCGGGCAGCGTACGTGTCGATGGTATCCCGCTGACAGAACTTGACACTAAGGCATGGCGCCACATGATCGGCTATGTTCCCCAGGAAACGCTGCTATTACACGATTCGATCCTGCACAACGTGACCCTGGATGACCCTGAACTGAGCGAACAGGATGCTGTACAGGCTTTGCAGGCAGCCGGTGCCTGGGAATTTGTGTCCCGCATACCGGCGGGCATACACAGCACGGTGGGGGAACGCGGTACCAAGCTATCCGGTGGGCAGCGGCAACGCATCATGATCGCGCGCGCCCTGGTTCACAAACCCCGCTTACTCATCCTTGATGAGGCCACCAGCGCGCTCGACCCCGAGAACGCGGCGGCCATCGGCAAGACCATGGAAGATCTGCGCGGCCGCTTGACAATGCTGGCAATATCGCATCAAACAGCCATGGTCGAAACGGCCGACCGTGTGTATCGCCTGCATGAAGGTGGCGTCTCATTGCAGGAAAACGCGAAGCTTGCCTGAGAGTTAATGGTATTCGAACAAGGCACGAACCCTTTGCAGCGCATGATCCATATCAGCTGAGCCCGTGTCGGCACGCTGGGGGAACGATTCACCCAGCCAGGCTACCCGACCTTCCGATAATAGATTGTTGTGCACCAGACGAATATCACGACTGAGGCGCTTTGGACCAAAGCGCATCATCCAGCTGTAGGTCAGCGCGCTCAGGCGAAAATCAACCGCCGTCTTTCGGCCGGGCCGCATCGGATAACCATAGCCACCCAGATCGGCCATATAAACCGGCTTGCCCGTGGCGCAGGCTTCACTGAGCATGGACACGCTATCCGCTGTCACAATGAGTTCATCACTCATGGCCAGTATGCCAAAATAGGGATTATCCTCCCCATTGGCTTGCCACTGGTAGAGATAGTGGGGGACAGAAACAGTCCGTTTCAAGACCTGCGCAACCGTTTTCGGAGTCCGCGCACTGGTGGAAATCAGCAAGGATCCGTTGCGCTGCGCAGCCATGCGGTTTGCCTGCCCGGCTATCGACTCGACCGCCTTTGCTCCCAGCGTATAGGGGCCACTGTTTCCGCCCACAATGACTCCGGTGTAGGGTTTCGGTAAATGCACAAACCGTGATTCCCAGTTACCGACTTCAGCCTTGAGACGTTCAGCACTGACCCTATGCAGGGTCATCGCGTTGTGCAATACATTGTCGCGCTCGGGCAGCCGGTACTGTGGCGTCGTGATCACCAGATCAAACTGATCCGGGTTTGCCCAGGGACGACCAATGTGAACGAGCCGCGTTCTGCCCCCTGACTGCTTGCGAATCCAGCGTCCGACCGGTTCATTGCGCATTCCCCCCGAAATCACCAAATCCGGCCAGGGTGGCTGCAGCGGGCTGGAGTCCTGCAATCGAATGCCGCGCAAATCGCTGCCCCGGAACAGGCTGGTGCGGAACTCTGTTTTTCGGTAGCTGAGTTCCTTGAGATCGAACGGCCAGCCCAATGCCTCAGCCAGGGCAAGAATCTGGCCGCGCTCCCCGGCCCGGTAGCCGGTTACCAACCACACACTGGGCGCGGGAGTCCCGTTCTGGATTACAACGTCGGATCGGTCGGTATCAGGTCGGTGCATGACGCGAGAACCCCAGCCTCAGTCCAACAGGAAAATGATTTTTCCGTGTGCTTGCGTGTGGCTCCATGGCCAGTGGATTTAGAGTCATCTGCGTAAAGATAACATTCGCCGGGCAAAGACGCATGGCCGGCGACATGGCACCACCGCTCAACTCCAAGTACAATTCGGGATTCGCGAATCTGTCGTAAACTGCATCCGGGTGCGTATTGTTCCATGCCTGACTACAATGAATTTCTGAGCCGCATTTTCGAAATTCTCAAACCGTTCGCCAAACAGGGTATTATCCTCAATGAGGACAGTGAACTGGTTACCGAGCTGGGGCTTACCTCCCTGCAGGTGATGGAATTAATCGAACAGATTGAAGACCACTTTGACATGTCGATACCACTCAACATTCTGCCGGACATCCGCACGATTCACGATCTGGCGTTACAGCTGGAAAAGCTGGCTAACTGAAGTCATGAGCCTGTTCGATAAATTCGAGCCGATTGTCGAAATCCGCGCCGAACTGCAAAAACTGGGCATCATGCCTTTCGGTGCGGTCACGGAAAAAATCCTCTCGGCCACCGAAGCTATCGTCAATGGCCACAAGGTCATTCTGGCCGGAACCAATAACTACCTGGGTCTGACCTTTGATCCTGAATGCATCGCTGCCGCGAAAAAAGCCGTTGAGGAACAGGGCACCGGCACCACCGGCTCGCGTATGGCCAACGGTACCTTTACCGAGCACGTAAAACTTGAACAGGAACTGGCGGCCTATTTCGACCGCAAACACGCGATCGTATTTTCCACCGGTTATGCAGCCACTATGGGCATGGGCTCAACCCTGGCCGGGGCCGGCGATGTCATCGTGCTGGACGCCGACAGCCATGCCAGCATCTACGACGGCGTGCGCCTGAGTGGCGCCGAGGTCATCCGCTTCCGTCATAATGATGCTGCCGATCTGGAAAAACGCCTGCGCCGACTCGGCAACCGGATAGCCAACACCCTGATTATCGTAGAAGGTATCTACAGCATGCTGGGTGATCAGGCGCCGCTTGCAGATATTGCAGAAGTGAAACGCAAATACGGCGGTATTCTGCTGGTTGATGAAGCACATTCGCTGGGCATGCTGGGCGAACATGGTCGCGGTGTTGCCGAAGCGGCCGGTGTCGAAGACGATGTGGACTTTATTGTCGGCACTTTCAGTAAAAGCCTGGGGGCTACTGGCGGCTACTGTGTCAGTAGTCACGCTGAACTGGAAGCCATACGCTTTGCAATCCGTTCCTACATATTTACCGCTTCACCCTCACCTTCCGTTATTGCATCCACGCGGGTTGCACTGCGCCTGATGCAGGAACGTCCGGAATTGCGGGTACGGCTGTGGGAAAACGCGCACAGACTGTACGATGGCCTGAAACAACTTGGCTTTACAGTCAGCCCCGAGGTCAGCCCGGTTGTCGCCGTCACCATCAAGGAGCGTGATCAGGCGATTGCCTGGTGGAACGAACTTATGCATCGCGGCGCTTACGTCAACCTTGTCATGCCACCGGCCTCACCCACCACCGACAGCCTGTTGCGTTGCAGTGTCAGTGCTGCACACAGCAGCGAACAGATCGACCGTATCATCGAGGCCTTCGCCGCGCTAAAGATGCCTGCGGCTGGCAGCGAATAACATGACAACGACGGATTAAGCCTGACTCAGCATAATGGATAAACTCAATATTATCGGTAACGGCCCGTTGCAAGGCGAAATCAGCATATCCGGCGCCAAAAACGCGGCGTTACCGGTACTGGCATCGACACTGTTGAGCCCGCAACCCGTGACAGTCCAGAATGTGCCCCATTTACGCGACATTACCACTACGCTGGAACTCATGGGCCGCTTTGGCACCCGTATCGAGCTCAGTGAAAACATGGACCTGGTCGCGGATAATTCCAGCATCACCGAACTGCGCGCACCCTATGACCTGGTCAAAACCATGCGCGCGTCGATACTGGTACTCGGCCCGTTGCTGGCGCGTTTTGGTGAAGCTGAAGTCTCACTGCCCGGTGGTTGCGCCATCGGTTCGCGCCCGGTAAATCTGCATATCCAGGGCCTGAAGGCGATGGGCGCCGAGATCGAGATCGAAGATGGCTACATCAAGGCCAGGGCCGGCCGTCTGAAGGGTACACGGTTTTTCTTTGATCTGGTCTCTGTTACAGGAACCGAGAACCTGATGATGGCCGCCGCCCTGGCGGACGGTACGACGGTTCTTGAAAATGCCGCCCGCGAACCGGAGATCATTGACCTTGCCGATTGCCTTACCGCCATGGGGGCGAAAATCGGTGGTGCCGGCACTGACACCATCACCATCGAAGGTGTCAGGCAACTGCACGGTGGCAGCCATACGATTATTCCCGACCGTATCGAAACCGGCACCTTCATGGTCGCCGCCGCAGCCACTGGCGGTAAGGTACGGCTGAGAAAAACCGAGCCGGCCTACCTTGATGCCATGCTGGACAAACTGCGCGAATCGGGCGCCGAAATCAGGACGGGGGATGGCTGCCTGGAACTGGACATGCGTGGCCGGCGCCCGAAAGCTATCAATCTCACCACCGCGCCTTACCCGGCTTTCCCGACTGACATGCAGGCCCAGTTTGTTGCCTTGAATGCCACCGCGGCAGGCACAGCAACGGTAAAGGAGACCATTTTCGAAAACCGTTTCATGCACGTGCAGGAACTGCAACGCATGGGCGCTGACATCGAACTGCAGGGCAACACAGCCATTGTGCGCGGTGTCAGGAAACTGCACGGCGCACCGGTCATGGCGACCGATCTGCGCGCCTCCGCGTGTCTGGTGATCGCCGGGCTGGCAGCCGAAGGCGGCACTCTGATCGACCGTATTTACCACCTGGACCGGGGTTACGAATGTATCGAGGAAAAACTGGCACAACTCGGTGCCAGAATCCAGCGGGTTCCGGGCCGCAGCTCAGACACACAGACCGGCGACGAAAACCCCGTCAGTGCGACCGCCTGAGTCAATCCCCGCTATATCAAAGGGTTCGTCCCCTACGCGATTGGGTCATCCTGACCTTGTAGAGCCTAACCGCTAAGGACACGAAATAAAAAACCTGCTTTCTGATACGCAAGACAACGCATAAGCACGTCCAGCGTGAAAACCCTCAATTCTCCAATCGTTGTATCCTTCGCGGTTCATTCTCTTGCTACACTATTATTTCCCTATCAGCTCGATAGGATAACCATCCGGATCTTCAATAAAAGAAATGATTGTCGTACCCGCGTTCATGGGGCCGGCATCACGGAGAACCTTGCCCCCACGTCTGCTGATTTCCTCTGTCGCTTTGTAGACGTCATCGACTTCCAGGGCGATGTGACCATAACCGGTGCCCAACTCATACGAATCGGTATCCCAGTTATAGGTCAGCTCAATCACCGTATTCGCGGATTCATCGCCATAACCGATAAACGCCAGGGTGAATCTGCCATCCGGGTAATCCTTCTGCCTGAGCAGTTTCATACCCAGCACTTCGGTGTAAAACCCGATGGAACGGTCGAGGTCACCCACCCTCAGCATGGTGTGCAGAATTCGCATCTTTATCCCTCCTCAGTGTCTAAAGCGTGCGTAGCATAGCCGATGTAAGTTTTCGGGTCCGACGACTGCACGAGCCCACGGATGGGCGAAGGTAGAGCACCAAAAGCAGGCCCCTTGGAGGGGATGCAGGAGCAATTGCCGGGAGACGCGGTCGTCGAGCATACAAGGATGTCTTAACAGCGCGTTCCGAAAGCTTATGCCGGCTGATTTACGTACTCATTGGTGGCTTTTCCTGCCTGCGGCGATACGCAGACGCAGTGCATTCAACTTGATAAATCCTTCGGCATCCTTCTGATCATAGGCGCCTTCATCCTCCTCAAACGTCGCGATCCGTTCGTCGAACAGGGAATCACTGTCGGACAGGCGACCGGTGATAATGACGTTACCCTTGTACAATTTAACCCGCACCTTACCATTCACTGTTTGCTGGGAAGCATCGATCATCTGCTGGAGTAACTCACGCTCCGGACTCCACCAGTAGCCGTTATAGACCAGTTCAGCGTAACGTGGCATCAACTCATCTTTGAGATGCATTACTTCCCGATCCATGGTCAACGACTCCATGGCGCGGTGCGCCTTGAGCATAATGGTGCCGGCCGGCGTTTCGTAACAACCACGTGATTTCATGCCGACGTAACGGTTTTCGACAATATCATCACGACCTATGCCATTGTCACCGCCCAGCTTGTTGAGAATCTCCATGACCTGCCCTGGCGTTACCGTCTTGCCATCGATAGCCACGATATCGCCTTTTTCATAGCCGAGTTCAATATAGGCAGGTGTATCCGGTGCCTGTTCCGGCGCTACAGTCCAGCGCCACATGGCCTCTTCGGGCTCTGCCCACGGATCCTCCAGAACGCCGCCTTCATACGAGATATGCAGGGAATTGGCATCCATGGAATAAGGTGACTTCTTACCTTTTTTGAAATCGACCGGAATACCATGTTTCTCAGCATAGTCCATCAAGGTCTCACGCGAGCTGAGCTCCCACTCACGCCAGGGCGCAATGATTTTCACATCCGGTTTTAGCGCATAGGCACCCAGTTCGAAACGAACCTGGTCATTACCCTTGCCCGTAGCGCCGTGAGAAATCGCATCGGCACCGGTTTCGTTGGCGATTTCCACCAGGCGTTTTGCGATCAGCGGACGCGCAATGGAAGTGCCCAGCAGGTACTCGCCTTCATAAACCGCGTTGGCCCTGAACATGGGGAAAACATAGTCACGGGCAAATTCCTCGCGCAGATCCTCGATGTAGATTTCCTTGACCCCCATTGCCTCAGCCTTGGCACGGGCCGGCTCCACTTCCTCGCCCTGACCGATATCGGCAGTGTATGTGACGACTTCGCAGCCATAGTTGTCTTCGAGCCATTTGAGGATGATGGAGGTATCCAGGCCACCCGAGT
>Ga0209273_10003647_pt1 | contig 10459 bp, 11 predicted proteins | sample tdAd471_FD_187126 | JGI IMG/M metagenome (GOLD analysis project Ga0209273, IMG submission 187126) | Marine sediment microbial communities from the Atlantic coast under amendment with organic carbon and nitrate - tdAd47.1 (SPAdes)... | ecosystem: Environmental > Aquatic > Marine > Coastal >...
GATGACGATATCCCATTTTAGGCTCCAGGTGCCTCAACAGGATGAACATCACGTACGGTACCCGTTGTCTCGTGCCGCTACTTCATGGCAGCGGCAAATAACCCCGCTTTTACGCCGTCAACAACACCCGGCAAGACCTATCCGGGCTGGATCGGTTTTATTTCACCGACCGCCGAGTTCACGCCCAAGAACGTGGAAACGCCTGAACTGCGCACGCGCCTTGTCTACCAGGTGAGGATTTACGTTTGCAATCCGCAGGATGAATTGCGCCTGGGTATGCCGGCCACGGTTTCCATTCCGCTCGACCAGCCGAAACCGAAACCCGGGCATGCCGCTCCCGACTGCACGAAGCTGGAGGCCGGCTGAAGTGACGGTCACAGCGGCTCTCGTCTTCGAGGGTGTCAGCAAAACCTTTTTAACCGGTGATCTGTCCGTCAGGGCGTTACAGTCTGTCGACATCAGCATTCAGGTGGGTAAAGTGACCGGTCTCATCGGCCCCGATGGTGCCGGCAAAACCACGCTCATGCGGCTGGCGGCCGGGTTGCTGCGGCCCGATGAAGGAAGCATCCACGCACTGGATATCAACGTTGTCGAGCAACCGCTCGAGGTTCAGTCGTTGGTCGGCTATATGCCGCAGCGCTTCGGTCTGTATGAAGACCTTAGTGTGCAGGAGAACCTGGATCTGTATGCCGATCTGCAAGGGGTTGCCAAAGCGGAGCGTTCTGCACGCTATCAGGAACTGATGCATATGACGGGCCTGGCGCCGTTCACACGCCGGCTGGCCGGTCGCCTTTCAGGCGGCATGAAGCAGAAGCTCGGGCTGGCCTGTACCTTGGTACGTCCGCCGCCCCTGCTGTTGCTGGATGAGCCAACGGTGGGTGTTGACCCGGTGTCGCGGCGCGAATTGTGGTCTATTGTTTACCGGCAGGTCAAGGAGCAGGGTATGAGTGTACTGTTAAGCACCGCGTATCTTGATGAGGCCGCGCGTTGCCATGAGGTTATCCTGATGCATGAGGGCAAACGCCTGGGTCAGGGCAGCCCGGAAAGCTTCAGCGAACCGATGCGCGGGCGGACCTTCCGCGTTACCGCCTCCGGACTCGGCAAACGTACCCTGCAGACACGCCTCAGCGCTGTGCCGGGCATTGTCGACGCCATCATCGAAGGTGAACAGGTGCGCGTCGTCACGGCAACCCCGGGATTACCGGACCTGTCTGCCGTATCGGCCGACAGCGATGCACTGCATACACAGCCAGCCGATCCGATTTTCGAAGATGCCTTTATCACCAGGCTGAAGGGTGACCAGGCATCTGACCGTACACCACTGGTGAGTGAGTCACGGCAGGCAGCGATTGCTATATCGGAAAACGATGCTGTCATCGAGGTCCGCGACCTGCAACGCCGTTTCGGTGACTTCTACGCCGTTAAGGGTGTCAGCTTCAGCGTGCAGCGCGGCGAGATTTTCGGCCTGCTGGGCGCCAATGGCGCTGGCAAGTCCACTACCTTCCGCATGTTGTGCGGGCTGTTGCCGGTGTCGGCAGGCGAAGTGCACGTGGCCGGGCTCGACCTTCGCCATGCGGCGGCGCGTGTGCGTGGCCGGCTGGGTTACATGGCGCAGCGTTTTTCGCTGTATGTAGATCTCAGTGTGCGGCAGAATCTGCGTTTTTTTGCCAGTGCCTACGGTCTGGATCGAGTTCGCAGCAGACAGCGTATTGCCTGGGCGCTGGAGGCGTTTGAACTGGCCGACTACGCCAATGCCAGCAGCCGAGATCTGCCGCTGGGTTTCAAGCAGCGTCTGGCGATGGCGGCCGCGCTCATGCACGAGCCGGATATCCTGTTCCTGGATGAGCCGACCTCGGGCGTCGACCCACTAGCGCGCCGCGAGTTCTGGCAGCGTATTAATGCGCTCGCCGAATCGGGCGTGACAGTTCTGGTAACCACCCACTTCATGGACGAGGCCAACTACTGTGACCGACTGGTGATCATGGCCGAAGGCGAAGTACTGGCTAAAGGAACCCCGGCGGACATGAAGGCGCGCTTCCGCAGTGAGGAACACCCGGACCCGACCATGGAGGACGCGTTTATCGGCCTGATCGAAGCCCACGAGAAAGGCAAGGAGGTCGCGGCATGAAGGCTCGTGCGGCGTCGCGTATGCGTTTGATCGGCATGATCCGTAAGGAAAGCCTGCAGATCCTGCGTGACCCGTCCAGTATTGCCATCGCTTTCGTCATGCCGGTGGTGCTGTTGTTACTGTTCGGTTACGGCGTGTCACTGGATGCACGGCACATCCCGCTGGCCATGGTGGTGGAGCAGCCCGATACCAACACCGCAAGCCTCGTCGGCGCTTTCCAGCACTCGGAGTATTTCGATCCTCAAGCGTTTGACAGCATCCAGGCGGCGCAACAGGCGTTCGATCTGCGCGAAGTGTTCGGTATTGTCTGGCTGCGTAACGATTTCAGTAAGCGCTTGCTGTCACAGGGTGATGCGTCGATTGGTGTGATTGTCAACGGCGTCGATGCCAACCAGGCGCGCATTACCGAAGGCTATATCCAGGGTGTGTGGCAAGCCTGGCTCGACAGTTATGCGCGCTCACAGGGTGTGGAGCTGGCGCTACCGGTCGAGCTCGAGCCGCGTATCTGGTTCAACGCCGCGGTGCGCAGCCGCGATTTCCTGGTGCCCGGCCTGATCGCCGTGATCATGACGCTGATTGGCGCCATGCTGACCTCCATGGTGGTCGCACGCGAGTGGGAGCGCGGTACCATGGAAGCATTGATGGTGACGCCGATCCGCATCGACGAGCTGGTGGTCGGCAAGCTGGTGCCGTATTTCATCCTCGGCATGGGCGGCATGCTGCTGAGTGTGGCGATGGCGCTATGGCTGTTCGATGTGCCGCTGCGCGGTTCCTTCTGGGCGCTGACAGCGGCCTCGGCGTTGTTTATGCTGGTGGCGCTGGGTATGGGGCTGCTGATTTCAGTGGTCGCCAAAAACCAGTTCGTGGCAGGCCAGATTTCGATCATCATTACTTTTCTGCCAGCGTTTATCCTGTCCGGTTTCATTTTCCAGATCAGTTCCATGCCGGCAGCAATTCAGGTCATTACCCACATCATTCCGGCCCGTTATTACGTGGCGATTCTGCAGACGCTGTTCCTGGCAGGCAACATCTGGCCGATCGTGTTGAGTAACAGCGCCGCGCTGGCGGTGATGATGGTTATTTTCCTTGGTCTGGCGCGGCGTAAGATGCATAAGCGGCTGGATGCATGAATACACTGCGTCGTATTGCTGCACTTGCCATCAAGGAGATGCTGGCCATTCTCAGGGACAAGAAAAGCCGCATTGTGCTGATCGGCCCACCGATTGCCCAGTTGCTTGTTTTCGGTTATGCCGCGACCTTCGATCTGAATAATATCCCGGTTGCCGTCTACAATGAAGACCGTAGCGCGCCGTCCCGTGAGCTGGTCGCGCGACTGACCGGTTCGCCACACTTCGACTTGGTGGCGCGTCTCGATCACGATGCGCAGATCGCGCCTATGATCGATAACAAGGGTGCGCTGATGGTGCTACACCTGGGACCGCGCTTCAGCGAATACCTCAAAAGGGGGAAAACAGCACCAGTGCAGCTCATCATCGATGGCCGTAATTCCAACACGGCACTGCTGGCACTTGGTTACCTGCGCACGATTTTAACCGATTTCAATATTGACTGGTCACGGCAGCACGGCCGGCCGGGACCGCCCGCCGCCTTGCAGATACGCCCTTGGTACAACGAAAACCTCTTGTCACGCTGGTTCATTGTGCCGGGTATTGTGGGATTGCTTGCGCTGGTGATAACCACGATCGTCACCGGCTTATCCGTGGCCCGAGAGCGCGAGGCCGGGACCTTCGACCAGTTGCTGGTCACGCCGCTGCGACCGGTAGAAATTCTGATTGGGAAGTCCATCCCCGGCATACTCATCGGGTTGATCGAGGGCACCTTCATCCTGTTTGTAGTGGTGCTTTGGTTCGAGGTGCCGTTGCGCGGTAGTGTCGGTGCCTTATACCTCGGCATGTTCCTGTTCCTGCTATCGGCCGTCGGTATCGGCCTCATGATTTCCTCGCTCGCCGTCACTCAGCAGCAGGGTATTCTCGGCGCCTTCCTGTTCCTGGTGCCCGCGGTCATTCTGTCGGGATTCGCCACACCAATCTCCAATATGCCGGAGCTTGTGCAGCAACTGACCTTGATCAATCCCATGCGTTATTTCATGGTGATTCTGCGCGGCGTCTTCCTGGAAGGGGATTCCTATGAGCTTTTGTTCAACCAGTACTGGCCCATGGCGATTATTGCCATCGTGACACTGTCACTGGCAGGGTGGTTGTTTCGAAGCCGCATGAATTAGAGTCGGCAGGGCGGGGCGGGTTCACGCGAATCGGGGATCCGCTGACAAATACAGGAGACAGCTGATTCGGTTTCAGATTCGAATGCCCGTGCAGCCAAAAAACTCATCCATATCACGATATCAACATCTTAGCATCATTTGTCCGTGTCACAACGTGTGCATGGCGAATTGTAACTCAAGCTGCAGTCGGAAGCTGGAACAGACCGCCGCAATGCTTCAGTCCTTGAACTCCACACAATCAACGTTCATTACGTCGCGGCTTGCGAATTCTAGACTGACAGGCTCTTCTATTTCATATCCCATGGCTTTGTTCTTAGCCGTTTAAGGTCCCGGCTGCCGTGGAGAACGGTCAGAATATCAACTTGCTCGGGCTTGATGCGATAAATAATTCGGTAATCCTTGTATAGCAGTTCACGCACATCACCGCGTTCGGCTTCTGGAACGTACCTTCCTCGTTCCGGAAAGTCAGTTAACTGTGCAGCGGCATCAAAGAGTCGTTCAATGAAACGGTATGCGTTTTCCGTTGAATCTTCGGCGATGTAATCTCGAATGGTGGCCATATCCTCCAGCGCCGGTTCGGTCCACTCAACCCGCATTACCTAACAACCGCTGTTTGGCTTCCTCATGCGGAATGGTGTGGCCTTCCTCGGAGGCCTTCAGGCCTTCCTCAATTTTTTGCTTCACGTACAGCTCATACATAATCTCGTCCCACGTCGCTTCGTCGGACATATGATCGATCATTTGCTTGGCCGTTTCTTTAGGTGTAGCCATAAATCACCCTGTAAATAGGTTGATGTTGTAATCCTCAGCCACTGGCGGTTCTAGTGTCAATAGGCTGTGGTGCACCGGCCACATATGTGCGGCGATTTTTTATCACACCGCTATTGTAAGCTGGAATAACCTGTACGTAGTAAAATATTATGCAGGTGGCGATAGACCGCTGGAATAGACCGCATTTGTTGAATTACCACCACAATTTTCGGAGGTTAGCTTTGAGCACGAGAGTTGTGGCAATGGGTTTCTCTGTATGCCGTCGAGCGACACATGAATGCGGTAGGGTATAGCCGATATATTGGTTTGGCTCTGCCCGGTTTTTGCCCGGTTGAGTTATGCATTGTTGTGCTAAGTGCTGATAAAGTGGCAACGGGCACTCTGCACGATATCTATTAAAAACAATCAGTTAGACTTAGAGTAGATGGCTACGAACCAGGCGCTGTCCTGGTCCAGCGAAAGTTTGCGTCCATGCTTGCCTGGCAAATGACTGGACGATGTCTGTGTCAGTTGGCATCATCACAGCGCAGACGCTTCAAGATGCCCACCTGACGGACATCGGAGCACAAGGAAAACAATCGACGCCGTCCGGTGCCGTCGATGTCGAGATTTGTCTAAACGCTTTGTCTACGCCGCGCGGCTCAAAGCAACAATCGGCAGGTGCTTCCGACCCATATGATAGCGCACATCAAGGCGAATGGGTGCGCCACAGTGGCCGGCGATCGGTGCGTGCGGAGAAGCGCATGGCGCACTGCGCGGCCACCTCAACCGTGGCTCGACTCGAGGACGCTCACACGCCGGTGAGATTTCATGATACATCTCATACGGTGTCTTGCCATGGAGTGCCGAGTGAGGGCGACTTTGATTGTACCAGTTCGAAAAAAACGTTAGCTCCTGGTGTAACGGGTCCCTGCGAAGTGGCACGAGAATGATGCGCGTACAGCCGTTCTTGAGGCTCAGGATGAATCGTTCAATGAGTGCGATACTCCCGTGCTGGCCAACAGCACCGAAGCGGGGTGTGATCCCGTGGTGATCACACCAGTCCTTGAACACGCTGCACCAGAACTGCTGGCCCTTGTCGCAGATGATGTATTTCGGGGTGACACTGGCGGTGTGAATGGCGCATTCAAGGAAGTGCGACACCGATACGGCTGTGGGATTGTTTCTGAAGGTTTCAATGCCCATCACGCGTCGCGAGTGGTGGTCGATGACCACCGCCACCCACCAGCAAAACGGCCAGCACTGGGGTAATGGGAACGTCAACCACGGTGCCCAAAAGTCTACTGAAGTCGGAACGGCCGTGAGGTCGACATGCCAGACATGGTTGGGATACTTGGCGGTTACGACGCGAGTACACGTTGTCGCATCCCCAGGGTCAGACTGTGGCTCTTCTTTTAAGATCTGTCCCACCGTCGTGACCCCCAAATGTAACCCAGCCCGGCACAGCGTCTCGGCGATCTTGCCCTTGCCCATGGCGGGGCTCAGGGTTTTCAGCCGCTGCACGATGTAGCGGACGAAGTCCGGGAACTTATTCACCGGCTCGCGCAGTTGCAACAAGGCATTGGCGCCTTGATCATCGATGCGTTTCAGCCATGATGCAATCGTGGCCGACGTGACGAGGAAGGTGTCGGCTGTTTGTTTGAGCGACCAGCCTCGGGCGGCACGAAGTTCGAGGATTGCCCTGCGCTCATAGGGGCCGTAATGCGGCCGGCGCTGAGGCGCGATCTGCGCTATTCGGGTGTCCTTGATGCGGAGTTCTTCGCGCAGCAGGGCACACGCTTCGTGGAGCTGATCGTTTTCCGCCGCGAGTCGCACCCGTGCATTGATACTATCGGCGGCCCAGGCACGCGCGTACACGATGGCGTAGTGGGCCAGCGCGATCGCATAGAGTACCGCCGACTTAACGCAGTCCTGCCAGCCCTTGGGAAGATGGATCCGCGGTGGCTGCGGATTGCTGAGCATCGTGACCTCCGAAAACGAGTCCTTGCGAGTTTTCGGTTGAAGGATACAATAAGGGCCATCGAATCAGAATGTTATGGTCAGAACGCTGAACCGAAAGATTCGGTGGACCAGGACACCCACATGTCGTTTGAGTCGCCTTAACAATAAAATTCGGATAACTCCTCCGAGCTGACTACATGGCAATAAATCATATTGATGATTTCGAGTTCATTGCGGTGTAACTGCTCGGTTGCAGCCGCGCAGCAATCCTCGACAATTATCACATTGAAGCTCTCATCAGCCAGGCTGCGTACGGTAGAAGAAATGCATTGATCGGTAAATATTCCAGCGACAACGACATTTTCGATTCCCATATTGCGCAATATCAGGCGCAGGTTGGTGCCTGTCAAAGCGCTGTCCGTTGTCTTGGTTAGGGTAATCTCATCACCCTGGGCCTGGAGTTCGTCTACTATCTGGCTTTCCTCACTGGTCTCAGGCATCAGTAGATAATTAAACCCCGGTTTCTTTTGGCTCAGCGAGCGGTCGCGTCCATCGGTTTTCAGGCAGGCAATGCGCGCAAAGATAACCTCGACACCTCGGCTACGCGCATCGTCAATCAGCCTTGCCGTCGTGGGGATGACCTGTTGATTCATCCGATCATGAAAGGGCTGCCAGCGCGCTGCCTCGACAGGATCATCTGCAAGCTGTAGATAGGTATTCTGGATATCGATAACCAATAATGCCGTTGCAGATGGAGACAGAACAATATTATCGGGCTCCTCTGCATTTTCGTAGTAAAACGAGCGAAAGTTGGTTTTCCAGTTCATGAGTGAAATCTCGGTTGTAAATAGTGTGAAATGAGTGCCTAACTGAATGTAAACCCGGCTGACAGGGTTAACAAGTCCAGGGGGTCTGAACCCCTGTCATCCGCAAATATTCCGCAACCGGGTCTTATTTTCGCTTTTCACGTGCATGCCAAATACGCAGTACCCGTATCTGCTTCTGGAGTACTTGGTAGCGAAGGATGTAGCCGCCTGATCCAAATGTCAGAGGCAATTCGCGGATGTCGTTGCGCGCCGTTCCAGTGGGAGCGTCTACCGGTCGTCCGACCAATGGCTGATCCGTGAGTAGCTGTGCAACTGCTGTAATACGCTTGGCTGCGCGGGCCGCTGCGTTCGGGTTATGTTCGGCAATGAACTGGCGCAGCCGTACGAGGTCCCGATGGGCAAGGTGCGTGAAGACGAGTTTCAATCAGTGTCCTTGAGTTTTTCGCCAGGCTTTCCCCAGGTGTCGACCCACCCCAGCACCTCATCAGCCGATACCACCTCTCCGCGATCCGCTGCTTCGATAGCCTCAAGCGTTTCGTTCCAGCGCTTCTGATCTTCGGCGCGACGTTCCAGATACTCCCTGACCGCTTCTTTGACGACCCAGGCGCGAGAACGGTCAAGGCGCTGAGAGACAGAGTCGATCTCCTTGATCAATTCATCCGTTACATGTGCAGTCAGTGTTGGCATAGAGCACCTCGACTCATAATGACTCAATATGATTTATATTAACTCAGTTTGTATGGCTGTGCATGGCGAATCAGTGATTTTTCGGTCAGCAGCATTAGGGAATGATCAAGCCGTGACTGGAGAGTCGTTATCAATCTCATGCCGGACTTTTGCCGGATTCAGTTCTGCATAGTTATGCACAGTAGTGCAGTTTGCAACGGGCGTCATCGTCAATATATTAATAAATACAGTTAGTTATGATTTGTGCTGCTAACTGCGAACCAGGCGGTCGGGAGTTCGAATCTCTCCGGGCGCGCCATAAATTCAATAGTCATTTTAAGCGGTTATGGGTGACAGCCCGAATCACTTTTCACTTCCAGTAAAGTCAGTGCCCGGTTTTTGCCTGGTTGGGCTTCCAAAACACTGTTTACCGCGTCTAACAACTCCATCAGTTCAGGTTCACTGTAATGTGTCGTGATGTCACCGTTGGTGTGACCCATTAATACCTTTCGAGTCTCCACCGGCACACCAGCCGACCGCAGTCGTCTACCAAACGTGTGCTTGTTATTCCGAGCTCGGAATAATCGTCATAATTCCGAGTTCCGGATTATTCCGAGTGACTTTTCCCATAAGCCGTATTGGTGGGGGATATCGTGCAAAATGGTATATGACACTCGGCATAATCAAAGACTCTTCAGGAAAGCCAAAAGTTGATCGTCGGGCCGATAGCGGGTGATTTTAACGTTTGAGGGGGTTGTTCTGGCTAAAGCCTGCTCTTTGAGCTCGAGGTCCGCGTGGAGATACATGTAGGTCGTCTCCACGGACTCGTGGCCGAGCCAAAGTGCAATCACGGTGCGGTCGACGCCGTGTTGCAGCAGCTCCATCGCTGAGGTGTGACGAAGGGTATGCGGCGTGACCTTCTTCCTCTCCAACGATGGACAATGCGCTCGAGCCGTCGCGAGATGCTTGGCGAGAAGATACGCGAGCCCATCATGGCTCAATGGCCCGCCGCGGGCATTAGGGAATAGGGGCTCGGCGGGCTGACCTCGGCGTTCCTGCAACCAAACGCGCAAGGCTGCGACGGTGTCTTGGCGCAGCGGTGTGCACCGCTCCTTACGTCCCTTGCCCTGGCAACGCACGTGGGCCCCGGGACCCAACATGATATCTTCACAGCACAGCCCGATGAGTTCTGCGGCACGCAGCCCGGTCTGGACGGCGAACAGCAACAGGGTACGGTCTCGTCGGCCAGCCCAGGTACTCGTATCGGGCGCTGTCAGCAGCGCCGCAACTTCTGTCGCGGTGAGAAATGCCACCGGCCTACGGGAGTAACGTTTGCTCGGCATGGCTAACACCCGTTGCGCCAAGGCAAGGTATTGGGGCTCATGCAACTCGACATAGCGGAAGAAGGAGTGAATCGCAGCCAGGCGAACATTACGTGAGCGCGCGCTGTTGCCCCGTCGTTGCTCGAGATAGTCCAAGAAGTCACCGAGGAAGGGCGTGTCCAGATCCGCCATCGCCAAGTCGGAGGGGGCTTTTTGGAGCCGTTGCTGAGCGAACTGCACCAGCAGGCGGAAGGTATCGCGATAACTGGCGACGGTGTGAGGGCTCGCCTTGCGTTGGCGTAGAAGCCGGTCGGTGAAGAAGCGCTCAAGGAGCGCGGCGAAGCCAACAGTACTGTTCATGGCAAGCGTCCTCGCACGGCGTTTTCCACCCGTAGCGCCGCAAGGTTCAACAGCTCGGGTATGGCGGTGAGGTACCAGTAAGTATCCGTGACATGTGTATGGCCGAGATAAGTGGTCAGCTCCGGCAGGTGCCGTTCGACGTCATTTCCGCCGCGATACCACTGGAGGAGGGTCTTGACGGCGAAACGGTGACGAAAATCAT
>Ga0209273_10003648_pt1 | contig 10459 bp, 11 predicted proteins | sample tdAd471_FD_187126 | JGI IMG/M metagenome (GOLD analysis project Ga0209273, IMG submission 187126) | Marine sediment microbial communities from the Atlantic coast under amendment with organic carbon and nitrate - tdAd47.1 (SPAdes)... | ecosystem: Environmental > Aquatic > Marine > Coastal >...
ATATAGTATAATTACAACGCAAAACGTTACATCAACTAATTTTACTCCAGCATGGAAAGCACCGAAAAATCCGTAGTAGTATCGAAGAAACTACTTTTACCTTTCATTTTAATTACTTCCCTCTTTGCTTTATGGGGCTTCGCTAATGCCGTGACCGACCCAATGGTACAAGCCTTTAAAAAGGTATTGGAACTTAGCAATTCCCAAGCGGCTTGGGTACAGATGGCCTTCTATGGAGGTTATTTTTGTATGGCACTTCCCGCAGCCTTATTTGTCCGAAAGTATTCCTATAAGGTAGGAGTGCTGATTGGTCTCGCCTTATATGCTGGTGGGGCGCTAATGTTCTATCCGGCCGCGATTTTAGAACAGTTTTGGTTTTTCTGCTTAGCCTTATATATACTCACCTTTGGTTTAGCCTTTTTGGAAACCACTGCCAATCCCTACATACTCGCGATGGGTACGCCTGAGACGGCAACGCAGCGATTAAACTTGGCACAGGCTTTCAATCCTGTCGGTTTACTGCTAGGACTCTTGGTTGCGCAGCAGTTTGTACTAAAAAGACTGCAGTCGGATGATATCGCAGATTTTAGCGCATTGGAAGAAGCCCAAAGAGCTTTGATCAGAACTTCTGATCTACTCGTCATCAGAAACCCCTATGTGGTTTTAGGCTTAGTGATCCTACTCGTTTTTATTCTAATCTTGGTGTTTAAAATGCCGGAAGCCAGCGATGATGACGAAGCACTTAGTATCGGCAGCACTTTTCAGCGATTAGGTAAGAATACAAAGTACGTTATGGGGGTATTGGCCCAAGTCTTTTATGTAGGCGCTCAGATCATGTGCTGGACCTATATTTATCAGTATGCGGAGGCCATCGGTGTTTCTAGTGAAACGGCCGCCAACTATCAGTTTGCAGCCTTTGTTTTATTCTTAGTGGGTCGAGCGATTGGCACCTATTTATTGCGTTTCGTCAGTCCGGGTAAACTGCTCATGTATTTTTCCCTCTTAGGCGCTTTGTTCTCATTAGGTACCATTTACATTCAGGGATTTTACGGCCTCTATTGCCTAGTCGGCATCTCATTTTTCATGTCGTTGATGTTCCCAACGATTTACGGTATCGCGCTAAATGGGTTGAAGGAAGAAGAAGCCAAAATTGGAGCAGCAGGCTTGGTGATGGCGATTGTAGGTGGAGCCTTGATGCCGAAATTCCAGGGAATGATTATTGATTTGGGCGGTAATGCGGTCAATGATATTAGTATCATGGGGGCAAGTGAGGTTAATTTCTCTTTTATTTTGCCTTTGCTTTGTTTCCTATTTATCGCCTTTTACGGTAGAATTGTGTACCAGAAATTTGAGCATTAAGAATGGAGTATTCAGTCGCTGGTAGTGAGCCTATCATCATGACGCTCGATGCGGGGGGAACTAATTTTATCTTCTCAGCCATCCAGCAGTATAATGAGGTTATCGAACCGATTAGGCTCACGCCACATAAGGATGATCTAGAAAAGTGCCTGGGCAATATCATTCGTGGTTTTGAACAAGTTCAAAGCCAATTGAAAGCCCCAGCAGCGGCGATCAGTTTTGCTTTTCCTGGTCCAGCTGACTACCCGAATGGAATTATTGGAGATTTACCCAATTTGAATGCCTTCAGAGGCGGGGTAGCCTTGGGGCCCATACTGCAGGCCCATTTCAACATACCCGTCTTCATCAATAATGACGCGAATCTCTTTGCTTATGGCGAAGCCCTGTTTGGCTTCTTGCCCACCATGAATGAAAGTCTCAAAAAGGCCCATAGCCCCAAACGCTTTCGCCACCTGATTGGGATCACTTTAGGAACTGGATTCGGCGTAGGATTAGTCGCTAATAATCAATTAATTACAGGGGATAACTCAAGTGGGGGAGAAGGTTGGCTTTTGCGCAATCGAGTCGATCCAGCTTATAATGTAGAGGAACACCTAAGTGGGGCAGGAATTCAACGAAGCTACGCCCAAAAAGCGGCATTAAATATAGCGGAAGTCGGCATGCCCAAAGATATTGGTGATATTGCCAAGGGGCTTTCCGCGGGAAATAGAGCAGCTGCAATAGCCACCTACGATGATTTTGGGCTTGTACTAGGTGAAGCCCTAGCTACGCTAATCACCCTCTTTGATGGTTTAGTCGTTTTAGGGGGCGGTATTGCTGGTGCCTTCGATCTTTTTGCCCCTTCGATGTTTGCAGCTTTGCATTCCAAATTCAAGCTGCATCACGATGGAGAGATTAATCGGGTCATACAGCACGTATTTAACCTAGAAGATGCTAAGGATAAAGCTATCTTTCTGAAAGGGAAGCGGAAAACACTGAGTATTCCTGGAACAGATCGCTCCATAACTTACGATTACTTTCAACGAACGGGGGTGGGATGCTCCAAGCATAGTACTTCGCATATGATTGGTTTGGGGGCCTATGCTTTGGCTTTGCAACAGCTAAGGGAATAGGAGAGGAGCGGTAGTCATGTATTTCGGCACAATAGACTTTATGCGAATAGCTATAATAAGATTGATTTCTAGTTCATATGAAAGCATTTTTATCCAACTTCCATCCAGTAGATGACTCGATTCTGGACGAGTATATTTCGCATTGGAAATCCTATGCTTTACCCAGAAAAACAATCATGACCGCCCCAGGCGAAACAGAACGCTATTGGTACTATGTCGTCGCTGGCATTCAGAAGTCTTATTACCTGCATGAAGATAAGCAGCATATCATCGCTTTTACCTATCCGCCCTCCTTTACGGGAATTCCAGAGTCCTTTTTCACCCAAACGCCATCGCCCTACTTCCTCGAAACCATTACCGACAGCCAATTCCTGCGCATTTCCTTTGAAAAGCACCAAGCTTTGATGCAAGAACATCGTGAAATCGAAACCCTATTTCGCAAAGCCACGGAATTTCTTTTGATCGGTATGTTACAACGGTATTACCAGCTGATGGCCTTCGACATAGAAACGCGCTTCAAAGCCTTTGTGAAAAGGAGCCCACATTTGCTCCAGCTCCTCTCACAAAAAGACCTGGCTTCTTACTTGAGAATTGATCCTACTAATTTTAGTAAGTTGATTAATAGCGTGCGCATCTAAAAATGCTTAACCCTCGACTCAAATCGGGTATAAAGCCGATCATTGTCGGTATCGTCGATGTTTTGGCTTTGAAAAATCGGAACATCAACACCATTCTCCACACAGGTCTTGATCGCCTCTGTCGTTATTATATTGACGATCAATACGCCAAGAACGGATGAAGCCGGGCCAATGAGTCGGTCGGCGATGGTCATTACACCATCACCCGAAGGCACACAATTATCGATTACCAAATCGGCAACCTGATATAGTTTTTGTCCGCTGGCATGCCTGGAGGCATATTGCTTAGACTGTTCCAAGGAGGTAATGGCTATTACTTTCAAGCCTTCCGCTTTGGCTTTCATGGCCATTTCTATGGGCAATGCATTTCGTCCAGAATTAGAAATGGTAATGATGATATCCGAAGGGTGAAAGCTGTACTTTTCCCAAAGAATCTCCGCCAAGCCACTTACTTGCTCAATTTTAGCAGATCTGCGTGCACCGCTAGCCAACAGTACCAAGTCATCCATTATAGCATTGACATTGGCAGGATTAGATGCCCGTCCAAACATCTCCATGCCCACCATTTGTGAATGTCCCGTGCCCAGTGTGTGAATAATTCCGTCTTTCTCAATGACTTCAGCCACAGCCTGAGCAGCCTCCAACAACTGACTTTTTTGTTCCACCGCTAATCTGTCCATTAGCTGTTTCATTTTATCCAAATATTCAAACATATGCTAAGCAATTGAGAGCTTGTTTGGAGGTGGTGATTCGGGCTGCAAATATTGATTTAAGGAACCTCTCTTCAGCTATTTTTCCCCGATAACTATCGGGGTAGCAATGCTATGCACTCAAAAATGAGCTTTGTGAGAACCCTTAACTGAATATTTTCGCTTCCAAACCCAACCTCCAAACAAGCTCTGAGTGGTAAATGCCCGAAAGTAGGCCTTTTAGTCATGTTGATTATTTTATTTCTCAAAAAAAATGAACTTCTTGGCAACTATCGCAAAATCGTGAAGTTTCTCCACATGAACGCCTAAGTAAAATGAAGTAAACCTAGCTGATAGCTGTGAACGTATTCGATGATAAATATTTAATGCAGAAAGTACAAGATGGGGATCTCAGTAAAATGAGTTTGCTCTTCGAGCGTCACCACCGTGACCTGTTCCGCTATTTCTTTCGGCTAACCAATGATGCCGCTAAAAGCGAAGACTTGGTTCAGGATGTTTTTTATCGATTATTAAAATACAGACATACCTATCGTGGAGATGGGAAATTTATTTACTGGATGTATTCCGTAGCTAAAAACACACTGATCGGTTCGATGAGAAAGAAGAACCTTGTAGCTAAAGGAGATAATGAAAGAGAGGTGGCCCGACAAGCCAATCCAGAAAAAAATGGAGAAGATCTGCTCATTGCTACTGAACGAAAGCATCTTTTGCGAAGGGCTATGCAGGAGTTGTCTCCAGAAAAAAAAGAAGCGATCATCCTTAGTAAGTTTCAAGGACTCAAATACCAGGAGATTGCGAAGCTAGCCAATTGCACGGAGAATACGATCAAATCGAGAGTCCATCGCGGACTAATAGATTTGAAAGCCATCCTCCTAAAACTAGAAATCCAATGAAAACAACAGCTGACCATAAATGCGAAGAAGCGCTCCTTCAGTTGCAAACGCGGCTGGAATCCGAAGACTTCAGTAAACTGGACTTGGAGCAGCTATGCTTACAATTTCCCCGCTGTGCTTCTGCCTTGCGTAGCAACTATTCTCTTTGGCAAGAACTAGCTGAGCTAGAAGTGCCGGAGCCTAGTCCGGCACTCAAAGTTAACTTCCATCAAATGTTAGGTGAAATGACGGCCGCTGAATCAGGCCGCAAGCCGCGCCTTGCTTTCGATGCCTGGATTTGGAGAGGCTTCAACTTGAAGTGGGGGATGCTAGCCGGTGTCTTTGCCTTCGGCATTTTGATCGGAGGCCTCGTTTTTAGACCAAGTAATGAGATGGGCATCGCAAAAACAGAAACCGTACAGCCCACTAATGAGAGCGAATACTATACCGCATTAACTTCTTCTTCCTCGGCGATTGATCGCTTAGCGGCGATTCAAAATACCCAAGAAATGGAGCAGCTAGATCAAAAAATCGTGGATGCGCTCTATCAAATTCTAGTACAGGATAAGAATGTCAATGTTCGGCTTAGCGCAATCGAAGCTATGGTTGAATTTGCAGATAACGCCAATGTAAAAGAAAGTTTAATCCGCGCGATACCTTTTCAGACTTCCCCCTTGGTGCAACTAACATTAGCAGAAATTGCACTCGCACTGGATGATAAAAATGCCGTTAATAAAATCAAGCAGTTGCTAGAAACTGGATCAGTTGAGGTAGAGGTCAAGATGAAATTGGAACAAACCATAGAGACGTTTCTGTAAACAAGGATTACTACTAAAAACACAAAGTATCGTCAGAAAGCAATCACACTAACTCATAAAATCTTAATCATGAGAGCACTCTTATTATGGATCTCGTGCCTTTGCACGATAGGGAATTGTATGGCTCAGCAGTTTGAAGACCAGGCTTCTTTTCAAATGGATGTCAGTCAATTAGAGCGATTTCACCTCTATAACCGGAGAGGTGCGGTGACGGTAAAAGCCACCAACGGCAAGACGGCTACCCTTAAGGTCAAGAGAAGTTTGACCGCCAAATCCTCCAGTCGATTGGAGGAGATCAAAAAAGAAATTTACCTGGATAGCATGCGGAAAGACGGGCATTTGGTCTTCTTTATTCAGCATCCCAATTTGAAATTGAAATTTGATGATGATCATACCGCTGGCTATGAAAGCATTAACCAGAACTGGTGGAATTCAAACAGTGGCAAAGATCAGGTCAAGGTTCGGTTTACCATTACCCTTGAAATTCCAGCACAAACCGATTTGACCGTAAGAAATCACGAACATCCTTTAATTATTGATGGCATGAAAGGAGACCTCAAAGCGGCCAACCATCACGATGGGGTAGTAGTGAAAAACCAAGGCGGCAGTGCAGATGTGCATTCTCACCATGGTGATGTAGAGGTTTTTTACGCTAAAAATCCTAGTCGAGCATGCCATTACGATACGCATCATGGCGATATTCGCGTTCACTATCAGAAAGGACTAGCAGCAGATGCCTCCATGTATAGTTATCACGGTTCATTTTACTCGGCATTCGATTGGAGCCCTAGCCCCATGAAAGTTTCCAAACAAAGTGGGAAAGGAGCCAAATATCGGGTCAGCAGCAAAAGCGAAACGAATGTTAAGATTAGCAGCGGAGGCCCTGCACAAAGTTTTAGAACGCATCATGGAGATATTTATCTCCTGGATCAATAATTGAAGTATATAAATTTAAAAATCATGTTATATAGAAACCGTTTACTTGTTCTCTTATTCCTCTTGTCTGCAGCTAGCTTGGCACTCGCACAAAAGCAGTCGTCGGAGGTATTTGAAATTCCGCTTAGTGACCCTAATGCTCCGGGAAAACTAAGAGTCGACCTACATGATGGAAGCATCACGGTAGAAGGCTACAGCGGGAAGGACGTCATCCTTAGCTTGGTGACTTATGGTAGAAATGAGGGATCTTCTACTTCTAAGAATGGTTTGAAGAGAATACCCAATGTGGGATCGGGTTTTGAAATAGTCGAAGCCGATAATGTCGTTATGGTCCAAGGAAGTCGTAAAAGCCGAATGGATTTCATCATTAAAGTTCCCTGGGAATTTTCTTTGTACCTGGGGGCCCATCACAATGGAGACATAAAGGTGAATAATGTAAAAGGTGAGTTTGAGTTGGATAGCCATCATGGCGGTATTAAATTGACAGATATAGAAGGAGCCGTCGTCGCCGATACGCATCATGGTGCTATCGTGGCCAATTTCAAGTCTATCCAATCGAATACTCCCATGGCATTTAGTACCTACCACGGCGACGTAGATATTACTTTCCCAGCCAGCACCAATGCCACCGTCAAAATGAGATCTGAAAAGGGCGATATTTATACCGATTTTGACTTACAACTTAATACCCCAAAACCCAAAACTGTACCAATGGCAAAAGGGGGATCCCGGATCGAAGTCAGTCAATGGATTCAATCGGACATCGGTAGTGGCGGCCCTTCGTTTATGTTTACGACCCATCATGGGGATGTGATTTTGCGGAAGGCGGACTGACTTAGATAAAACCGTAAAGTGCAGGCTATAGACTTCAGAAGTTTCCCCAGGCATGTCATGGAAAACTTCTGAAGTGGGTTGGTCGAAATGCCAATAATTGGCTAAAATTTACTTCACCAGAAATGGATATGGCCTAGCCTCTTTTGAATGTGCCTTCGGCGACTTCTTTGTCTGACACAAAGAAGCAAAAGTCACCCCGATAGCTATCGGGGGTATTCATTTCTTAACGCGAAGAGTCAGCCCAAAATCCTAAACTGTACAAACTCGCTATATCATGAGTTTCTACTTTTGTCAACTTTGATTGCTGAATAGCTGTACTTCAAATTTGACCTTATAGAAGCTCAAACAATGTACCGTTTTTAACGAATTTTGGGCTAACTCTTCACTAAAATGAATAAGGCCCACCATCTAAAAACCTCCTGATCTTTAAAAAAACAAATTATTGTTAATCAATACATTAAATTTATATTTCTACAACTGCACCTCCTGAGGCTACTAAGCTCTTGGCGATAGCCAACACTACTATTGTAGCCGCTAGGCTACGCCATATGCGGGTGGCCCGGCAAAACACTGTTTGAGGGACGAGTTTCGTTTTCTGGGATGGCTTGAGCTAGTAGCTCAAAAAGCGATGGCCAAAAACGTTTTTTGCCTACTTTTTTTGGCAATGAAAAAAAGTAGGTCACCGAAGGTAAAACCCAAGCTTTCACGAACACTTCAGTGATTGAAAAACCGCACAAATGAGTGAAAATTAATCGCTGAAATGGATGACTGAATTGAAGAATTATATCCAGAAATGGTACGCACAAAAAAATATTTTTGACGATATCGACCAACCCACTTCTGAAGTCTAGTCTTAGGTGCAAGTGGGCAATCAGATTCAATTGGATATTGGGACTTGTTTGGACGTTTCTAGTGAAAGAAGTATTTTGCCATCGTATGAATAACAGATAACGAATGGCAAAGAAAAACATTGAGGTTGAGGGCTTAATTATTCGGATTGTTCCTATTAACGATAAAGACTATATCAACTTAACTGATATAGCCAAAAGAGCGAGTGAAGAAAAGCCTGCCTATACTATCCAGAACTGGATACGCAACAATAATACGATCCGTTATTTGGCCAAATGGGAAGAAGTACACAATGAAAAAATAAAGGTCGTGCATTTGCACGACCTTTTAGAACGGTTCACCAATAATAGGTCGGCAGTATCTCCGCAAAGGTGGATCGATGAAACGGGTGCCATTGGATTAATTCAAAAAGCAGGCCGCGGTGGTGGCACCTATGCCCATTCTGACATTGCCCTAAACTTTTGCTATTGGTTAAGTCCGGAATTCCAGATTTACTTCATCAAAGAGTTTCAAAGACTTAAAGAAAGAGAAGCTTTAGGCATGGGGACGCAGTGGACTGTCCGCCGTGAAATCACACGGGCCAACTATCCGCTTGTTACCCGCGCCGTAAGAGATAATCTAATTCCGCAAAAATTGGCTAGAAGTAGTCGTGGCCGGGTCTATGCTAGCGAAGCTGATATCCTCAACATGGCTGTATTTGGTATGACAGCTAAACAATGGAAGCTATCCAACCCTAATGCAAAAGGCAATATTCGCGATGATGAAAATACCAATGTAGTTGATCTACTGATTTTATCTAATTTGCAAGTACTGGATGCCAGTTTGATCGGCTGGGGATGTGACCAGGAACAACGGATAGAAATATTGACCACGAAAGCCGCAGAACAACGAGATATCTTATCTAAGTCGGCTGCTATCAAACGGATAAAGGATCAGTAGCTAAAAATCGAGGCTATAGACTTCAGAAGTTTCTCCGGCTTGCCTTGGAAAACTTCTGAAGTCTTGTCAAGGTTTAATCTTTTGTCACCAGCAACTTTCTAGCAAATTGTAGCCCTCCAGCCTCCATTCGAACCACATAAACGCCATTGCTTAAGAATGTCTGCTGAGGCTGGTGGTACGCTAGATAGTATAGATTTAAATGCAGAATTGGGGAATGCGGCTTTCTTTGGACATTGGAAAGTTTGTGATTTTCTGATCAACCAAGGGGCCGATGTCAATGCGCCGGTCGACAAGACCAATGAGACGCCAATGGAGATAGTCCTATGACTTGGGCAAGCGAACATCTACGACCAGGCAGCATTTTATCCCTCTTAAGTTTTGGGAAACATCGAATAGGGAAGGGGCATGTGATAAAGAATACCAGTGATCATGGCCAAGGCTGGGGCAATAGCATGGATTGGAATTTATTGGGCGACTATTTACCGGAATCGAACCATACATTATAACCCTATATTACTGGATTTTTAGAAGGGAGAAGACAGAAGACAGACTGCTGAGGTGGGGCTTCTGGCTGGTATCCAGCCTATCTGTCCTCTCTCCTCTCTCCTCTCTCCTCTGGCTTCTTGCCTCTCCTTTTGTCCAGTGGTGGTATAACCCAAAAATATTCAGCATATGAACTTAGAAAAGAACAAAGAAAATGCCATCGCTTTTTACAAAATGGCCTATGAAGGAAATCCTAAACAGGCTATTGCCGATTATATCGGACAAGAATATATTCAGCACAATCCAGATGTGGCCGACGGTACACAGGGGTTTATTGACTACTTTGAAAGAATGCAAAGAGAATATCCAGACAAATCCATTGAATTTGTGAGATGTATTGCAGAAGGGAATCTAGTCGCTTTGCACACCCATCAGACTTGGCCGGGTAATGATCAATACGTGACTATGGATTTTTTCAGGTTTGATGCACAAGGAAAAATTTGCGAACACTGGGACGCGATTCAACAGATTCCTGAGAAATCGGCGAACCCCAATACGATGTATTAGGCTTTATGCAAATCCAAATCCGTTTGTATCAAAAACAAGATCAGGCAGGCATTGATCTGATGATGGCCGAAATCGTCACAGAATTTGCATCCCCGATAACACAAGCTGTGACAGTGCAGAGGATGAAGCCCTTTCGACTGAAATAGTAATAGTCAGAAAGGGCCTCATCTTTCAAGCTATGGAATAACCACCTTACCGAAACTCATTAATAAACGCTATGACCTTTTCGGCAAAAAGATCAGGCTCAGATTCTAGTGGACTATGTCCCGTACGTTCAAAAATGAAAAGCTCTTTGTGAGTAGCACCTAAATGATCAAAGGCTTCATGCGCAAATTTAGTAGG
>Ga0209273_10003649_pt1 | contig 10458 bp, 5 predicted proteins | sample tdAd471_FD_187126 | JGI IMG/M metagenome (GOLD analysis project Ga0209273, IMG submission 187126) | Marine sediment microbial communities from the Atlantic coast under amendment with organic carbon and nitrate - tdAd47.1 (SPAdes)... | ecosystem: Environmental > Aquatic > Marine > Coastal >...
GGGAATCACGAGCAGCTTCTCGGCGTAGACCCGCTGCAGCTCCGGGTCGTCCTCGTAGCCGAGCACGAAGCCGAGCAGCTCGGCGCGCTCGGGCTGGTCCGCGGCCCCCCTCAACGGCCTCCCCTCTCCGAGGCCGCAATACACGCCGTTGCCGCGGGAGCTGACCAACACGAAGTCGTGCTCGTGGGGCGGGCCGTTGGCCTGAAGGTACGCAGCGCTGTAGGGACTCTCGGTGTCTTCGCGGCTGCTGCTGAGGGTCCAGCGAGTCGCGGGCACCTGGTAGTCGACGGTCGAGCGATTCAGCCCGCAAAGGCTACACACCGAGAAGCGACGGTAGACCCCGGGGTTCGGGGTCGACAGCAGCCAGACCTGAACCAGGACGACCGCGGCGCCAACCAGCGCGGCGCAGCCGACCTTCCGCTTGGGAGTGGACAACAGGCCCATGGTCGAGGGTAGCAGTGCGGTGCCGCGAAGTGCCAACCGCCCCTACGGGGCCAGGCGCACGCCGATGGTGAGCTCCTCGCCGCTGACGGTGCAGGCGTGGACGTGCATGCCGTCGGCCGGGTCCTGGCCGACGCTGACCGTCGTCGCCAGCACCTCCTTGCCGAGGGCCTCCTCGCGCCCGCGGACGGCGGCCAGGGGGGTCTCGGCGCCGTTGAGGGTGACCTCGATCCGCGCGGTGTAGTCGAGGTCGAGGTCCTTGCGCACGGTCTGCACGTGGTGCAGCACCTCGCGGAAGTGGCCGTCGGCGAGCAGCTCGGGGGTGAGGGTCGTGGTCAGCACGACCACGCCGGCCTTGCCGCTGGCGGCGGCGAAGCCCTCCTTGGCGGTCAGCGCGACCTGCACGTCGTCGGAGGTCAGCTCGACCGGCGTCCCCCCGGCGTCGACCACGTACTTCCCGTCGGCGTCGAGGGCGGCCAGGATCGCGCCGCCGTCGGCCTGGGCCAGCGCCTTCTTCAGCGCGGGCATGGCCTTCCCGACCCGGGGGCCGAGGCGGGGGAAGAACGGCTTGACCTCGTAGGTCACGAAGGCGCCGGCGTCGTCGACGAAGGCAACCTGCTTCACGTTGAGCTCGTCGGCGATCAGCCCGGCGTGGGCCTCGACCGCCGCGCGCTGCTCGGGGTCGGTGAGCACCAGCTCGGCCTCGCTCAGCGGCTGGCGGACCTTGAGCACGTTCTGGGTGCGGACCTGCAGCCCCAGGCTCACCAGCCCGCGCACGAGGTTCATGACCTCGGACAGCTCGGCGTCGATGGCGGCCTCGTCCACGCTGGGGAAGTCGCTCATGTGCACCGACATGGGAGCGCCCGCGCGGTGGCCGACGACCAGGTTCTGCCAGATCTCCTCGGTCACGAAGGGCAAGAACGGCGCCAGCAGCTGGGAGCTGGTCACCAGGCACTCGTAGAGGGTCCAGTGGGCGTCGAGCTTGTCTTGCTCGAGCCCCGCGGCCCAGAACCGATCGCGGCTGCGGCGCACGTACCAGTTGGAGAGCCCGTCGACGAAGGCGGTCAGCTCCTGGGTCGCCTCGTAGAGCCGGTAGCCGTCCAGGTGCTCGGTGACCCGACGCACGAGCAGGTTCAGCTCGCTCAGCGCCCAGCGGTCGAGCAGCGCGCGCTGCTTGGCCGGGCGCTTGCCCGCCAGGCAAGCCGCGTCCTCGGGGGAGAAGCCGTCGATGTTCGCGTAGATCGTGAAGAACGCGTAGACGTTGCGCAGCTTGAGCGGGAGCTCGCGCTGGATCGTGCGCACCGCGCTCAGGCTGTGGCGGGTCTGGTTCCAGGGCGGGTTGGAGGCGAAGAAGAACCAACGGAACGCGTCGGCGCCCGGGGCCTTGGAGGTCGGGTCCTCCAGCCACAGCGTGCTCGCGGGCTCCAGCGAGGGGACCTCCTTGGCCATGATCGTGGCGTCCTCGGCCAGGGGGGTCACGGCGAGGGCGGTCGCCGTCTCGGGGTGCACGAGCGCGATCCGGCGGGGGAGGGTCTTGTCGGCGTGCACGACCCAGGCGTCTTGCCCGTCCTCGTGCGCGGCGTCGCCGCGGTAGACCCACATTCGCTCCTCGTTGTTGACCTCGAGGTCGAGGCCGAGGTAGTCGTCGTGGTTGATCCGCACCTCGCCCTGGGGAACGGTGTCGCTGGTCTTGACCGCGAACTGCAGGCGCACGCAGTCGAGGATCACCTCGGGCGGGGTGTAGTTGCCCTTGCTCTTCGACTCCTTCTTGCCCTCGCGGTCGCACACGTGGCCGAGCACGACGCAGGTCTTGTAGGGGTGCGGCTGCTGCTGCTCCTCGAACAGGAGCGTCGAGATCATCAGCAGCGAGTAGAACCAGCCCCGCGTCTGGTCGATCGCCTCGGAGATGAAGTCGGCGGGGAAGCACACCTCGAACTGGTCCTTCCCCTGGTGGGGGTAGCCCCACTGGGCGAAGGGCATGCTGCCCGAGTCGAACCAGCAGTCGATCACCTCGGGCACCCGGCGGTACACGCCGGGCTCGCCGGGCTTGGTCCAGCTGACCTCGTCGATCCACGGCTTGTGCACGCGCAGGTGCTCGGGGAGCGAGGGGTCCGCGGCCTTGGCCGCCTCCCAGTGGGCGAAGGCCGCCGGGTTGCGCTCGAGGATCTCCGCGGCCGAGGTCGGCATGTCGATCGCGCCGGTCTCGTCGTTGATCCACACGTTGAGCGGGGTCCCCCAGAAGCGCTCGCGGCTGAGGGCCCAGTCGACGTTGCTCTCGAGGAAGTTGCCGAAGCGCCCGTCGCGGATCGTCTCCGGGAACCACTGGATCTGCTTGTTGTTCTGGATCGCGTCCTGGATCCGCTCGGTGGTGCGGATGTACCAGGCCGGGCGCGCGAGCTGGATCAGGGGGTCCTGGTCCGAGCGCGGGCAGAAGGGGTAGGTGTGCTTGTACTGCTCGGCGTGGAGCAGGAGCCCGCGCTCCTTGAGCTCGCGGGTCAGCGGCTTGTCGGCGTCCTTGACCCACATGCCCACGTACTGCTCGGGGGCCACGTCGGCGCGGTAGCCGCCGGCGGGCTCGATCGCGCAGAGGAGCTCGATCCCGGGCTGCTCGCGCAGGATCTGCTGGAACAGGCGGTGGTCGTCCTCACCGAAGGCCGGCGCGACGTGCACGATCCCGGTGCCCGCCTTGTCGTCGGCGAAGTCGGCGGCGTGCACGGTCCAGATCCGCTCCTCGCCCTCGAACCACGCGAAGGGCGGGGTGTAGCGCTTGCCCACCAGCTCGGCGCCCTTGAGCTCGGCCTTGACCTCCAGCAGGGGCTGCGGCGCCTTCTTCTTCTTCGGCTTGCCGAGCAGCTTGCTGCTCACCGACTCGAGCAGGTTCTTGGCCACGATCAGGGTGTGGCCCTCGTGCTCGACCTCGACGTAGTCGAGCTTGGCGCCGACCGCGGCGAACATGTTCGAGGGCAGGGTCCAGGGGGTCGTGGTCCACACCACCAGCGAGGTGTCCGGGCGGTCGACCAGCGGGAAGCGCACGTAGACCGAGGGGTCCTGCACGTCGCGGTAGCCGTCGTTGACCTCGGCGGCGCTGAGCGCGGTCCCGCCCTGGGCCCACCACCAGAGCACCTTGTGCCCCTGATACAGCAGACCCTTCTCGTGCAGCTGGGCCAGCGCCCACCACACGCTCTGCACGTAGCTCTCGTGGAAGGTGACGTAGGGGTCGTCGAGGTCGACCCAGAACGCGAGCTTCTCGGTGAGCTCGTTCCACTCCTTGGTGTACTTGAACACGCTGTCGATACAGCGGCGGACGAACTTCTCGACGCCGAACTGCTCGATCCCCTCGCGGCCGCGGATCCGCAGCTCCTTCTCGACCTCGATCTCGACCGGCAAGCCGTGCGTGTCCCAGCCGGCCTTCCGCGGCACGTAGAAGCCGCGCATGGTCTTGTAGCGGGGGAACACGTCCTTCACGACCCGGGTCAGCACGTGCCCGTTGTGGGGCATGCCGTTGGCGGTGGGCGGGCCCTCGTAGAACACGAAGCTCGGCGCGTCCTTGCGCAGGGCCTGGGTCGCCTTGAACACGTCGTGCTCGCGCCAGAACTCGAGGATCTTCCGCTCCTCCGCGGGGAAATCGACGAGGGGGCTGGCTTTCGTAAAGGGCGGCGTGGGCTCGTTCATAGCCTCAAAGACTAGCACGGGCCCCTGGCTCGTCACGCCTTCCGGGAAGGCTGCCCGGGTACGCACGGAGGGCCCTCCCGCCGGACGGCGGGGGGCCCTTCAGCGCGCGGTCGCGGGGCTGGCTACTCGGGCTGAGCGGTGGTCCGCAGGTAGGGCTTGATCGTCTCGAACTCGGGGAACTTGGCCTTGGCCTCCTCGTCCGAGAGCTTGGGCGAAATGATCACCTCGTCGCCGTCTTGCCAGTTGGCCGGGGTCGCGACCGGGTGCGCGGCGGTCAGCTGCAGCGCGTCGACGGCGCGCAGGATCTCGTCGAAGTTGCGCCCCACGGCCGCGGGGTAGGTCAAGGTCAGCGCGATCTTGTTGTCCGGGGTGATCACGAACACCGAGCGCACGGTCAGGGTGTCGAGCGCCTTGGGGTGGATCATGCCGTAGAGGTTCGAGACCTCGCGGTCGGGGTCGGCGAGCACGGGGAAGTTGACGGCCTCGCCCTTGACCTCGGCGATGTCCTGCTCCCACTCCTTGTGGCTCTCGACGCTGTCGACGCTGAGCCCGATCACCTTGACCTTGCGCGCGTCCCAGGCGTCCTTGAGGTTCGCCACCGTGCCCAGCTCGGTGGTGCACACCGGGGTGAAGTCCTTGGGGTGGCTGAAGAGCACGGCCCAGTTCTCACCCTTCCATTTGTGGAACTCGATCTCGCCCTGGGTGCTGTTCGCGGTGAAATCCGGCGCGTCGTCGCCAAGCTGAAGTGCCATGGGGCCTCCTGGGGGTGGGGGGGAGCAAGCCAGCGATCTTCGCCGTCCCCCGCCAGAGTGCAAGCCGGCCCCCCGCGCGTCGCCGCAACTCCTGCTGCTGCCAGGGCCCGGCGCGCAGGCCGGCCACGCACTACCCTCGGGGCGGGAGGCCGCCGTGGAAGAGCAGCAGCAGCAGCAGTCGAAGGCGAACGTGTACATGCAGCAGGCCCTGCAGCAGCAGGCCGAGGTCGAGCGCGTCATGCGCGGGGGGAAGAAGCGCAAGATGTCCCGGGCGCAGGCCGCGCCCGCCGCGAACCTGCCCGGGCAGGCGGCGCCCGCGTTCGGCGGGGGCGGCGGCGGAGGCGACAGCGGCGGCGCCGACGTGCCCGCGGTCGAGGTGCGGATCACGGGCTGGTGGCGCTGGAAGCGGGTGATCGTGCCGCCCAACGCCTACGTCGTGCACACCCGCATGGGGCGGACCGAGCCCCTGGACTGCGGCCTGGGGATCTCGTTCCGCTTCGACCCGGCGGTCGACTCCTTCCTCGTGGCCCCCGCCACCCTGCAGACGATCATGGTCAGCGCGAACTGCATTTGTATCGAGCGCCAGGGGATCCTCGTGCAGGGCTACGTGCAGTGGATCATCGACGACTTCTCCCTCGCCTACCGCAAGCTCGACTTCTCCGACCCCGTCGACCCCATGGGCGTGGTCAACGCCCAGCTCCGCGAGCAGGCCGAGGCCGCGATCAAGGACACTGTCGCGACCATGGGGATCGACGCGGTGCTGGCCGACAAGCAGCCGATCATCGAGGAGCTGACCACCCGCCTGCGGACCCTCGCCGAGGGCTCCGGCGAGCGCAGCGCCGGCCTCGGGCTGCGGATCGTGACCGTGCAGATCAAGGAGGCCGTGATCAGCTCGACCCGGCTCTGGGAGTCGCTGCAGCGCGGCTTCCGCGCCGAGCGCAACAAGGCCGCGCGCCTGGCCGAGCTCGAGCACCAGCGCGAGATCCAGCGCCAGGAGACCGAGGCCGAGCGCGAGCGCGAAGAGGACGAGCTCGCCAGCGAGGAGACGATCGCCGCCCAGCGCGCGGCCCACGAGGCGACCGCCTTCGACCGCGAGCACGCAGAGCGCGTGCGGCGCTCGCAGGTCGAGGCGGACCACCTCGCGACCCAGGCCGAGCACGAGAAGCGCAAGCTCGAGACCGAGGCCGCCCTCGAGCGCAAGCGGATCCAGATCCAAACCGCCCAGGAGCAGGCCCGCGCCGAGGAGCGCGCCGCCCTCGAAGCCGCCGGCTTCGACCGCGAGCAAAGCGAGCGCATGCGCCGGGCCCAGGTCCAAGCCGAAGCGCTGGCGATCGAGATCGCGCAGAAGCAGGAGCGCCTCGACGCCGAGGCCGCGCTGGAGAAGCAGCGCATGGCCCACGAGGCCGAGCGCCAGGCGATCAAGACCCAGGCCTGGCTCGAGCGGGCCAAGGCCGAGGTCGAGATCGCCCGCGCCCAGCGTCAGGTCGACAACGACCTGACCCCGGAGTTCGTGCAGCAAAAGCTGGTCGAGCTCTTGCCCGAGATCGCCGACAAGCTGCCCCAGCCCGCAGAGCTGAAGGCGGTGAACTTCAACGGCGCCAGCGGACTCAGCCCGCTGGTCACCGAGCTCCTGAGCCTGGTGGGCCAGAAGGCCCTGGAGTCCAACGGGACCGAGACGCCGAGCTAAGCTCGCGGCTTGCGGCGTTGGCCGACGACGGGCGCGTTGCCCGTCGGGTCGGCCTGCGCGGCGGCGCTGGCGGCGGCGCCTTCGACGACCTCGGGCTCGTCGGGGAGCACGATCCGACCCGAGGGGGTCCGGCGCTGCTTCTTGCTCAACTCTTCGGCCAGGATCAGGCGCTCCTTGACCAGGGTCACCTCGGCGTGCTGAGCCTCGAACTCTTCGATCTCGTGCCGGAGGCGCGCGATCTTGCTCTCGATCTCGGCGATCTCGGCCAGGCGCGAATCGACCTTGCTGCGCAGCTCCTCTTGGCGGCGGGTGCCGTCGTCAATGATCGTCCGCACCGGGACGTCGTTCGACTCGAGGGTCGCCTTGACCACCTGCACGATCACGTTCACGTCGCCGTGGGGCAGTGTGCGCATCAGCTGGATCGCCTTGTCGATCCCGTAGGCCAGCGTGCTGGGAGAGTGCTGCGGGCGCTGCTGCTGCTGCTGCGGCTGCTGCTGCGGACGCAGCAGGACCGGGCGGATCGCGGTGCGGGAGGGGGTGGGGTCGCTCACGGGTGTCTGCTCCTCGGGGGCGGGGTCTACGACGTCGAGTTCGTCCTGAGTTTCGGCCTGGGTGCTGGGGGTCTCGCCCTCGACCTCGTCGACCTCGGACTCCTGCTTGCGTCGGAACAAACCCATGCTGCCCTCCCGGCTACGCTCTGGCTAAGCCCCCAATCATGCCTCAGGCTGGGCCACAGGCAAGTCGGGGGCGAGGGGCGGGTGCAGGACAGGGGGCCGGTCCACGAAGCGCGCCAACCAGAGCTCGGTGCTCAGCCAGCGGTAGAGCAGCCAGGGGTCGCCCTGGCCGCGCTCCTGGCGAGCCCAGGCCTGCTCCACGTCGCCGCGTGCGATCAGCCCGCGCTCGGCGAAGCCGTCGAGCAGGACCTCCTTGACCTCGGGCGCGCTCTCGTCCAGCCAGCGCCCGACGGGGGTCGGGTAGCCCAGCTTGTCCGGGCGCTCGACCACGCTCCGCGGGAGCAGTTCGCGCATGGCGTCGCGGAGCACGCTCTTCATCAGCCCGCCCTGGACCTTCTCGCGGTAGTCGAGGGCGAGGGCGAACTCGACCACCCGGTGGTCGAGGAACGGGACCCGGGCCTCGAGCGAGAACGCCATGCTCGTGCGGTCCTCGTGGTGCAAGAGCGCCGGGATCGAGAGCTCGGTCAGGTCGCGGTAGAGCGCGGCGTCGATCCGGTTGGCACCCTGCAGCGGGTCCCGCGGGGACAGCCCGCTGAGGTGCCGCTGGAGCTTGGGTCCCAGCGCGGGGGCGCTGCGCCGCAGGCGGCGGACCACGCTCTCCAACGCCAGGCGCCAGAACGAGCCGCTGCCGAGGTTGCTCGCGCTCGGCTGACCCAACAGCCCGCGACCGTCGCGCCAGAACTTGAGCTTGAGGTCCCAGTCGAGGGGGTGCGCCAACGCCTCCTGAGCCAGGGTCCGCAAGTAGGGCACCGCGTAGGAGGCGTAGCCCAGCAAGAGCTCGTCGCCGCCCTGACCGTCGAGGAGCACCTTCACCTGACCCTCGGCGGAGGCCATCACGAAATACTGGGTGATCATGCCCGGGCGCAGGCAGGGCTCGTCGTGGAACCACCCGATCCGGTCGAGGAGCGGCACCAGCTGGGGCCCCGGGCGGGGCGCGATCGTGCGCGCCTCGCAGCCGAAGCGGGCGACGACCTCCTCGGCGTAGCGACCCTCGTCGAGCCCGGGGTCGGGGTAGCGCGCGGTGAAGGTGCGCACCGGGCCCTGCTGAGCGGCGAGGGCGACCACGCTGCTCGAGTCGAGCCCCCCCGAGAGGCAGGTGCCGACTGGCACGTCGCTGCGCAGGCGCAGCCGCACCGCGTCGCCGAGCAGCTCGCGCAGCGTCGCCGCCGGGTCCGTGAAGTCGTAGCGCTCGCGCGCCTCCTCCAGCGCGTAGCGCCAGATCACGTGCTCGGTGTGCCCCCCTCCGTCGAGGTCGTAGAGCCGCACCGTGCCCGAGCGCAGCGGCTCGATCCCGGCGAAGAAGGTGCGCGGGCCGGCGTCTTGCACACCGTAGGCGAGGAAGCTGGCGAGGGTCGCCTCGTCCACCGTGCGGGCGTCGGGGTCGGCGACGAGCAGGGCCTTGATCTCCGAGGCGAAGAGCAGCTCGTCGCCGCGGCGGGTGAGGTAGAGCGGCTTGATCCCGAAGCGATCCCGGGCGAGGACCAGCCGCCGCTGCCCGGGGTCGTGGATCGCCAGCGCCCACATGCCGTTGAAGCGCGCGAAGGCCTCGACGCCCCACTCGGCGTAGGCGCGGAGCACGACCTCGGTGTCGCTGTCGGTGCGGAAGCGCTGCCCGAGCTGCTCGAGCTCGGCCCGCAGCTCGACGTAGTTGTAGACCTCGCCGTTGTAGGTGATCGTCAGCCCGCGCTCCGGAAGGCTCATGGGCTGGGCGCCGCCCTGGCTGAGGTCGAGGATCGCCAGCCGACGGTGACCGAAGACCACGGGCCCCGCGGTGTAGAGCCCCTCGCCGTCGGGGCCGCGGTGGGCTTGCACGGCGTTCATGCGCGCGACCCGGGCCGGGTCGGGCATTCCACCCGCGAGGTTCACGATCCCGGCGATTCCGCACATGCGGCGATTATCGCGGACGATCGGCGTCGCCGCCCGGTTGGGCGAGCTTCTGCTCGAGCTCGACGATCTCGGCCTCGAGCGCGGGGACTCCGCGCCCGTAGGGATCGACGCGCACCGCCGCGCGGAGATCCTCCAGCGCGCCCTGGTCGTCGCCGAGCTTCCGCCGCGCCGCTGCCCGGTTCCAGTGGACCTGGGACGGGAGCTGCCCCTCCTGCCCGGCGACCAGGTCGACGAGGAAGTCCAGGTGCCCGATCGCCTGCTGAGGGTCACCGAGGTCGACGTGGGACTTGGCCAGGTTCAGCCGCGCGACCACGTTCTGGGGGTCGAGGGCCAGGACCTCCCGGCAGTCGGCGATACACCCCTGGAGGTCGCCGGTGCCGGCGCGGATCGCCGCGCGGTTGATCAACAGCCGCAGGTTGGCGCCGCGCAGCTCGACCATGCGCTCGAGGTGCAGCAGGGCCTCGGCGCCGCGGCCCTGCTGCGAATCGATCATGCTCGCGAAGTCGTGAGCCTCGTAGTTCGCCTCGTCCGCGGCGAGCGCGGCCTCGCCTGCGCGCCGAGCCAGCTCGCGCTCTCCGCGGTAGTAGTGGGCCCAGCCGCGGCAGAGGTGGCTCCAGGAGCCGGTCAACGGCGGGGCGGCCTCGAGGCGCCCCAGCGCGCCGCTGAGGTCGCGGGCGAGCAGCTTGCGCCAGGCGTCCAGCCGGCGCGCGAGCGCGTCGGGCAGTCCAGCCTGGGTCGCCTGCTTGGCGTGGCGCTCGAACTCGGGGAACACGCCGCGCTGAGCGACCTGCAGCGACGCGATCGCGGTGCGCTCGGCGAGGTTGAACGCGGCCAGCCAAGCCAGATCGGGGACCCGAGCCACCAGCTCGCGGTAGGCGGCCTCGGCGTCGAGCAGCTCCCCTGCGTGGTCGGCTGCGAGGGCGCGGGTGAACGCCTCGAGCTGCTCCGGCGCCTGGCTGCGCAGCCGCCGGCTGCGCGCGCTGGGGCGGTGGGTCGCGCCGCTGGCGGCGACCTCCAGCAGGTGCAGGCGCCAGCAAGCCTGGGGGTCGTCGGGCACCTCCTCGAGCACGCGCTCCCAGAGCCGGGCCGCGGCCTGTGGGTGCTGGGGCTCGAGCAGCGTCGCCCCGCGGCGGAGGGCGGCCGAACCCGCGTCGGCGAGGGCGTCTTCGAGCTCGGCGGCGGCGGCGGCGTCGGGGGCGTGCTCGAGGCCGGCGAAGCGCGCCCACTCCAGGGCGACGGTGGGCTGCGCCGCGACGGTCGGCTGCTCGGGGGGTGGGTCGTCGAC
>Ga0209273_10003661_pt1 | contig 10429 bp, 20 predicted proteins | sample tdAd471_FD_187126 | JGI IMG/M metagenome (GOLD analysis project Ga0209273, IMG submission 187126) | Marine sediment microbial communities from the Atlantic coast under amendment with organic carbon and nitrate - tdAd47.1 (SPAdes)... | ecosystem: Environmental > Aquatic > Marine > Coastal >...
CGTTTAGCCCGCAGCTATTTTTGTTGCCGACCATCTTTGATATTTCTTTAATTTGGTTTAGCGTTAAATCGCCGATATCCATTTTTATCCCTCGTGTTTTTGGTTTGTTTTCACCAGCAAAGCCGCAGTTAAGCGGCTTTGTCGTGTGCGGGTTTTAGTCGCGTTTCATGGCTTTATCCTCAATCCAGGTTAATGTTTATTGCCTCTAAAATATCGGGACTTTGCACCTCAAAACCCCGCTATCGAGGCGAGGTTGTAGTGGGCAGGTGTCCTTGGTTACGGGAGTCGAACCCGTGGCGCGTTTAGTATCGGTTTGCAGAACCACTACCCGCGTCTATCTGCGTCAACATTAAGCCTCTCTGTCAAACCTGGACGTAAATCAATCACCCAAAAATATCCGGCCTAAGTTGCTTTGCCGTGACTTTTTTCTTTAGCGCCCGCTCTATCTTTATGCAAAGCTCCGCTGAAGCCTCTTTTCTGCCCGAAAGCAAATGACTTATAAACGGCTGAGTTACGCCAACAGCCTCAGCCATTGACCGCTGGGTGCCGAAATAGCATAAGGCTTCTTTGATCGCTTCAATTGATGTCACTTAATGGTCCTCTGGTTCAGATTAATCACACATTACCTTAGGTTATTGATATAGTCAACCCTTTGTTAATTTGTGTGGTGGGATAAAAAAATGCTTCATTGGGCTTTACAAATGAATTACCCGTGATAATATTACCTAGTCGAAGCAAAGAACAGCACGAGGACAGATAGATGAGCAAGACAATAACAATCGAAGTTCCAGACGAAACGCCCGTCATTGACATCATTCGCGGCATGGCTCGCATGGGCTTCACAGTCAAGTGGAAAACGCACGACAAGACTCAAGGCGTCCCGGCTAAGCCAGCGATGAAATTAGTAGCATCGGGAGCAGCACAATGAGCACTAGAGACAAAATCGCAGCACTGCTTGAAGCCATGAATGAAGAAGTATTCATGGACACTTTCAACGATATCGCAATGGGCCAGGAAGCGCTGATTAAGGAATTCTTTATCGCAGCCTTTGAAAGCCGGGGCGTGAATGACGAGCAATACAAGACTGACGCGTATCTGCTTGCTGGTGCTCTGCTCAACAACGTAACGGACTACTTCGAGAAGTATCACGCTGATGAGCTCAGCGACGAAGTGGGCGAGAACATCACAGCAGAGCTTGTGCGTGATGACTACAGACAACGACTGGCAGGAGTTCGGTGATGAAAGGATACAAAGGGAAAATTGCTTTTTATAAACACACAGAGTCATACATGCAAGGCGCCATTTGTATTTGCGCTGTATTAGACGGAAAAGACTACAAAAGCTATACAGGCGCAAGCGGAACTTTGGTCTATGTCGGTGAGTGTGAAGTTGACGTTGAATTTGTCGATACACGAGCCGCTGAAATTGATTCGATTGACGCGCAAATCAAAAGGGAAAACGCAGAGCATCAGATGCGACTCAATATGCTGATGGGCCGCAAGCAGGAATTGCTAGCACTGGAGCAGTCATCATGAGCAACCAGACTAAAGCAATCTTAACCGAGCTATCCGCACTGTTCCTTTTCGTCGGCGGCGCTCTCTTCTTCATTTTAGTAGTAGGTTCGGCAGCATGAACGAACACGAATTCGACTCCGGCATCATGCGAGGAATTTTGATTTACTGCGCATCGTGGGTCGCAATGTACGGGATATTTTGGTGGGTATTATGATCACGAACAAATTCATAGCTGAAATGGAAGCGCGGGCAACGTTACAGCACAGACTGAGAATGTGGCTCAAGCACGGAATCTGAAAATCAATTAATCAAGGGGAATAAAAATGAGCACAGAAATAGCAATCATCGAAATACCGCAAGAAAAAGCACTAGACGTTTTCACAGCAGAAAAAGGGCTTGATCCTTATCTTAATCTAATAGCTGAGCAAGCGCGTTCATTAGTGCCAGACCTGACGACAAAGAAAGGCCGCGATGCTATTGCATCCAATGCTTACAAGGTGCGTCAGTCTAAAACGGCGATGGATAAAGCCGGTAAAGCCCTGGTGGACAAGCTGAAGGAGCAGCCAAAGCTGGTGGATGCTGAGCGTAAAAGAATGCGTGAATTTATGGATGCGTTAGCAGACGAAGTGCGCGGCCCTCTGGATGAGTTTGAGGAAAAGGAAGCTGCGAGAGTTCAATCTATAAAAGAAAAAATTGAATTCCTTGTTAACGCAAAAGACATTCCAGAACAATGGAATTCGTCAAATGTCGCTGCTCTGCTCGAAGATGTAAACAAGCTGGCCGTTGACGAATCATACGAAGAATTTGAATCCGAAGCGCATCGGGAAAAAGCCCGGACAATCGAATCCCTTCAAGTCAGTTATGAGCGCCGCAAGGCACACGAAGAAGAACAGGCAGAGCTTGCACGTCTCCGGGCCGAAGCAGCCGAACGCGAACAGAAAGAGCGTGAAGAGCGTATTGCTAAAGAAGCAGCCGAACGCGCCCAACGTGAAGCCGAGGAGCGTGCAGCCAAGGCAAAGGCCGAAGCAGAAGCCAAAGCCAAGGCCGAACAAGAAGCCGCTGAACGCCGTGAAATCGAATTAAAACTCGCCGCTGAAAAAGCAGAGCGTGAAAAGCTGGAAGCCGAAGAGCGGGCCAAACGCGCAGCAGCCGAAACCGAAGCCCGCATTAAGCGTGAGGCCGAGGAGCGTGCAGCAGCGGAAGCAGAAGCCCTCCGCAAGCGTGAAGCAGATAAAAAGCATCGTGCAAAAATCAACAACGCTGTTCTGGCTGAGCTGGTGAAGACTGGAATCAGCGAAGAGCAAGGCAAAGAAATTATCAAAATGATTGCTAACAATCAGATAGCCGCGCTGAAAATCAATTACTAAGGGGAACGAGCATGAAAACATGGAATAACACAGACAAAAGCAAATGGGAAAACGGCCCTTGGATGAATGAGCCTGATAAAGCTCAGTGGGTTGCTCACGGTTTGGATTGCTTGATTGTGCGAGGCCCATCAGGTGCCTTGTGCGGCTATGTCGGAGTACCAGAGTCACACAAGTATTTTGACGCAGATTACGCCGATGTTGATGTTGAAGCGCATGGCGGTCTGACGTTTGGTGACCGATGCAGACCACATGATGAAGGCGAACACAAAGGCATTTGTCATATTGAGGAAGGCGCGGCAAATAAAACTGTTTTCTGGCTCGGGTTTGATTGCGCTCACTCATGGGACTTAGTTCCTGGCCTAAGCCGAGATTACATATTATTAGATGATGACGTGGTTTACAGGGATTTTTATTACGTAAAGCGTGAAACGGAGAGATTAGCCCGGCAGCTAAGTTCAGTAGAGGGGAACGAGCATGAGTGAAGTGGCGAAGGTTGAAAGCATCCAAGATACAACTCCGGCTACGATAAACCCGGTTAGCATGATTGCCATCGCAGTCGAGAAAGGCGTTGATTCTCAGCAGCTAAAAGAGCTTATGGCTCTGGAGCGAGAATGGCGCGAAGACAAAGCAAGAGCGGCGTTTGCTGAAGCGATGGCGGAATTTAATCAGCTCAAGAAGGTGGTGACGCACAACAAAAGCGGAAAGACAGCCGGAAGCGCACCATTCAGTTACGCGGATTATGGAAAGCTCGTTAACGCTGTGACGCCTTGGCTTGGTCAATGCGGCCTTTCCTTCTCGCACCGAAAAGACAAGCCTGTAATCAGCGAAAATGGACAGATGGTTTATGTGATGGTTTATTGCCGTGTACTTCATAAGGCTGGCCATTTTGAGGAAACTGAGTTTATGGCGTTCCCTGATTCTCGCTTGGAAGGGAAAGTCAGCCCTTCTCAATTGGTTCAGCTTGCCGTCACTTACGCGAAGCGTCAAACGTTATCAGAAGCCCTGGGGTTGGCCACCAGTGACGACAAGCATGACGACGACTCGACGCCACCACCAGAGCAGAAGCCGGGCCAGATGCCAATTACTGACGCGCAGAAATCATTATTGTTGGACGCCATGAATGATGCCGGAGTAACCGAGCAAGCTCTATGCAAGGTCGCTGGTGTTTCGAGCATTGACGACATTATTCAATCGAGATTGGCAGGCGCTAAGAAATGGATAGCCGATCAAAAATCGAAAGGAGAAGAACAATGAGCTGCATTCACTTAATCGCACCACAAGGCACTTATGCGTGGATCAAAGAAAGATGCGGTGTAATCACGGCAAGCATGTTTTACGAGGCGAGAAAACGACTTAAGTCTGGCCCAAAAAAAGGCGACTTCTCTAAAGCTGGTCACGATTACGCATTCAAGCTAGCTGTGGAACGCCTGTCAGGGGAGATACTAGAAGAACCACAGTTTGACCCGTGGCAGGCCAGAAGAGGCCGAGAGCTTGAGCCGGAAGCGCGCATTGCTTACGAAGAAGCTGCAGAAACACTGGTTGAACAAACTGGTCTTGCGCTCACTGAAGATAGATTGTTTGGAGCATCAGTTGACGGCTTGGTCGGTGAAGACGGTAGCGTTGAAATTAAATGTTTCCTCGCTCCTTCTAAGCTAGCCCCGATCCTTTTAAGTGGTGACATCGGGGATTGTGTTGACCAAGTGCAGGGCGGCATGTGGATAACGGGCCGGAAGTGGACGGACTTTGTCTTGTATTGCCCAGCGCTGGCTTGCGTTAAAAAAGATTTAAGTATTATTCGAATCAACCGAGACGATGAGTTTATTGAATCTCTCGAATCTGATTTGGTTGCATTTAACAGTCTGGTTGATTCTTATAAAAATAAATTAAGTGAGGCAGCATAAATGGCACAGCGCGGCGTAAATAAAACAATTCTTTTGGGCAACATCGGCCAAGAGCCGGAAACGCGATATCTGCCCAGCGGTGGCGCGGTAACTAATATTTCTGTGGCGACCAGCGAATCCTGGAAAGATAAAAACAGCGGCCAGCAACAGGAACGCACTGAGTGGCATCGGGTAGTCTTTTTCAACAAGCTGGCAGAAATTGCGGGCGAGTATTTGAAAAAAGGTTCCAAGGTTTATATCGAGGGTTCGCTACGTACTCGCAAGTGGCAGAACAAAGATGGCGTCGACATGTACACGACTGAAATTGTCGCAAGTGAATTGCAAATGCTCGACTCAAAGGGCAGCGATTCCGGACATGCAGCACCGTCTCAGAGCTCCCCGTCACAGGAGTATCAGCAGCCGCAAAGCCAGCATCCGGCAGGCGGTGATTTTGCCGACGACATACCCTTTAACGTCCACAATAAAGGACTGGCTTACTAATGATTACACACTACTACACACGCCAGGGCGATCCGGTTAAGTGGACTATGCCGATAATGCCGATACCGGATTATTCGGAAATCGAAGAAGAAAACGCAGAGTACATCAAGCGGGCTAAAAAACTGCTTGATAGCGGAATGCCGATACATAAAGTCGCGGACAATCTCAGCACGTCAACATCGACGCTAAAATCACGGCTCGATAAATGCGGTATTGAATACAAAGTGAAGCGCAGAGTCGATAACACTGGACTCCAATACTCTTTAAAGTTTGAAGAGGTTGACGATTTCAAAACATGGCTCAACGCTAACGGAGTTAAAACTGGAGTAAGCAGCAAACCGCAGAATTTGTTTAATGTGCGACTGCCACACACTAAAGCGGTTCGAGTTGTCGTAAATGCAATGGGCATCAAGCAGATCGTGATGCCGTTTGGCCTGATTCAACATTACAAGCAGTGGAAGCGCATTCAATGAGCATAATAAAAAACTCAATCGAAGCGCACAACCTGGAACGAACGCGAAAAACCGGCGGCGAGTGGTACGGCGTCATAATTCTAATCATATTTTTTCTAATTCAATTTTGAGGGCGTAGTCATGAAATTATGCAAATTTGGGATACATAAGTACGGCGACTGGTACTACAAAGCAGGCGAGATTGACGAGCGCATTACTACGCAAAGAGAGTGCGTTCATTGCGGCGCTGTTCAGACTGATTCGCGTGCGCTTTTCTATGCGATTGTCTTTTTCCTGGCCTTCTTGGCTGTTGGTTTTATTGTTGCTTGAGGCAAGCCTATAGTAAAACGCGAATTCAAAACGGCAAACCAAGGGGAATTATTTTGAACGATAAAATAGAAATCATCGGATACAAGGCATTTGATAACGACCTCAAGTGCCGAGGCTTTCAGTACGAAATCGGAAAGTCGTACAAGCAGGATGGAGACATTCAAGTCTGCGAAAACGGTTTCCACTTTTGCGAAAATCCGCTAGACGTTCTATCGTACTACGATTTAACAACTAGCCGTTTCGCAGTCGTCTCAGGCTCTAGTAATTCAAGCAAGTGCGACGACGATTCAAAAATAGCAACTGCGGAAATTACGATAAAAGCGGAGCTGAAGCTGCCGGATTTTATCAAGAAGTCCGTTGATTATCTGCTATCGGCTTGCGGCAAAGAGACAGCAGCCAGTGGGGATCGCTCACATCTCGCAGCCAGTGGGGATCGCTCACAGCTCGCAGCCAGTGGGGATTGCTCACAGCTCGCAGCCAGTGGGGATTGCTCACAGCTCGCAGCCAGTGGGGATCGCTCACAGCTCGCAGCCAGTGGGTATCGCTCACAGCTCGCAGCCAGTGGGGGTTGCTCACAGCTCGCAGCCAGTGGGGATTGCTCACAGCTCGCAGCCAGTGGGGATGACTCAGTGGTTATGTCATGCGGTTTAAGGTCGAAAGCAAAAGCCGGAAAAGACGGCGCAATTGCCCTGACATACAAAGACGAGCATGGTCGTTTCCGAATAGCTGTCGGTTACATCGGAGAGGGCTTGAAAGCTGGAACGTTTTACAAAGTAAATAGCTCTGGTGAATTTTGGAGCTATCGAAATGAAGCATAAAAACAATAGACGGCTACTTTGACGAAGCGAAGGAAGATGATGTTGATTTTGCGCTTCCGGTTTGCGGGGTGTGTGGCAATCCGGCTGTCAACTTTCACGCCGGGGCTTTTGGCGTTAAGCACCACTGCGCTAATAAACAATGTACTTTAAATCACGTGCTATTCACTACTAACGAATGGCGCAAGCTCATGGGGCACCCAGCACTAACGCACGAGCAAGTGCAGAACATAGAGCGCGGTTTATTGTCGCGCGGAATGAATGTAAACGGCCATGAAATCAGGGCGATTTATGACGCTGTTTTGAGGGAGATTTGCAATGACTGACAAAATGGTGATGGTGCCGGTTGAAGAACTGCAAAAACTCGAAGAAGCTCGTGTTGCTCTCTACGAAATATTGGAGAAGAGAAAGACACTAAACTCTACTGAATTCCTTGTCTCGCTATCTCCTGTAACTAGCCACATGTGGAAGCTTTCAAATACGAGATGGCCTGAAATAGAGTCAGCACCCAATGTGGAGAGTGAGCCTGTGCCAGATATGTTCTGGAACTATCACGATACGGAATTTGGATTTACAAGTCCATGCGAACTTGCTGTGGATTATTCAGACGCATATTTAGAATATGGCGAATCAGTTGAACTAAAAATTCAGACAGCTACAACATTGCCTAACAGAAAAATGAAAATAACAGCGCCGGTCGATGATGACGGAGAAACAACTTGGGAGTGGGTCGATGACTAACAAAACGGTGATGGTGCCGGTTGAGCCGACAAAGGAAATGATCGAGGCTGCACACAAGTCGCATATGGATTGGTTTTTTACACCCACACAAACTGAAGATGGGGAGTACATAGGTAAAACCTCTTATACCTGCGTTGATACATACAAAGCCATGCTCGAAGCGGCGCCCAAGGTGGAGGATGAGCCTGTTGAAATGCCATATTTGCTAAGAAAATGCGGCATGTGGTACGCCCACAACAGTAGCGGATACACAGCACGTGCTGAGCTTGCAGAACTCTACACAAAGGAATATGCAGAGTCCCACGCAAACCATCATGAAAAAGTTAGCGCCATACCGTTAAATGAAATTATTTTTTCTGCTGACAGACTTGATCCTTTTATTGAAAGAATGCAGGCAATGCAAGAAGCATTGCAATATGCAATACCAAAGCCACCGGAGAAGCCAGAATGAGCAAGCGCGAAGAGCTTATGCGGATGATTATGGATGCCTGGTATGAAGCTGTCATGGCAGAACCATTTTCGCCAGATTCAAGAGAATGGTTCTATATCGAGCGCAGGCTTTGCGAAGAGCTTGAGCGGTGCGAATGAACTTTATAATTCATGGCCGTTTGGTGCTCATGTAGATGTTGAAACCCTATATTTATGGCGCAGACTAAACCAGGAACTGGATCTAACGCTAATAACAGAAGGTGAATGAGATGGGAGCTAGAAACTTAACAGCGGTCATGAAAGATGGCGAATATAAAGTTGCTCAATATGGGCAATGGGACGGATGCCCAGAAGGGCAAGGGTTGACGATATTAAATTTCATTAGAACTAACAGAAATATTGAAAACCTGAAAGCTGCTCTAAGCAAAGTAAGATTTCTTGATGAGGAGGGTCAAGATAAAGACTTTATGGAAGAATACAAAAATAATGCTCCAGCATGGTCGTATGAGCCAGACAATAGAACGCCCGAGCAAATAAGGTGGTTTGAAAGCTACATTTCAAGAGATTTAGGAGGTGAAATATTAAAATCTATTGCAGACAGTGATGACGATGAGATCGTCATTAAAAATGATATAGATTTTGCTTCAGACTCACTTTTTTGTGAATGGGCTTATGTGCTTGATTTTGACAGCAATACATTTGAGGTATTTAGAGGGTTTTGCAGCGAGCCTCATGATGGTCGATTCACTGGAAGCAAAAGCAAGGATGGGTATTACCCAGTTACGCTTTTCAAATCATTTCATCTTGACAATTTGCCGGACGAAAGTGATTTCCTATCACAACTTGTTGAAGAAGACGAATAACCACAGCCCGGATAGCCGGGCACTCAGAACGATGCGCTTTTGCGAGAGCGCATCTTTGTGGGTAACAGTAGGCGTTGAAGGCTAATCGTAAAGAAAACGTTGGAGCCGAAAGCATGGGATGGGGAGCGATATGCGGAGATCCTGCCCATGCCCCACTCTAATCGGAGATCTGAATGAACTACATAGCCCTCCTGCTCGCCTGGTTGGCTTACAGCAGCGCGGGCGGCGACATGATGGGCGACGAAAGTTATTTATCTGAGTGAGGGGAACAATGTCAGAACACATAGACGTTTTAATAGTCGCAATGGCGCTGCTGTGCTTAGTCGCTGTGATTGCCGTTGCTTGGTTTGTTGCGACCCCGGTGGTTGCGGTTCGATATTATTTTGGAGGCATTTAGTGATTGATTACAAGGCAAACGAAGAAAAGATATTAGAGCGAAAAGCTAGCGAGATTGCCTGCAAGGTTTATCCGCATGATTGGCTTGAGAGAGATTTAAAAGGCGCGGTTTTCAAAGTTGATCGTAACGCTGGAAGAAGAGCTGTTGCGCAAGATGTTGCAAAATTTTTTCTCAGAATCATATCCAGCGACGAAACTGCTAAGCGCATGACTAAGGCGTTTGTTCGACGATATGCGGGCAGCGATGCTGTTGATAATTTGGATATGGATTACTGCCACATGCTAACAGCAATGATGGTCTGTGAGTTATCAATGCAAGATTGTGACAAGCTCGATGAATTGAACAAGGGGAAGAGTGATGGCAATCGAAGTTAAAATGGAAGAAGGTTTGGTCGTGATAATGGTTGATGAAAACCACTCAGGATATGCCGAGAAAATAGGCCGGTTTGGTTATTGCTTGTGTGAGTTCGACTTTGAATCTTCAAGATTGGACGCGTCAGAGCTTCGACAAATAGCCGACAAGCTCGATGAATTGAGCGAGGGGGAAGGCTGATGGCAATGTGTAAAATAAGCCACCACAAAGTGAATGAAGCCGAGATTACAGTTTGGCATCCAAACGAAGACGTTGAATCATTCTCTATAAGCATGTCTTCAGGTGGATGGCTTCCTGGAAACTTCGACTCTATTGAATCAGCCTGAAAAAGATGCAAAGCATTGATATTGAACGTAAAACATTGAAAAGAGCGTTTTCCGTTGCCCCCATGCTGGATAGGGCCGATAGATTTTAACTGATTGATATCAAACGACTAATTACCACCCTGTTATATTTGTAGCATTTCAGTAGCAAAAAAACTCCCCTATCCCCAATATTTAGATTGACGTACAACTAAAATGGCGTATAATTCTAATCATGGAGCCGAGGAAATCGGCTAAAACTGAAAGGGATAGACAGCATGTACCACACCAGCCCAAAACTAATAGAAGAAGGTTCAATTAACGCTTTTGGTGTAGCCGGTAGCTGCCTGTTTTTTTCCGATGAAGTCTACCAAATGTCCGAATCGAGCGTTTTTGTTTACGAAGCGGATTTCAATTGCATCCCCGCTTATCAGCTACATGATGATGGGATTATTTCTGAGATTGC
>Ga0209273_10003662_pt1 | contig 10425 bp, 6 predicted proteins | sample tdAd471_FD_187126 | JGI IMG/M metagenome (GOLD analysis project Ga0209273, IMG submission 187126) | Marine sediment microbial communities from the Atlantic coast under amendment with organic carbon and nitrate - tdAd47.1 (SPAdes)... | ecosystem: Environmental > Aquatic > Marine > Coastal >...
TTGAAACGCTGGTTGCGGAGCAGGCCAATACAGGTAACGACGTGGGCGGATCATTTTCGGGGTTTGGCCGGAGCAATCAGCTCGATTGCGTTGATGAGATGGTCAACACCGCAACCTATTTGACGCTTATGTATGAAGATGAGCTTTTTGAGTTTCATCGCCCTGGCCGCCGCGTGACTGAAGCTTTGAGCTCGCGCGGCTTCTGGCCGCATACGGTTTCAACGGTCATCGATACCACTGATGAACGCCACTACGTGATCGATACGTGGATCAAGAATAATGGCGAAGTACCTTACGTTATGGCGCTTAGCGATTGGACACGTGGCGTCAATCACCGCGACATCATGACGGGCGAAGAACTCACGCGCATGATTTTCTAACTATTGTGTGGCGGTGGCAGGCAATCCTGACAAAAGACCTGCCTCGTCCAATTCGGCTGTGATCGTTGCAGCATCCACGACTTGCAGGTCTTTCGCCTCGAATGTATGCACCATGCGGCCGCGCGGCGCGCAGCGGCGCGGATCGGATTCATCAGAAAAGAGAACCAAACTTGGGCAGCCTGCCGCGGCGATAAGGTGCATCGGGCCAGTATCATTGCCAATCGCAAGCTGCGCACGCCCCGCAAGTGCGGCAATCTGAAGAAAATCTGTCTTATCGATGAGGCTAACGGCTTCGACACAAGCGCCGAGGATAACTTCTGCTGCGTCACGCTCCGCACCGGTTCCAATCACCAAGGGCCGAATACCGCGGGATGCGAGTTCTCTCGCAAGCGCGCCATATTGTTTTGCGGGCCATCTTTTGGCGGGCCGGTGAGCCGATCCGCCGGGGACAATTAGCGCGAACGGATCGCCCCTCAAGTTGAACCCAAGATGCGACAAATCAGTTCGCGCAGGCGTCAATGCGAATGAAAGGTCGGAAAGGGGTACATCGGCAATTCCAATACCGCCCAACTGCTCGCGCTGGCGCTCGACCGTATGCATCTCAACCCGCGTTGCATTTTTGTGGGGGTGGGAACAGCCTGGCGCGATACCGGACCATTCGGGCCGATGCGGTCCCATCAAAAAGTAAAGCGTGCTGGACCGGTCAGACGTTTGTAGATCATAGACACGTTCAAACTCGCCGGACCTTAGGCGACGGATCATGCGCAATTGATCCGCCATTGATCGTTCGCGTCCGTCAATCCAAACCGCATCGAATTGCCCTGAAGCCCACGCCAGCGGCGCGAAGGGTGGGGTGGTCAAAAGAGTTATGTGCGCGCCCGGATGGTGGTCACGAATTGCTTTCGTGGGGCCAAGCGCTTGTACAAAATCGCCCAAGGCTCCCAGTTTGATGACGAGGATATGCTCGGGCCCGGTCAGCCCCCGCGTTGCCACGATCCGCCGCTTTGCCGCTGACCCTGCAAGCCGCCGGTAAACGCCAAGCGTGCGTTTGCACATCTCAATCAGCGAATAAGTTTCACGCACATGCGCCTGGCCGAGCGCGCCCATGGCCGCGCGACCGCCAATCCCCTGATCGATTGCTTCTTCAAGGGCGTCGGCAAGCGCGTTCGCGTCGCCGGGGAGGACGCGCCACCCAGTGGCAAGGCCCTCCGCACCCGGATCATCCTGCGGTATCAGCACCGTTTCCCGTGCCCCGCCATGGTCCGCGGCTATTACCGCTCGGCCCATGGCTTGCGCCTCCACAGCCACGCGCCCAAAAGCCTCCGCTTCGACCGACGGGGCAACGACGATATCCGCTGCCATATAGGCTGCGGGCATGTCCTCGGTGTGGCCGACAAATCGCACCCGGCCTGATAGACCGTGCTTCTCAGCAAGCCCCGCCAGCTCATTGGAATAACTTTCGCGCCCCTGATTGTCCCCGGCCAAGACGAACACCGCATCGTCGCCGCGGCCCCGTTCTTTGAGGATTGCAGCGGCTTCGATGAGGAGCGACTGCCCCTTCCATCGCGTAAGTCGCCCAGGCAAAAGAACCACCACGCGTTCGTCAGCGGAAGGGGAGACCGAAATCCCCCATCGCTCGCGCATTGTTTTGACGCGGGCGTGCTCAACACGGTCAGGATCAAACACATCCATCGCCGTACCACGCGGGATCGTGACGATATTAGGTTCCGGCAAGCCGTAGGTGTCATGCACGTGTCGCGCAATAAATCGCGAGTTAGCGATGACCAGATCGCCGCTGGCCATCACTGAATTGTAGAACCGCTTGAGCGGCTGACGCGCATTATATGTGCCGTGATAGGTGGTAACGAACGGTTTGCCAGCAAGACGCGCGGCGATCATGGCGCTCCAAGCGGGCGCGCGCGATCGCGCATGGACGATGTCCACTTGGTAATGCGCAATGACATGAAGCAGCCGGATGACGTTGGCCAGGATGCCATAGGGGTTTTTCGTTCGGGCTGGAATTCGCACAAGCTCGCCGCCCGACTCGCGCAACTCACGCTCAAGCCGCCCGCCCCGGCTCGCAACGATGGCTCGCCCGCCAGCGTGCGTGACGGCACGGGCAATATCGACCGTGGTGCGTTCGGCGCCGCCGGTTTCTAGTTCGGGAATGACCTGCAGGATGGTGAGCCCTGGCCCCGGCACGTCGCGCAATGTGTTATTAGATTCGTTCACGCACTCTTCGTACCTCAAGCGGGGCCAACAGCCAATGTCCGACGAACCCAAAGCGGCGGCTGGATCGCCAAAAGGGTTGATCCAGCCCGACGGCGAGACCATCGCTTACCATCAACTCGAAGGAGAGGGCACGGGGTTGATATGGCTGGGCGGCTTTAAGTCTGACATGGAGGGCACCAAAGTCCTGATACTGGAGGAATGGGCGCGCGCGTCCGGCCGGCCCTTCCTTCGTTTTGATTACTTTGGGCATGGCCAGTCGAGCGGTGATTTCAGGGAGGGCACGATTTCCCGTTGGCGGGACGATGCGCTTCAGGTGCTCGACAATCTTGCCGATGGGCTACAGATACTCGTGGGCTCTAGCATGGGCGGGTGGACTGCCGCGTTGGTGGCGCTGGCACGGCCAGACAAGATCAAGGGCATTGTGTTTGTGGCACCTGCGCCAGATTTCACCGAGCGACTTATGTGGTGCACGTTCGCCGATGATGTGAAACGAGAGATTGAAGAGAAGGGTGAGTGGCTTAGCCCGTCAGAATATGGATTTGACCCTTATCCGATTACGCGACTGCTCATAGAAGACGGGCGGCAAAACTGCCTTATGGATGATGAAATCCCAATAAAGTGCCCGATCAGAATTCTGCAAGGCATGAAAGACCCTGATGTTCCATGGGAGCATGCGCTTGAGTTTTCGCAATTGCTTGCGTCCGATGATGTGACGCTAACACTCGTCAAGAACGGCGATCACAGGCTTTCAGATGAACAAGGCCTGGCGCGGCTGGTGGATCTTTGCGAAACGCTTGCCTGGGAAGTGGATGCTCACTCCGCTTGAGCTTCCATCGCTTTGCGTCTTGATTCGGATAGCGCTTTGTATCCGTCCCTATAAGTCGGGAATTGCAGCGCTACGTCGAGCTCGGATTTAACTCGCTCATTTGAAACTTGCTGGCTTTCCAAATACTGCGGTAACAATCCTTTTGGTACCTGCACGTCTTCCCCACCAAATTCAACCACGGGCGGTTTTGTTTTTCCCAGTAATTCGTACGCGATCTCAATCGGCTTCTCCGGCCCTACGGCAAGATCATCAACACAATTGTAGATCGCTCCCGGATCGGGGTGTATGATCGAGGCGCTGATAATCTGATTCAGATCTCGAACATGGATAAATGGTGTAACGTGACCGCTTTTGTGAACGATTGAAGGAGCGCCGCTCGAAGCTCGCCGGAAGGCATTTTGTCTAGGCCCATAGATGGAGCCACACCTGAACACATGAAGCGGTAAGCCGTCCTTTTTGTGCAGTTTCCGGTGCCTCTTTTCACAACGCAGATAAAGTTGCCCCATTGCAGAAATTGGATTTGGTTCAAAGCTTTCAGTTGCAATCTCGTTTTTTGTGTCCCCATAGACAGCAACCGAGGACAAGTATCCATACCACTTAAGATTTGGAGCGATCTGCGTGAGAAGATCCGCGTGATGCTTGAGCACCATGTCGCCCTTTTTGGTCGGCCTATTGGCATGAAGTATGTGGGTAACGCCCCTCATTATTCGCATCGATCCTTCGAGCGGGGCTTCTCCATTCCAAACATGGGGCTCCACACCGAGTTCCCACATTTGCTTCACGTGGTCTTGAGATAGGGCTGTCCCAGCCATCGACCAACCCTCAGCCCGCAGTCGGTGAGCCAAGATTCTGGATGCGTAACTAAAGCCAAAGAAAAAAATTCGGCTCATCGGGTGGTTGGTCCCCTCATTCCATCACCGGGATTTCACTTGCCAAATCTGATTTGGTTGCCAGACTCAGCACGATGAAACGGAAGTCCTACACATCTTTATCCATTGGGTCCACTTTGGCCACGCTGGTGGCAATTTCTTGGTTAACCACCCCTACGGTGGTTGCGCAAACTGCCGAAAGCGACCGGTGGTTTGGCGGCTCAGCCACTTATGACCGCTGTCTTGGAGCGATTGAAGAGGACGCACTTCAAGCGTTTGACAGCGCGCTTGCTTGGCAGGATCAGGGGGGAGGCCCACCCGCCCAGCATTGCTCGGCGCTCGCATTACTCGCGCTTTCACAGTACGGCGATGCGGCCGACCGCCTCGATGCGATCGCGCAGAATCCCAACAATGGCCTAGATGCGCTGCTCCGCGCCCAGATTCTAATCCAGGCGGCGAACGCTTGGATCATGGAGGGGTATCCGGCACAGGGCATCGCATCCCTTGATGCGGCGATCCAATTGGATGTGCCAAGCGGAGGTATCTTAGCTCAGGTATATTTTGATCGATCACGTGCACACGCCCTTAACCGGCAATGGAGTGAAGCCGTAGAGGATGCAACGCGGGCCCTCGATTTTGCACCAGGGGCTAAGGATGCGCTCACTTTACGTGCAACAAGTCATCGCTTGCTTGGCAATACAGATGATGCGCTCGCAGACATTGCGCAGATACTTGAAGATGACGCCGACTACGCGCCTGCACTGATAGAACGAGGTGTATTGCACTTACTGGCGGGTGATGAGGACGCGGCAAGGTCGGATTGGATTCACGTATTGCAGATCGACGTGGAAGAGGATCTCAAAATCGCAGCGCGCGAATATCTTTACGAACTGGATTTTCCAGGCGGGCTTTGACCGAAACGCCATTCGTTCTGAACACTGGCGTCCGTCTCTCCTGCGGCGTTCTTTGCCGTCAATTGTTCGAAGGCATCGCGTCCTAAGATTTTTGAGAGTGCCCAAACGGCCATGGCGCGGATAATAGCGGCGTCGTCGCGCAATAGCGGCTCAACCAGAGGCGCGTAGGTTGCGTCGCCTGAATTGCCGATCGCAATCAATACGTTTCGAACAAATCGGTCGCGGCCCGTGCGTTTGATTGGCGAGCCGGCAAAAACCTCGCGAAAGGATTGATCCGTAAGTGTGACGAGATCGGTAAGCAATGGCGCTTTTAGCTCCAGCCTTGCGTGGTAAGCAGATTCTTGCGCCACTTCAGCGAACTTGTTCCAAGGGCAAACGGCAAGGCAATCATCGCATCCATAAATACGGTTTCCCATCGCCTTACGAAACTCAAGATCAATATGCCCTTTGTGTTCGATCGTGAGATAGGAAATGCAGCGTCGCGCATCGAGCTGATACAGAACAGGAAAAGCATCTGTCGGGCAAATATCGAGACACGCCCGGCATGTGCCGCAACGGTCTTGGTGTGCGGGATCAGCGGTGAGTTCGAGACTTGAATAGATCACCCCTAAGAAAAGCCACGAACCAAGTTCTGTTGATACAAGATTGGTGTGCTTGCCTTGCCAGCCGATGCCTGCCTGGGCTGCGAGGGGTTTTTCCATGACGGGGGCGGTATCCACAAACACTTTCAGCTCGCCGCCATGGTGTTCGAAAATCCACCGCGCAAGCTGCTTCACGCGCTTCTTGAGAATGTCATGATAGTCTCGTCCGCGCGCGTAGACCGAGATCACACCCCGCTCGTCGTGAGCAAGATCGCCAAGCGGATCGTTCTCCGGACCGTAGTTGTGACCGACGACGATTATCGACTTCACGTCGTCCCATAATGTTTTCGGGTCTGATCGCTCTCCTTCGCGGCGCTCCATCCAGTCCATGGTGCCCTGCCGGCCCTGGCCGAGAAACTCAGTCAGTCGAGCGCCCGCTTCACCGAGGTCAGGTCCAGCGATACCAGCCGCATCAAATCCCAATTCATGGGCTTTGGCTTTGATGGCATCCTCAAGGGACGGATTAGAAGTCGAGGTCTTCATAGTGGCTCGCGGGGGCCATGCCGGGCACGCGGTCGGCGAGAAGGGAGCGAAATGACGGGCGGGACTTGAGCCGCATATACCAATCTTTTGCTACCGGATAGTCCTCCCACGGAATATCGCCGCAGTAATCGACCGCCGAGAGATGCCCGGCCGCGGCAAAATCCGCGTAGGTAAGTTCATCACCGGCAAGCCAGCGGCGTCGATCGGCGAGGTAACTCAAATAATCGAGGTGATTACGAATATTATGTAGACCCGCGCGCATCCGCGTCATGTCCGGGTTTCCGGTGCGTTTGAGCCGTTTGTAAACTCTTTCATAGAGTGTGAGTTCAGTTACCTCATGGAAAAACTTGTTGTCGAACCAATCGGTAACGCGGCGGGCCTCCGCGCGCTCGGCAGGTGCTTTCGGCCATAGAGACGCGCCAAGTCCGCATTCTTCAAGATACTCGCAGATAGCCGACGAGGGACTGATATGGTCTTTGCCATCAATTTCGAGTACCGGAAGTGTCGCTGCCGGGTTCATGGCACTCAGATCTTCGCCCATCTCCCATGGCTCTACGGCTTCAATATCGGCGAGGACTTCCTTCTCAAAAAGCGCGAGGCGCAATTTGCGGCCAAATGGCGAGAGCGGAAAGTGGAAAAGACGCAGTTTCATGGATGCGTAGTCTAGCGATGACGCGCAGGGCTGGCCATACCGCTTCGAGGCATAGATTACTCGGCGGCTTGACCGGCCACCGCATTATCCTCGCTGAGCAAATGCGCACACTCTTTTGAGCAAATCTGAATGAACGATGTTTTGGCGCGATCCCAATCGGCGAGGATGTCGCTCGTCCGCACGGACGATGTGCGTTCGGCGTGGCTTTCAATCAAGAATTTTAATTTGGATTCCCATTCGCCGCTCGCGATGGGTCCTGCGATGATGCTGTCAGGATTAAGATGTAAGTTCAGCTGATCCTTCGGGTCATAAACAAAGACCATTCCACCAGTCATCCCTGCAGCGAAATTGTCCCCGACTGCGCCGAGGATCGCCACTATCCCCCCGGTCATATATTCACAGCCATTGGCGCCGCACCCTTCGACAACTGCGATGGCGCCGGAATTTCGTACGGCGAAGCGCTCTCCTGCCTGCCCGGCTGCAAAGAGCGCGCCGCTGGTCGCGCCATAGAGGGCCGTGTTGCCAATGATGGTGTTTTCAGCTGCGGTCAATGGGCTCTCGGGCGCTGGGCGCACGACGATCGTGGCCCCGGAAAGACCCTTCCCCACGTAATCATTCGCTTCGCCCATGACTTCAATGCCGAGCCCGCGTACTGCAAAAGCGCCAAGCGATTGACCAGCTGATCCTTTTAGCTTCAACGTCAGCTGCCCTTCTTCTAAGGCTGTCTTGTTGAGCTCTTTAACAATATGCGCGGACGTTCTCGTTCCTACGGCGCGGTCAGTGTTCTGCACTTTATAGGTCAACTCTAGCCGTTTGCGCTTTCTGAAGAATGCACGTGCGTCCTGCACGATCTGACTATCGAGCCCTATGGGCACATCGGTGCGTTCCTCTTGTATGCAGTACCGCGGAAGTCCACCGCTATCTGTTTGCACCAGCAGCGGATTAAGATCGAGATCATCCAGATGGTCTGCGCCGCGGCTGACTTGGGTCAATAGATCTGTTCGACCGATTATGTCATTGAGACTTCGTGCCCCGAGCGACGCAAGAATTTCGCGCACGTCTTCGGCGATAAAATTGAATAGATTGATGACTTTCTGGGGTGTGCCGCCAAAACGGGCGCGCAAGTCCGCGTCTTGAGTGCAGATACCAACGGGGCAGGTGTTTGAATGGCATTGCCGAACCATGAGGCACCCCATGGCAACGAGCGATGCGGTACCAATGCCAAACTCCTCGGCACCCAACAATGCGGCCATGACGATGTCTCGTCCCGTCCGCAGCCCGCCATCGGTGCGAAGGCGGGTGCGATGACGCAGTCCGTTGAGGGTCAGCACTTGATTGGCCTCGGCAAGGCCAAGTTCCCAAGGTGCTCCGGCAAATTTGGTTGAGGTAAGAGGGGAGGCGCCTGTACCGCCGACATGGCCCGAGATCAGAATGACGTCGGCCTTGGCCTTGGCGACCCCAGCGGCGATGGTGCCGATCCCCGATGATGCCACGAGTTTCACGCAGACGCGCGCGCTGGCGTTGATCTGTTTGAGATCATATATGAGCTGCGCCAAGTCTTCGATGGAATAGATGTCGTGATGGGGAGGAGGCGAGATAAGCGTCACACCAGGCGTTGCATGCCGGTAGCGCGCGATAAGATCGGTGACCTTAAAACCCGGAAGCTGCCCCCCTTCGCCGGGTTTGGCGCCTTGAGCGATTTTGATTTCAATCTCCCGGGCGTGGCTCAGGTACTCGGCAGTAACACCAAACCGCCCTGATGCTACTTGTTTGATCGCGCTGTCGGCGTTGTCGCCTTGGAGATCGCTCTTAAAATGATCGGGGTTCTCACCGCCTTCACCCGAATCGGACTTTGCGCCGATCCTGTTCATGGCAATGCTCAGTGTACGGTGCGCCTCGGGCGAAAGAGCGCCGAGCGACATTCCCGGCGTTACAAACCGCTTTCGCAATTCACTGGCGGGTTCAACATCCTCAATGGCAATCGGATCCGATGTGGATTGGAAATCCATGAGATCGCGAATGGAAATTGGCTTTAGGTCTTGAACGGCCTTGGTGTATTTCTTGTAAAGGGTGTAATCATCTCGCGTCACCGCTGTTTGAAGCATATGAATCAGTGGCCCGGTGTTCGCGTGGATTTCTGCATCCGCCCGAAACCGGTAGAACCCGCCAATGGCGAGCGTGTCATCGCAATCTGCCCCATAGGCACGCAAATGCCGGGAAAGGAGGTTTTCCTGAATGCCTGAAATCCCAAGTCCCGAAATGCGGCTTTGAACGCCGGGGAAATATTCGGCAACAAGCGCGCGCGATAGGCCGACCGCTTCAAAATTGAACCCCCCGCGATAAGAAGAGATCACCGATATGCCCATCTTGGACATGATCTTGAGAAGGCCCGCATCAATAGCGCCGATGTAACGCTGTATGCATTCTTCAATTGGCATATCTCCGTAGAGACCGCGCGCCTGCCGCTCGGCGATGGTTGCCTCTGTAAGGTAGGCGTTGACGGTCGTCGCGCCAGAACCGATGAGAACCGCAAAACTATGCGGATGCATGGTTTCTGCGGTGCGCACATTGAGGGAGGTGTAAGATCGCAGCCCCGCGCCAACAAGATGTGATTGCACGGCAGCGGTTGCGAGGATCATTGGCAAGCCCGCGCGACTCGCACTTACGTGCTCGTCGGTCAGAACTAAATGTCCAGACCCTCGCCGAACGGCATCTTCCGCCTCCTGACGAATTTCGCGGAGGCGGTCGCGCAATGCATGTGCTTCACAATCTTCACCGTCCACCTTTAAGGTACAGTCAATCTCGCAAATACGATCATCGAGAACTGCACGGAGGCGCTCATACATCCCACTTGAAAGGGCAGGACTTTCGAGCGTGTAGATATCTTTTTGCGGTGACTGGCCAGAGAGGACGGAGCGTAAACTACCAAAACGTGTTCTCAGGCTCATGACCCGGTCTTCACGTAAAGGATCGATTGGTGGGTTTGTGACTTGGCTGAAGTTTTGACGGAAGTAGTGGGCGAGAGGCCGGTATTCATCCGAAAGAACGGCAAGCGGCGTGTCATCGCCCATTGAGCCGACGGCTTCCTTACCGTCCTCGACAAGCGGCTGAAGAACCACATCAAGGTTTTCGCGGGTTTGCCCCGCCGCGATCTGGCGTGTGCGCAACTCGTCGCCCGCAACGAGCGCAGGCTCCGGTCCTGGGCGAACATCGTTCTCAAGATCAATAATGTGTTCGGCCCATTCGCCATATGGGCGGTTAGCGCTCAGCTCGTCTTTGAGCTCGCGGTCACGGAGCAATGCACCTTTTTCAAGATCGACGCCGATCACTTGCCCGGGGCCGATGCGTCCTTTCTCAACGATCTCAGTTTCGGGTGCGGCCACCATACCCGCCTCTGATCCGAGGAGGAGCAATCCATCCCTCGTCAG
>Ga0209273_10003663_pt1 | contig 10424 bp, 7 predicted proteins | sample tdAd471_FD_187126 | JGI IMG/M metagenome (GOLD analysis project Ga0209273, IMG submission 187126) | Marine sediment microbial communities from the Atlantic coast under amendment with organic carbon and nitrate - tdAd47.1 (SPAdes)... | ecosystem: Environmental > Aquatic > Marine > Coastal >...
GGGCTTCTGCATATTCCGCCAGCAGGAAATCCTGAAGTTTCTGGAACATCTGGACATAGCTGAGCGATGGATCGACCTCGACCTGCAACGAGTTCAGGACCCATTGCAGCAATTCGCCGCGCCCGCCCTGGGCATTGGAAATCAGCCCGATCGTGGCCTTTTCCTGAATCCGCGACAGCAGCTCCTGCAGCAGCGTGGTCTTGCCGGCACCGATTTCACCGGTGATCAATGTGATCGGGGCCTTGGACAGGATACCGTATTCAAGGACCGAGAAGGCGCGCTTGTGTTGCGGCGACCAATACAGGAACGCCGGGTCGGGCACCAAAGAGAACGGGCGTTCTGTCAGGCCGAAGAAGGAGGCATAAAGCTGGTCAGAGGGCATATCTCTCACGGACTAATTTTCCAGTGCGATGAACGTTTAACAAACCAAGCCCCGATACCAAAACAGCTGGCGCCCGCGCGAGTCGGGTCCAGTCAGCCCTGATATAGTGGCTGCAAAAGGACTGTGCATTAGCTTAGTGCGTGTCTTCACTGTGATCTGCTCGTTGTTTTTTGTCCGACCCTGAGCGGAAAATCGAACCTTTTTGAGGCGAATCAAAGGCTTTAGGCAAACGCCTTGCCCCGGTATGTCGGCCAAAAACCGGCGGGCAGGAAGGCCCGCGCGAGGGTCAAAGCAGGTTCTCAGGTATTATTGTCACGGATTTGGAAACGGTGTAAGCTGCCCGACAGGGGCGCTTTTTGCGAGTTTAAGAAATTTAATCCTTAGTTAACTTAGCTTTACACACTTCTCTCCCAATTGGCCTCTGAATTTTTTGCGCGTGTCGGAACGGTTTTGGTTGGAAGATTCGGCCACAGTTCTGCTACAAGTGTGGAGTAATCTGGACGAAAGTATGGCTGCCTTGTGGGGGGGACTAGAGACATTCCAAGTCACAGACGCGACGTGCGCGTGTGGGCCGTATTGCGGCCTTTGTAAAATATTTTGAAGAGTGAGCTTTTAGGAATGACGATCCAGTTCAACACTCCGGTGAATGTCGAAGAGAAAACTTTGGGTGGCAATATCTATAAGGCCGTCCCAAGCGAGAAGTTTGTCCATCACGGCTTCTACGGCGCCACCGGGAAAACCCTGCTAGACTATTTCCTTGTTATTCTGTCGCTGCCTGTTGTTCTTCCTCTGATCGCAATCTGCGCGGCGGTTATCGCCTTGGGTGGCGGAGTGCCATTTTACTGGCAGAAGCGTCTGGGCCGGTCCGGCAACGTTTTTCACATGCTGAAAATCCGGACCATGGTTCAGGATGCCGACGAGGTGCTCGAAGCCTATCTGGACGCCAACCCGGAGGCGCGCCGCGAATGGGATCACAAACAGAAACTGTGCCACGATCCGCGGGTCACCCGTGTGGGGCGCATTCTGCGCAAGACATCGATCGACGAACTGCCGCAGCTGTGGAATGTTCTGAAAGGCGACATGTCGCTGATTGGCCCGCGTCCGATGATGGTCGAACAGAAGGTGCTGTATCCCGGCATGGCCTATTACCGGATGCGTCCGGGCATCAGCGGCCTGTGGCAGGTGTCTGACCGCAACGAGAGCAGCTTCTCGGATCGGGCGGCCTTTGACACGGAATATTACCGGAACATGTCCTTCAAGCAGGACGTTTCGATTTTTCTGCGCACAATTGGCGTCGTTCTGCGCGGCACTGGCTATTGAACCCGGCTCAGACCCGGTTAAGCTGTCAAACTCCCGAAACTGCCCGTTGGGCGCAGTAACCTAATTGGCGCTGATACCATGCTGAAACGTTGTTTTCTTTGGATTCCGATCCTTCTTGTCTCATTTTTCCTGTCAGCTTGTGACAGCGCGGAAGAACGGGCCCAGGACCATTATGAAACGGGCATGGCCCTGCTCGAGGAGGGCGATGTCGATCGCGCCCTTGTTGAATTCCGGAATGTTTTCAAGCTGAACGGAACGCATAAAGAGGCCCGCATCGCCTATGCCGGGGTTCAGGAAGACCGCGGCGACGTGCAGGGGGCCTATGGCCAGTACCTGCGCCTGGTTGAACAATATCCCGATAATCTGGTGGGCCGGCGTGCGCTGGCGCGCATAGCTGCCGATCTGAACAACTGGGAAGAGGTCGAGCGTCACGTCACCGTGGCCGAACGGCTGGCCCCCGAAGATCCGGTTGTGCAATCCGTGCGCGCGGGTCTGGATTACCGCAACGGGTTGCGGGACAAACAACCGGAAACGGCGGCGCTTGCGGTCAGGGTTTCGGAAAACCTGTTGCAGGACCATCCGGATCTGCCGGCTGCCCGCCGGGTCGTGATTGACGATATGCTGCGGCGCCAGGACTGGAACGGGGCGCTTGCGGCCATTGATGCCGGGCTTGAAACCACCCAGAACCAGGCGCTTTACGTGCTGCGGCTGGGCGTTCTGGAAAAACTGGGCCGGACCGACGAGATCATCACCCAGCTGCAGGAGATGGTCGATCTGTTCCCCAATGCCGGGCTGCATCACGCGCTGGTCAATCGCTATATCGCGGAAAACCGTCTGGACGATGCCCAGGCGTATCTGCGGGACCGGGTCGCGCGGGGCGTGTCCGAAGGCGGCCCCGAGGCGCGGCTGGAATTGATCGCGTTCCTTGCACAGCGTGTGAGCCGCGAGGCCGCATTTGCCGAAATTGACCGGATTCTGGCCGAAACCGATGATCACCCGGCGCTGTTTCGCTCGGTGCGGGCCGGGCTGGATTTTGATTCCGGCAATACCGATGCGGCCATCATGGAGATGGAAGACGTCCTGAAGGACGCCGAACCCTCCGAGGAAACCGACCGGATCAAGATCGCACTGGCACAGATGCTGATCCGCACCGGCAACCCTGTCGGCGCGCGCGCGCATGTCGAAGAGGTGCTGGAACATGACCCATCACAGATTGATGCGCTGAAGCTGAAAGCGGTCTGGCTGATCGAGGATGACCGGCCGGGCGATGCGCTGGTGGATCTGCGCATGGCGCTGGATCAGGCCCCGCGCGATCCCGCGTTGATGACGCTGATGGCCCAGGCCCATGAACGGGCAGGGGACCGCGACCTGATGGGCGAAATGCTGGCGCTTGCGGTCGAAGCGTCGCGCAGCGCGCCCACGGAAACCCTGCGTTATGCCCAGTTTCTTGTGCGCGACGGCAAATTGCTGCCGGCCGAGGATGTTTTGCAGGCCGCTTTGCGGCTTCAGAACACCAACCCCTCGCTGCTGGCCGCACTTGGCAACGTCTATATCCAGATGGAAGACTGGCCGCGCACCCAGCATGTGATCACAACGCTGGAACGTCTGGACACCGAACAGGGGCAGGCGGTTGCAACGGAACTGACCGCCCGGATGCTGGCCGGTCGTAATCAGACCGAAGAGCTGGAAACGCTTTTGAGCGGATTGGCCAACAGCGATTCCGGGTTGCAGGCGGCGGCCTCGATCATCCGGTTGCGTCTGGCCCAGGGCGATATCGAAGGCGCCCAGGAATATGCCAATTCGCTGATCGAACAAGACCCCGAGAACCCGATTTTGCGGTTCCTTCAGGCTGGTAGCCTGATCATCGGGAACCGGACAGAAGAGGCGGCCGTGATCCTGGAAGGGCTGGTTGCCGACGTGCCTCAGAACGAACGGTTCTGGCTGGCGCTGTACCGGCTGCATCGCCGTCAGGGCGCGGAAGAGAAAGCCGCGCAGATCCTGTCGGATGCCCAGGTGGCGCTGCCCGATAACGTCAACCTGAAATGGGTGGCCGCGGGCGAAGCCGAACGCAAAGGCGATATCGAAACCGCCATCGCCATCTATGAAAGTGTCTATGCCGCCAACAGCGGTTCCATGCTGATCGCCAACAACCTGGCCAGCCTGATCTCCAGCTATCAGGACGATGACGAGAGCCTGCAACGCGCCTATGGCATTGCCCGCCGTTTGCGTGGCACCGATGTTCCGGCCTTTCAGGACACTTATGGCTGGATCGCGCACCGGCTGGGGAATTACGACGAAGCCGTCGGATATCTGGAGCCGGCCGCCAAAGCGCTGACAACGGATCCCACGGTTCAGTATCATCTGGCGGAGACCTATGTCGCCCTGGGGCGCGGGCCCGAAGCGCTGGAGTATTTCCAGAAAGCCGCCGCGCTGATGCAGGACGGCCGACCACGCCTGCCGTTCATGGACCGGGTCGACGCCGAGATCGCGCGCCTGTCAGAGGCACAGAACTAGGAGAGATGCAAAAGCGCCCGGTGTGCGCCGGGCGGTGTCAGCAGAGCGAACATTTACCATAACAATGATTACCCGCCTTATCTCGCCACACCGGCAAGCTGAAACAGTCCCGGTGTGGCAAGGTTGGTAAATCTGCCGCACTTGGGGGCTTTCATAAATGTCTGGCGTATTCAGTCCGGGCAAAGATCGGCATAATTCGCCAAAACGACACGCGTCAAAAACAACACGACCCCTGAGGGTGAGAGATGCTATTACATTTTGAAAAATGGGCCCTGAGCATTGTCCTCTTGGCCGCTGCCCTGTTGGCCGCGACGACACAGGCGTCTGCACAGGACAATTACGTTATCCGCGCAGGTGATACGCTGCAGATCGAAGTGCTGGAAGATGCCAGCCTGAACCGCAGCGCGCTGGTGCTGCCTGATGGCACGATCAGCTTTCCGATGGCGGGCACGATCCCGGCCAAGGGGCGTTCCGTGGATCAGTTGCGCCAAAGCCTCAGCTCTTCGCTTGCTCCGAATTTCGCAACCGCCCCTAATGTCTATGTCTCTGTCGCATCGCTGGCAAAAACGGCCCCCCGGACAGGTGGGTCATCCAGAAGTGAGATGGATGTGTACGCGCTGGGTGAATTCGACACGCCGGGCCGCAAAGAGGTCAAGCGGGGAACGACATTGCTTCAGTTCCTGGCAGAGGCTGGCGGGCTGAGTAAATTCGCGGCTGAAAAGCGGATTGAGCTGCACCGGACCGACGCCCAGTCGGGCAAGGTGACGACCTATCTGTTCAACTACCGCACCCCTGGCGGCGGCGCATCCGGCATCAATGGCGGAACGGTTCTGGCGCCTGGTGATGTCATAAAAGTCCCACAGCGCAGGCTGTTCGAGTAGTAGAGAAAAAGCATGATCCGGGACACTCGCAAACGGCACCCAATTCCATTTTGGGCCGTGATCTTCGGGCTATGGGTGGTTCCTGCTTCGGTTGGGGGCCAGGAAAACTCTGGCGATCCCATTTTCACGTTCGGGATTGATCAGAAGGTCGGCGCCACCGAAAACATCCGGCTGGACAGTGCCTCGGTCGGCACCACGTATTTTTCCGATACCAAGCTGTCCTTCGGGCTTTTGCGCGAAAGCGGCGCGCATGTGCTGGAATTCTCTGTCGAAGGTGTGGGCCGTATCGTTGACGACCCGGTTGTCGGCACGGATTCCGGCATTCGCGATATCAGGTCGGATTTGCGGTATGTGCATGAAGGGGCCAACAGCCGGTTCTCGCTGAATGCAAGCTACTGGAAACCGGATCTGGCGTTTCTGGACCCGCTGACGCGCGAAACGATCGACGATCAGGATTTCTTTCGCGGCGGCGGCACGCGCGAGGATATTTCCACGGGTGTCAAACTGGAGACCGGGCTGTATGCTCCGTTGGGGTTTGTGTTCGACCTCAACAGTTTCCGGCGCAGTTACAGCAACACCACCGACCCGCTGCTGTCTTCCAACCAGACCGATTCCGCGGCATTGGGGGCCATTTTCCGGTTTGCCCCGGCCACCCGGGGACGGATCGATTATTACGAAAGCTGGTACCAGGCCGAAGACACCAACCAGACCGACCGCACCACGCGCCGGTTCACATTTGGTCTAGATCATGATTTTTCCGCCATTGATACGCTCAGCCTCGACCTGGGACATTCCAAGGTGTTTGAAACCTTTGATGCCGTGCCTGGTCTGGAAAACAACCTGAGCGGCCCGGTCGGCACCCTGATCTTCAACCGGGTGATGCCCAACGGGCTGATCAATGCAACCCTGGACACCACCCTCAACCAGACCGGGCGGCAGACCCGGCTGGAATTTGGCCGGATTTTCGATCTGCCCGCTGGCGGGTTCGAAATCAGCCTCGGCGCGGCCAAGGGTGACACGTTTGGTGCCCGTCCCATCGGGCGCATCGCCTATGACACGGAATTGGCGCGCGGTGCCTTCAACGCAGAGCTGTCCCGCACCGCCTCGATCAGCGATACGCTGTCCCAGGCCACCGAAACCACCCGGCTGAACCTGGGATATTCGATGGACCTGACCGCCGTGTCGGCCCTGTCGCTGAACCTCAACTATGCCGATATCTCGCTGGTCGGGAACAACACCGCAGGCGGTGGCCGCGAACGGGCCAGTTTCTATGCCTCCTACAGCCATGACGTGACCGAAGATTGGGACGTGGTGATGGGATATGAATACAAGTACTTCAGCCCCGATGTCGGACCGTCAGCCAACTCAAACGGAATTTTCTTCACCCTGCGCCGGGATTTCGAGGCCTTTCGCTGATGTTGCGGTGCGCGCCTGCTGAAATCGGATCACGTCTGAGTGTTAAACACTCTGTTTCCGTCCCTATTTTCGCCCAGTTCTTGTAGAAAACCCTGTAAGAACGAGTACCGAGTCACAGTTTTGGAACGATTTGCCCATGTCCGCGTCTGACAGTATCCCAACCTCCCGACTTGCCCCTGCCGGGATCAATGTCGCCGGGGTTTTCTGGTTCGTTGTGCTTGTTGCCGGGTCGATCCCGATTTTCTGGATCGGGATGGAATCGCTGGGCCGGGCCTGGTCCACGGCTGAATACAGCCACGGGCCGTTGATTCCGCTGATCTCGCTCTACCTGTTCCTGCGCGAACTGCGCCGCGCCCCCCTGCCCGACCCCAATGTCACGGATCGCTGGCCCGGGGTTGCGGTGATCGCGCTGTCGCTGTCGCTGGCCGTTTTTGGCAACCTGACGCGGATCCCCGATTTCGTGACCTATGCGATGATCATCTGGACCGGTGGCGTTGTTCTGACCATGTTCGGCTGGAAGCGGGGCATCCGGCATCAGCTGCCTGTGTTCCACCTGATCTTCATGCTGCCCCTGCCCCAGATCCTGTATTGGAAGCTGACGATCTTCCTGCAGGGCGTGTCGTCTGAACTGGGCGTCTGGTTTGTCAGCCTGGCCGGCGTTTCGGTCTATCTGGAAGGCAACGTGATTGACCTGGGCGTCTATAAGCTCCAGGTCGCCGAGGCCTGTTCGGGTCTGCGTTATCTGTTCCCGATCCTCAGCTTTTCGTATCTGTTCGCAATCCTGTATCGCGGCCCCGTCTGGCACAAGGCGGTGCTATTGCTGTCGGCCGCGCCGCTGACGGTTCTGATGAATTCCGTCCGGATCGGGGTGATCGGGATTCTGGTCAACCGCTATGGCATCGAACAGGCCGAAGGGTTCATGCATTTCTTTGAAGGCTGGATCATCTTCCTGATCTGTATCGCGATCCTGTTCCTGATGGCGGTTGCGCTGCAACGCCTGACCAAGGACCCCAAGCCGCTTTCCGAAGCGATCGACCTCGATTTCCAGGGGTTTGGGTCTATTTTCGGCCGTGTCCTGTCAATCCGCCCATCCGCCGCGCTGACCGCAGGTGCCCTGATCACCGTGATCGTCTCGACGGCCTGGGCGACGCAGGGAACCCAGGATTTTGAACCGGTCGAGCGCCGCCCGTTTGCGGTGTTCCCCCGCCAGATCGAAGGCTGGTCCGGCACCAGCACCCGGCTTGATGCCGATATCGAAGAGGTTCTGGGCGCGGATGATTACCTGCAGGCCAATTACCTGTCGCCGGATGGCGGCGAGCTGGTGAACCTGTTTGTCGCCTTCTACGATAAACAGACCGAAGGTGAAGGCATCCATTCTCCCGAAGTCTGCCTGCCGGTGGGCGGCTGGGAAATCTTCACGCTGGAACCCTATTCGGTCGACATGACCGAAACCGGATACGGCCAGTTCGAGGTCAACCGCGCGGTGATCCAGAAAGGGCTGAGCAAACAACTGGTCTATTACTGGTTCGAACAGCGCGGCAAACGCATGACCAGCGACATCAAGGCCAAGGCCAGCGTGATCTATGACAGCCTGACCATGGGCCGCTCTGACGGCGCGCTGGTGCGGTTTGTCACCCCGATCGGCAAAGACGAAGACGATGCCGACGCCGACGCGCGTCTGCAATGGTTCATGTCCAAAAGCCTGAAGCGGCTGCCGGAGTTTGTGCCCGGCTGACGGGACGGTTGCGGCCTCAGCACTCCAGACCGAAATACCCCGCCAGCGCAGGCAGGATAACCTGCGCGGCGGCCGCCTCGGACGGGTGCAGACCGTCGTACAGGTCGCGCGCGGATTTCGGCAGCGCCCGCCAGCGCGGATAAAGGTCCAGCACCCCCAGGTCATACGCCGTTCCCAGGTCGTGATAGAGCGCGTAATACGATGGCAGGCGTGGGCGCAGCAGGCGGCGCAGGCCATGGGCCGGGCTCATCGTCATCAGCACAATCTGCGCCTCGGGCAGCTGCGCCCTGAGGGTGGTGATCATATATACGTGGTTTTCCCGGCTGACACGCCGCGACATCCCGCGGCGCAGGTCCGCGTCATTGATCGAAAACTCGATGACAACAATGTCGGGGCGTGCCTGGGTGATCCTTACGACCTGCTCGCGTCCCCAGTCGGACGCCGCGCCGCTCTGTGCAATCCGGGAAACATCGAGTTGCCGACCGGCACACTCTGCCAAACGGTCCGGCCAGTCATAAGGCGCCGTCAGGCTGGTGCCGACAAAGGCCAGGCGCAGCGGATCTTTTGACGGGATCACCGACAGCGGTCGGTCAGCGGCTTTTGAGGGCCACGAAATGTCCAGATAAAGAACCGCGCCCCAGCTCAGGACGCCTCCCAGCAGGCCGATCAGGAGCCACTTCATGCCAGCCCTTGTTCGACAAGGCGGCTCTCGGTGGCGTCCGCGTCCAGGAACCGGCCGTATTCGCCAACCTCGATATCGGATTTGATGACCCGCGCCGGGTTCCCCGCCACGATGGAGCGCGGCGGCACCGATTTGGTCACGACAGAGCCCGCGCCAATCACGCAATTATCGCCAATCTCGACCCCGGGCAGGATCAGGCTGCACCCGCCAATAAAACAGTTCTCGCCAACCCGGGTGTGCAGATACAGCCCGCGCGTGCGGTCATGGGTCAGGATGCGGCTGTCAAAGGCGACATAGGTGGCGCGCCCGACATGCACCCCGATCGGGAACGTGCGGTCGAACTTTGCCGACAGGGAAAACTGAACCGTGGGATGAATATCCATCCCCCAGACCCGGGTCAGGACCCAGCGTTTGGAATCCACCAGGATCGTGCGCAGCCAGGACAATCGCCCGAGGCCCCGGTTTTTTGCCTTTTTGAACGGAGGGTCGGCCTGCGTCATGGAACTGCCACCTGATTATACCGGCATCGGAACGTGTTGGATCATCGCTGTTGCAGGATACCGACATGATCCGCGAATGTCATGATGTTGTCCCCGCATTGCTTGAAAAATATCAAATTGCTGCAATGTATTACCCAAAGCCGAGCAGGAACGGTTGTGCAGATTTCCGTTAATACATTTGTAACCGCCGACAGGGTCGAACATCACAATGGCAGCCTCTTTACCACCGGTCCCTCTGGGCGTTGTCATCGTCACCTATAACTCGGCGGATGTCATTGCCGAGTGCCTGGAAAGCCTGCTGGCTGCGGACCCGGGTGCCACCCTTCATATCGCTGTGGTTGATAATGCTTCCACCGATGGGACGCTGGCGCATATCCGGGATTGGGCCGCAGGCGCGGTGAAACCCGCCATGGATGTCACGCCGCCATTTGCGATGCGGGATGTGCCCAAGCCGGTCGCGCTGAGAACACAGGACACGCCCGGCCCCGGTATCACGATCATCGAAACCGGAGTGAATGGTGGCTTTGCCTTTGGCGTCAATGTGGGGCTGAAACACCTGGCCGGCACGCCGGAAATCGACCGGTTCTGGGTGCTCAACCCGGATTGTGTTGTCCCCCCGCAGACCCCGGACATCCTGGCGCGCTGTGCCACGCCGCCCGAAGGGTTTTCGCTGATCGGCGGGCGCATCCGATATCTGGCGCGGCCCGAGCAGGTCGAAAGCGATGGCGCCTATGTCAAGTTGATGACCGGCGTCACCGGCAATTTCAACCTGGGCCAGGATGCCGAAACGACGCCGTCGCCGGATGTTTCCGAGATGGATTTCATCTGTGGCGCCAGCATGGTCGCATCGCGGGAATTCTATCAGACGGTGGGGCCGCTTTCAGAGGATTACTTCCTTTATTACGAAGAGGTCGACTGGGCGCTGCGGCGCGGGAACCTGCCGCTGGTCTTCTGTCCGGAGGCTTTGGTCTATCACCATGCCGGCACGGCGATT